>ERZ1023886.657-NODE-657-length-12060-cov-8.661058_pt1 | contig 12060 bp, 10 predicted proteins | sample MGYA00380395_ERZ1023886 | MGnify/ENA primary metagenome ERZ1023886 (study PRJEB33179, sample SAMN07449002) | human gut metagenome | biome: Human-gut; feature: Human associated habitat; material: Faeces | host: Homo sapiens | place: India: Bhopal | collected... | reverse complement strand
ATATATATATGTTTATTGATTTATTTCCCGTTTTTTGATTGAGAAAAAAGATTTAAATGTTATTAGAAATAAAGATTTTTCAAATTATCTTTGTTTTATTGATTTAAAACACTAAATTTGCAGAAACTAAACATTATAACATAAACCACAACTAAAAACACTACATTTATGAAGACCAAACTTTTTCTCACATCAGTCCTCTTCAGCTTCGCCATGTCGGCTTCGGCACAGATTCAGTTGCTCTATATGGATCTATATGGACGCGATGTCATCGACCGTAACAAAAAACTATATTGGATGAATGGTGACGACGATCCATGTTACGACATTTTGAACTATAAGAAGGTTGGCAGCAAGGAAACATTCAACCTGCGCTCAAAAGAGGAGCCATCAGATACTTATAGTGTCGTGATAAACCTCTTACCAAATGGTAACCCAAAGGATATCACACTGACAAGCAAACAGTATGGCAAAAGAAGTAGCACCGTTGAGACATCATCTGGAGATGCAAGAGAGGACGCACGTGTTATAAAATACTTTAAAGGACTTGCTGGCTACCCTGCAACTGTTGATGCAAGCGAGGTAGCATCAGACCCTAAATCGGCCGTAAACAACGCTAAAGAAGCTGGTGCTGCAAATGCCACCGAAAAGGTAATGGATGTGGCCAAAGGTGCCGTAAATAAAGTTAAAGGACTGTTTAAGAAGAAAAAATAACAAATAAACCTCACCCCCATCCTTATATAAGATATATCAGATGGGAGTGAGGTGTTTTTTTTAATCATCCTTAAAGGATAGTTTCTCCAATTTTTCTTTCAATCGTGGAGCCTCCGATTTCCTTATTGACAGACGAATCTCACATGTATTATCATAAGTCTGTCCTACAATACGAGGCGACATCTCCTTTATAATCTTCATAACATCATTCATCATGATGTAAGGAAAATCATAAACAATCTCTTCCTCTTGATAAAGCTTGATAATCTCCGCATTGGCAATAGCCTCTGCCGCTGCAGTGCGGTAAGCAACAATAAGTCCGCTTGTACCAAGATTTACACCTCCATAGTATCTTACGACAATGATAAGTATATCTGTAAGATTGTTCTTTGTAATCTGTCCTAGGATAGGTTTGCCAGCTGTACTGCTTGGTTCGCCGTCGTCATTAGCGCGGAACAAGGCATAGTCGGGTCCTATTGTATATGCCCAACACACATGTCGGGCATCGTAATACTTCTTGCGAAAATCTGAAACAATCTGCTTTACCTCTTCCTCGGAAGTTACATGAAAGGCAAAAGCGAGAAACTTACTTCGTTTCTCGCTATAAAAACCTTCCGACGTTTTATCTGTAATAGTTAAATATTCGTCTGTCAGCTCCATTAATCTTATGAAAGTTTATGAATTATCAGTCCAGAGCGCAATTTAGGCTCAAACCAAGTAGCCTTAGGCGGCATAATCTTTCCGCTGTCGGCAATATCAATAATCTGCTTCATTGATACCGGATACAGAGCAAGAGCCATACGCATCTCGCCACTGTCTACACGGCGCTTCAACTCTTCTAAACCACGTAATCCACCAACAAAGTCGATACGCTTATCAGAACGCAAGTCCTTAATACCAAGAATCTCGTCAAGAATAAGTCGACTTGAGATGTCCACATCAAGCACTCCGATAGGGTCGTTATTGTCGTATGTACCTTCCTTTGCATTAAGAGCGAACCAGTGACCGTCAAGATACAATGAGAACTCGTGCAGATGCTGTGGCTTGTATACAGCCTCACCCTTATCCTCTACTGTAAAATTCTTGGCAAGAGCCTCAAGGAACTGCTCTGACGTTAATCCGTTAAGATCCTTAACAACTCGGTTATAATCAAGCACTGTTAGCTGCGAAGCCTGGAAGCATACTGCCATGAAATAGTTGTATTCCTCGTCGCCCTTATGGTTGGGGTTGTTCTTTGCCTTTTCAGCTCCAACAAGAGCAGCAGCGGCACTGCGATGATGTCCGTCAGCAATATACAGAGCGGGCATCTTTTCAAACTCTTTTGTTATAGCAGCAATATCGTCATCGTTGTCGATAACCCAAAGCTTATGACCAAATCCATCATCAGGAGCGACAAAATCGTATTCGGGCTTTGTGGCTGCATGACGCATGATAATCTCGTTGAGCACCGAGTTGTCGGGATAAGCAAAGAATACAGGCTCAATATTAGCATCGTTCACGCGAACATGCTTCATACGGTCTTCCTCCTTATCACGGCGTGTCAGCTCATGCTTCTTTATCACACCATTAAGATAGTCGTCCACATAAGCACCCACAACAAGACCATACTGAGTCTTGCCGTTCATTGTCTGCGCATATATATAATAAGACTCCTTCTGATCCTGACGCAACCAACCTTTCTCTTGGAACATCTTGAAGTTAGCGGCAGCTTTCTCGTAAACACGAGGATCATACTCGCTTGTACCTGGTTCAAAGTCAATTTCAGGCTTGATAATATGATAAAGACTCTTCTCGTTATCACCAGCCTCAGCTCTTGCTTCCTCACTGTCAAGCACATCGTAAGGGCGTGATGCTATCTGTTCAACAAGATCTTGGGGTGGGCGTACGCCTTTGAATGGTTTAACTGTTGCCATACTTTTGTTTAGATTTAAGGATTTATAGTTTAATATAAGCCTCACCCCCAACTCCTTCACAATATGGACGAGAGTAGTATGCTACAATTGCAAGAATCTATATACATAGAAAAGCAAAACATTCTACTCCCTTCATATAGAATATGGGCTTGGGGGTGGGGCTTTTAAAATTTTATTTATTCACCTGGAATTTTGTGCATCCGTCCTTGAAGAACGCATTAATCTGCTTGGCAGCAGCAATACCAGCATTGATGTTAGCCTCAGCAGTCTGAGCACCCATCTTCTTAGGTGTTGAGAAGTAGCGACCCTCAAACTTGCGGAAGTCGGCATCAGCATCAGGCATAATGTCGGTAATGTACTTAATGTCGGTGCGCTCCTCCATCAACTTAAGCAATTCGGGTTCATTGATAACCTCCTTGCGTGCTGTATTGATGAGGATAGCATTCTTCTTCATCTTACCAACGAGAGCGGCATTAATACTCTGCTTGGTCTCAGGAGTTGCAGGAATATGCAATGAAACAACATCACAATTCTCAAAGAGAGCATCCTGTGAATCGACAGCAGTAACACCAGCAGCCTCAATAGCCTCCTTAGGGCAGAAAGCATCGTATGCATAAACCTCCATGCCAAAGCCCTTTGCTATACGAGCAACGTTACGACCAACGTTTCCAAAAGCAAGAATACCAAGCTTCTTACCCATCAACTCAGAGCCAGACTTGCCATTATAGAAATTGCGCACTCCATATACAAGCAGACCAAACACAAGTTCAGCCACAGCATTAGAGTTCTGACCAGGAGTGTTTTCTACTACAACACCCTTCTCCTTAGCATAAACACAGTCAACATTGTCGTAACCAGCACCGGCACGCACAACTATCTTCAACTGCTTTGCCGCATCAAGTACCTCAGGAGTAACCTTGTCCGAACGAATAATCAATGCGTCAGCATCGGCCACAGCATCAAGCAACTGCTGCTTATCTGTATATTTCTCAAGTAGAGCGAGTTCGTTGCCGGCTCCTTCTATTTCTGCCTTAATACCATTCACAGCAGCTGCCGCAAAAGGCTTCTCGGTTGCCACCAATATTTTCATAGTAAGATATTTTTATTAGTTATACATCTGTTACAGTAAGACTATAAATAGGACTTATATTCTTAGTGCTGAGCCTCGAAGTCTTGCATGCACTTAACGAGAGCCTGAACACCCTCTATAGTCTGTGCATTGTAGCAGCTCGCACGGAAGCCACCTACCGAACGATGGCCCTTAATGCCTACCATACCCTGTGAAACAGCATAGTCGAGGAATGGTTTCTCAAGATCCTTGTACTCGTCGTTCATAACGAAGCAGATGTTCATCAATGAGCGAGAACCAGGCTCTACAGTACCACGGAACAACTTGTTGCGGTCGATTTCGTTATAGAGAATCTCTGCACGCTCCTTAGCGCGACGATCCATCTCCTCCAATCCACCATTCTTCTTAATCCAACGCAATGTCTCGAGAGCGCAATAAATAGGCACAACAGGTGGCGTGTTGAACATTGAGCCCTTATCTACATGTGTGCGATAGTCGAGCATTGTAGGAATCTGACGAGGAGCCTTGCCAAGAACATCGTCCTTAACAATAACAAGTGTTACACCTGCCATAGCAAGGTTCTTCTGAGCGCCTGCATAGATGCAATCATACTTGGCAACGTCTACTGGGCGGCTGAAGATATCCGAAGACATATCACCAATCAAGCGAACAGGCACATCTGGATCCTGACGAATCTCAGTTCCATAAATAGTATTGTTTGTAGTGATGTGCAGATAGTCGAGATCTGCTGGGCACTCATAATCCTTTGGATAGAAAGTATAATTATCGTCCGCTGACGAAGCTACCTCTACAACAGAGCCAAATAGCTTGGCTTCCTTCATGGCCTTCTTTGCCCACGTACCAGTGTTGAGATAACCAGCCTTATTGATAAGGAAGTTGTAAGGAATCATGCAGAATTCCAAGGAAGCACCGCCACCAAGGAACAATACCGAATAACCTTCAGGAACATTCAACAATTCTTTAATCAAGGCAACTGCCTCGTCAACCACAGGCTGAAAGTCTTTTGCTCTATGGCTAATCTCAGCCAAAGAAAGTCCAGAACCATTGAAATCTAAAATCTGTTTTGCTGTGTTCTCAATCACTTCGCGCGGAAGTATCGACGGACCGGCATTAAAGTTGTATTTCTTCATATGCTTGTCTTGTTATTAAGTTAATAATTATTCTTTCGATAGCGAAGTTACGATTTATTTTCGAATAGTCCAAATAAAATGCAATAATTAATTTACTTTGAAAATAAACGGCATAAATACACCCCCTTTTCTTTACATTTGTACATCGTTAATCTGCTTACACATTATTATATAGTAAAAAATGTATAACTATATCATTATGACAACTAAAAAATCTTTGAGCCAGAAAAAATAAAAAAGCCAAGACTGTTTTAATGTCTTGGCTTTATCTTTAGTTTCGGTATTCTCAGTTTATCGCCAGGCTTCACTTCCTTTCGGTTGTTAAACACTTCAACGTAGCATTCCATGCCAGGACCGAGATAGGCTTTGCTAATAGATGCAAGGGTCTGACCGCTACGTACTGTCACCGAGGTCTCTTCACCAACAATAATGTATGCACCTGTGCGCACACGTACATCAAAATTATAATCAGCAGCTGGCTTTGGCACATTTGCTTTCTTTTTCTCTGCAACAGGTGGCTCATGAGTTTTGTCTATAGGCTTGGACACCTCTTCCTTAGCTACAGTTTCCGCTGCATCTGTTATAGCTACTTGTTTAGCAGCATCTGTTGTATCTGCCACGATATTCTTTTTAGAAGCTACACCCTGCTTAGGTTCTACAGCAGCCGACTTAAGCGCCATCGAATGCATTGCAAGCTTGGTCTGCAGCTGTTCTATTGCCACATTCTTTGCCTTAACTTGCTCGTAAAGGAAATACATACCAACACCAATAAAGATGAGCAGCACAAACGAGGCTATGGAGAACCAATACATCAAACGCGGATTGCGTTGCTTGCAACCTTCAGCCACAACAACCTCTTTTGGTTGAGGAGTAGTCGCCGAACTTTCAACTGATGATTGCTGAGAGTCATCCGAGCTTTTTTCAACTGATTCATCCGAGCTTAATCCAACTGTCGATTGCTGAGATTCATCCGAATCTTTATCTGCTTCAACCTCAGACATTGGTTCATGTCCATATTCAGGCACATATTCATTTTCAAGCTCCGGCTTTGCCTCTTCCTTTTGTCCCTGATCCATTACATTCTCAGGCACAACATCAGAAGCCTTCTCCTCAATTGCCACATCACTCTTATCCTCTTCCGCTCCAACTACCGATTCAGCAACTGATTCATCAATAGTCTCAACAACAGTCTTTTCAGCTACCTCTTCGGCATCATCCGCAACAGTCTCATTTGCAGCTTCCACAGTAGAGTCACTTGCAGCAACCTCTTGCTTACTGCCATTAAACTCGTTGTCAATCTCTGAGAAGTCAACACCATCATTAAGCACAACAGTCTCAAACTGCACGAAGGGGCGGTTAACCCTATCGCGCAGCATAACCTCAGGCGTAAACGATATCTTGTTACGCCCTTCAATAATGATGCGTTCGCCCGTATTTACATCCACACTGGCACGTGCGCCAACACTCGTAACCTTAAAAGTTCCGAGTCCCTTTACCTTTACCTGTTTATCAGCACCGTCAAGTTGTTCGCATATAATATCGAACATTGCGGATATAAATTCGGTTGCCTCTTCTTCCTTCAAGCCATACCGCCCTACAAGTTCCGAAGCGAAATCAGAGACCTTAGCCATTCTGTTCTCCTTTCTTCATTTTGTTCTTGACCGAAGCCACAGGCTTAAAGTTTAGCACAATCTTTGGAGGAACCATCATACGCTGACCAGTCGACGGGTTAACGACAATGCGTTCCATCCTGTTCTTCAGTTCGAAAGTTCCAAAGTCGGGAACCATTACATTCTCTCCGCCATCAAACTGTTGTGCCATCGACTCTATCACACAGCGTACCATACGCTGTGTGTTATCTTGTGAGAATCCCGTACGACGGGACAATTCGGCTATGTATTCCTTGTTGTTCATTTCATTAGGAGATGTTTCAGTCTGTCACTTCGCCATAAAGGTCGAAATCGTCGCTGTCTGTAATGTGTACATTATAGAAGCAACCCTTACGCAGACGACGTGTGTCCTTAATAAGTACCTCTGGGTCTACCTCTGGCGAGCAGAACTCAGTACGTCCTATATAATAGTCGCCTTCCTTTCGGTCGATGATTGTCTTCATAACACTGCCCACCTTGCTTGCCTCCACTTCTGCAGATATACGCTGCTGTACAGCCATAAGCTTGTCAAGGCGACGTTGTTTCACTTCTGCAGGAACATCATCCTCATAATGCTCGGCACTGTATGTGCCTTCTTCCTCACTATAGGCAAAGGCACCCATACGCTCAAACTTAGCCCATTTCACAAAATCGACAAGTTCCTTAAAGTCTTCCTCCGTCTCTCCTGGGAAGCCCACCATAAGGGTTGTACGTAAATGTATTCCAGGCACTGCCTCGCGTATTTTCTCTATCAGCTCCATCGTCTCCTGCTTCGACACATGTCGGTGCATACGTGTGAGCATGTTGTCCGAGATATGCTGCAAGGCAATGTCTAGATACTTGCAAACATTAGGACGCTCGCGAATAACATCGAGCAAGTCCATCGGGAATTGATTTGGATAAGCATAATGCAAACGAATCCACTTAACCCCCTTTATGTCGGCAATATCCGATATAAGGTCGGCAATATGACGCTTGCCGTCAATATCCACACCATAATATGTCAATTCCTGTGCAATAATCTGAAACTCCTTAACACCACGTTCCACAAGAGCGCGCACCTCATCCAGTATTTCCTCCTTAGGACGACTCACATGCTTGCCCGTAATAAGCGGAATGGCGCAATATGCACAACGACGGTCGCATCCCTCGCTTATCTTTACGTATGCATAATGATTAGGCGTTGTGATATGACGCTCGCCCGAGCATGTCGAAACCTCAGGCTTTCCAAGATCAGAGAGAAGCTGCATAAAGTTGAACTTGCCATAATACTTGTCCACTTGCGGAATCTCTTTCTCCAGTTCCTCCTGATAACGCTGCGACAGACATCCCATAACAAAGAGTTTGCTTATGCGTCCCTCCTCCTTTGCCTGTACCAGCTCCAGTATAGTGTCTATACTCTCCTGCTTGGCATCCTCAATAAATCCACATGTATTCACCACAACAATCTCGCCTTCAATGCGTTTTGCGTCGTGTGTGCAATGATAGCCGGCTTGCTCAAATTTTGTCAACAGGGCCTCGCTGTCAACAAGGTTCTTCGAGCAACCCATTGTAATAATATCTACTTGTCCTTTCTTCATCTTGTTCTGTGATATGCCTACTTGTTAGCATTAAAAAGTGAGTCAACAAACTGACGTCTATTGAAAAGCTGCAACGATTCCATCGACTCACCCAGTCCGATATACTTTACCGGCACCTTAAGCTGGTCAGATATGCCTATAACCACACCTCCCTTAGCCGTTCCATCGAGTTTGGTTATGGCTAGTGATGTTATCTGCGTAACCTGTGCAAACTGCTTAGCCTGTTCAAAGGCATTCTGTCCGGTACTTCCGTCAAGCACGAGCAACACTTCATCAGGTGCTTCGGGCAGCACTTTCTTCATCACATCCTTTATCTTCTTAAGCTCATTCATCAGTCCTACCTTGTTGTGCAAACGTCCGGCTGTATCAATAATCACAACATCCGCACCGTTAGCTTTAGCCGAAGACAATGTATCAAAAGCCACAGATGCAGGGTCCGAACCCATTTGTTGCTTAATAACAGGCACACCTACACGCTCACCCCAAATGCTTATCTGCTCTACAGCAGCAGCACGGAATGTATCAGCAGCACCAAGATACACCTTCTTGCCCGACTTCTTAAACTGATATGCAAGCTTGCCGATAGTTGTGGTCTTGCCCACACCGTTCACTCCAACAACAAGGATTACGTATGGACGATGGTCCGTAGGCAAATCCCAGTCGTCGTTGTCGGCTGTATTGTTCTCGGTTAGCAGCGCGGCAATCTCATCACGCATTATTCCGTTCAGCTCGGATGTCGACACATACTTGTCGCGAGCCACACGTTCTTCAATGCGCTTTATTATCTTAAGCGTTGTCTCCACGCCTATGTCTGATGTGATAAGGGCCTCTTCCAGATTGTCAAGCACTTCATCGTCAACAGTCGATTTGCCCATTACGGCACGCTGAATCTTGTCGAATACACTATGCTTGGTCTTCTCGAGTCCATTGTCAAGAACTTCTTTCTTGTTCTTATTAAAAAATCCAAAAATTCCCATATAACGTTATTTGTGTCTGCAAATATAAGCATTATTTTCCGAACAGCAAAGCGATTGAGCCTTAAATACATACTTTACCACACCCCATTTAAACCTGCACACCCAAGCCAGTACCTATTTTTAGGTATTTTAGCACAATTAATTCGAATTATAAAACCACTTTTCAATTATTCTGTGTAACTTTGTCATTTTAGATAGCAAAAGAAATATAAAAAACTGTATACAGAATAACATATATAGATAATATGAAGTTATCAGATTTGAAAACCGGCGAACGCGGTGTCATCGTTAAGGTGATGGGACATGGAGGATTCCGCAAGCGTATCGTCGAGATGGGATTTATCAAAGGCAAGGTGGTTGATGTCTTGCAAAATGCTCCTCTACACGACCCTGTAAAATACAAGCTCATGGGCTACGAAGTATCGCTACGCCACTCTGAGGCTGATATGATTGAGGTTATAAGCGTGGAGGAAGCCGAGAGAATTGAAAAGGAAAACAAACAGAACAAACCAAACAACCCGTCCGATACATACGATGAGGCTACCAACAACATACCTGTAGAAGACAAATCTGTCCCTAACCCTACCCCACTTACCGAGGGACAGCTACGCGATGCTGCTATGAAGAAACGCCGCACCATTAATGTTGCGCTTGTAGGCAATCCTAATTGCGGCAAGACTTCTCTCTTCAACTTTGCCTCTGGAGCTCACGAACGCGTAGGCAACTACTCTGGTGTAACTGTCGATGCCAAGGTTGGTCATGCCGAATTCGAAGGCTATGAGTTCAACATTGTTGACCTTCCTGGCACATATTCGCTTTCTGCCTACTCGCCAGAAGAACTTTATGTGCGCAAGCAGATTATCGAGAACACTCCCGACGTTATCATCAACGTTATAGATACAAGCAATCTTGAGCGCAACCTGTACCTTACCACCCAGCTCATTGACATGCACTTGCGTATGGTGTGCGCGTTAAATATGTTCGACGAGACTGAGAAACGTGGAGATAATGTAGACTATGCAAAATTGGGCGAGCTGTTCGGCGTGCCTATGATTCCTACTACTTTCACCACAGGACGTGGTGTCGAACTGCTGTTCCATATCATTATTAATATGTATGAGGGGCTCGACTTCCTCGATGCCAACGGCAATCTCGACCCCGAAGTAGCCGAAGGCATCAAGCAGTGGCACGAACAATACAGCAAGTCGGAAAAAGAACAACCCGACCACGACGAAGACTTTGCCTCGGGTGTCAAGCCTAAACATAATGTGTTCCGACATATACACATCAACCATGGCACCTACATCGAGGAGGGCATCACGGCAATACAGGCCGAACTGAAGAAGGAAACCGACCTACGTCACAAGTTCTCCACACGATATCTTGCCATCAAATTACTTGAGCGCGACTCCGATACCGAGCAGCTTATCAAAAGCTCTACTTCCCATCCCGACCGTATATTGGCCGTTCGCGATAAGGCAACAGCCGACGTGCAAACCTATACTCACGAGGATTCGGAAACGGCTATCATGGATGCCAAATACGGTTTCATTCACGGCGCTCTTCAAGAAGCCGGCTACCAGACAGGCAATAAAAAGGACACCTATCAGGTTACTCATCTCATCGACAACGTCATCACCAACAAGTATGTGGGCTTCCCTATATTCATTCTTATGTTATGGGTGATGTTCGAGACAACGTTCTCGCTTGGCCAATATCCTATGAACTGGATAGAAGCTGGTGTCGAATGGATTGGCTCTATGATTTCCGAGCATATGACAGCAGGCCCTCTTAAGGACATGCTTATAGATGGAGTGATTGGAGGAGTAGGCTCTGTCATTGTCTTCCTACCGCAAATCCTCATCCTCTATTTCTTCATCTCCTTTATGGAAGATTCCGGCTATATGGCCCGAGCTGCCTTTATCATGGACAAGCTAATGCACAAGATGGGACTGCACGGCAAGTCGTTCATCCCGCTCATCATGGGCTTTGGATGCAACGTGCCAGCCGTAATGGCAACACGCACTATCGAGAGCCGACGCTCACGCCTTATTACAATGCTCATCCTGCCACTCATGAGTTGCTCGGCACGCTTCCCTATATACATTATGATTATAGGAACCATGTTTGCCCAGCAATATCGCTCTGCCATCATGATGTCGCTATATCTTGTGGGCATCGTCATGGCTGTCATAATGAGCCGACTGTTCAGCAAGACTCTGTTCAAAGGCGAGGACACTCCGTTTGTTATGGAACTTCCACCCTACCGATTCCCTACAGCCAAGGCCATTGGTCGACATACATGGCAGAAGGGTAAGGAATATCTCAAGAAGATGGGAGGCATCATCCTTGTAGCAAGCCTCATTGTCTGGGCTCTTGGTTACTTTCCACACGACGAAAGCCTATCGCGCGAACAACAGCAGGAACAGAGCTACATTGGTCGCATTGGTCATGCTATCGAACCTGTATTCCGTCCTCAAGGCTTCGATTGGAAACTTGATGTAGGTCTCATCTCTGGTGTAGGTGCCAAGGAAATCGTTGCTTCCACAATGGGTATTCTTTACCATAGCGACGAGGCTGCCGAGGAAGGTTCCGAGGAATCCTACTCACATTTGCAGAAACAGATGGTTGCCGATGGCATCACACCGCTTGCATCCTATTGCTTCCTACTGTTTGTTTTGCTCTACTTCCCGTGTATAGCCACTATTGCAGCCATTAAGGGCGAGACTGGCTCATGGAAATGGGCTACTTTTGCAGCTTGCTATACCACCGTGCTTGCATGGATAGTATCGGCTATTGTCTATCAAATAGGCAGTTTGCTGATGTAACAACGACACACAGATAATAAAGCATAAATGGAAACAAGCCTTCCATTTAACTGTAAACAAAAGTAAATTTCATGTGATTTCAGTTAAATTATGCTATATACGCAATAAATAACGACGAAAGCACTTGCTTATTTGTAAAATCAAACTATCTTTGCAATGTGTTTTTCATGGTATTAGAT
>ERZ1023886.653-NODE-653-length-12103-cov-18.126411_pt1 | contig 12103 bp, 9 predicted proteins | sample MGYA00380395_ERZ1023886 | MGnify/ENA primary metagenome ERZ1023886 (study PRJEB33179, sample SAMN07449002) | human gut metagenome | biome: Human-gut; feature: Human associated habitat; material: Faeces | host: Homo sapiens | place: India: Bhopal | collected... | reverse complement strand
CACAGCAGAGGAGGAGAATGCAGCCATTCTTGCAGGAAACAAGCGCAAGCCGAAAACCTTAAACTGGTGATGTTATGACTTATATCGGATGTATGAACCAATTGTGGCGTTCTGCTATGATGTCGCCAATGTCAGCCAGTGAAATAGCTTTGTTTGCGTACCTGGTGAACGAGAGCAACAAGCGCTATTGGAAAATGCCGTTTGCATGTTCCACTACAAGAATCTGTGATGATTTGCGCCTTTCAAGACAGACCGTCATTACAGCACGGAAACACCTTGCCGAGCGTAAACTTATCTCTTTTATAGAGGGAAAATCGCGTCATGTACCGTCAAATTATTCAATACTTGAATGTACGGATGGTCAGACAGATAGCTTGACACATGACTTGACAGATGACTTGACACCTATAAAAGATAAAGACATATATCAAAACAAAGTTTCTTTTAAAGAGGAAAGGTGTGAGATTTTTGACAGTAAAAAAGGAAGAGAAAATTGAATCAGTAAAAGAAAAGAGAATCGTAGATCTTGTCCGGTTCCTGCAGAAGGAGCGGATTATGAAGGGGCGTTTTAGATTGCCTATGACCGAGAATCGAGCATATGCATATCTCTTGGCTGCTTATATTGCGGAAGTGCAATTTCGTCATCGTGAGTTCATTTCCAACAGTTCTGTTGAGGAACAACTTCGACAGATTGCCAAATGCTTGACGGAAGAAACCTCAAAGTTCGGTATTGTTCTCTGTGGTGGATGTGGCAACGGAAAGACCACTATGCTCAAAGCATTGCAAAACCTCATCAGACGGTTGAAAATCCTTAACCCGTCACATGGTTTAGGTGTTGGACTTGAAGGTTGCTATGGTCTAACTGTTGTAAATGCTATGCAAATTGCACAATTTCGTAAGATTGATTACAATAGGTTTCTATATTTGACGCAAACGGACTTGCTCGGTATTGACGATTCAGGAACCGAGCCTGCCGAAGTGCAGGATTACGGCAACATCATGTACCCCATTAAAGAGCTGCTGACGATGAGGTGTGACGCACAACTATTCACGGTATTTACGACCAACCTTGAGCCAAAGGATATCCGTCAGCGATATGACAATCGTATAGCAGACCGACTCAATGAAATGATGGTGAAAATCGTTTATAATAATAAAACATATCGGACGGATAATGTGCAGTTACCGCATCCGTATAATTGAAATCTCGCAAAGAGAGACTGGCTTTCAAAAAAGCAGTAAGCCTAATTACCGATTTTCAAAATGCGGTCTTAGCGCACTCTTCACAAACAGGAGCAAGCTCTGTGTGGATGTTTGAGAAGTATAGGTATTATCATGTTTCTTTTATAGTCCACACGCTTCAATTGTGAATTTTTAAGTTAGCACTATCGGCTTGCCGATGCCACTTGAAACCAGTCAAGGGAAGCCTAATATCCCGACCTACAGAAGAAGTCGGGAGAACTGACCAGATAAAATAGCAAGCAAAGGCCATGAATCCTCACTTATAGTAGGGCATAAACAACAATCCAACGACATCTACATTTGCGACAAAACGCATAATGCCGAACATGCATTTCCACTGAAACCAATAATAACCTCTGCCCCCCTCTTCATTGAGCTATGTCGCCATGTCATTGAGTCAATACGGTACTTCGATGCCTTAGGTCAGAACGAAGAAGAATCTGATTCTATTATTAAGGGCGAAGCATCTTTATCGTCTCCTTACAAAACGATTGCTTACCGTTTTAGTGGCGTTGTAATACCCAATTCAAATGAGCTCGTTATGCAAACAATCCATTGGTCTAGCCCTTGTTGTCGGAAAAAGACAACCTATATTAGTACGATATATTCATTATTACATACCCATGAATATGTTTTTTTCTTTTGTTAAAAACAATCTATGAAATCTGATGTTAGTTTGATAACGAAATCCACTTCCCCCTGATTTATGTTGTCATCATGTTTTACATGCTCATTTTGGTATTTACCATAGTAATCGAGCAAACTTCTAAACATGTTTGTAAATTCTGCAGACCGACCTTTCTCTTTTTGGTATTGGCCGATATGCTTAATTTGGTTTTCTAACGATTGATTGTTTCCTAATTTTTGCTTTAAGAAAAGTTCTAAACTCAATCGCATATCATCTAAAGTGTTTCTTTCATAACAGCCCATATTGCGTTTTTCTATAGCCTGATTAAATAGCTTTTTTGCTTTTGGACAACTATCTAATTTGCCAAGAACTTGAATTTTCTCTACTTCGCCCATATTAGATTTTCCTAAATCTATGCCTGACAAACACTTTTTTATATCCTTTTCAACAGATTCTGCGGTACACATCTTCTTCGGATATATTGTAAGTGTCAAAGAATCGTTTCCACTACTATGACTTTCCGTGATATTCACTTTATGGATAGATTTTATTTGCTCCAATGTAGATTTGACCAATTCAATATCATCGGACTCTTTTAGAAACACTTTTACGTACTTCTTTTCAAAAGCCTCTCTTATTTCAGTTGCAAAATCCATATTCTTATAATATTTATTCAAGTTTCGCAAGTCATAATTAACTTATATTTAGATCTATAAGTTGAGATTTATTCTTCGTTTCTTGTCGCTCGGCATAGTCTAAGTAAACTTAGCCTCTGCTCTCGCTTAATGAAACGTTGAGCTTTTAATCTCTCGCTATCGAGAAAATCGATGCATTGCTATCTGATTCTCATTAGCGAAAATAACTTGCGTAACTTGAAACATTTATAGTTTCTACTTCTTTTTATCGGTTGCCAATTATACAATTTTCAATCTCCGTTAACTATTATCATACAAACAGCTTTACTTGCCAATTCCACTTGTTTAGGTAATGCCTTGCCTGCCAAAAGATTGGTTTGAGGCATAGTAATACCCGTGGGTAAAAGTTCTACGAGGTTTCTGATGTAACTTGCTTTAATGGCATAACCAGCATTTTCCGCTTCACGGTGTTTTGCACACACGACACCTATGATATTTCCGTTCTTATCGAAAAGAGGTCCGCCACTATTACCAGGTTGTACGGGAGCAGACATCTGATATTCAGCGATATTTCCTTCAAAACCTGTCTTTGAACTGATTATGCCATTAGTTAATTTTATGTCCAATCCCATTGTTGATATAAGAGGATAACCTAAAACAAAACAATCTTCACCGACGCTTGAAGTTGTATATTTGAATGTGTATGGAATATTTGTTAAAGGCTTAAACGATACATCTGTGATTCTCAAAATTGCTAAGTCATTCTGTTTGTCAGATATCTCAACTCTTGCCGTATATGAGGTTTTGGTATCATCGTTGATACCCGACACTTTTATAGTTCGTGCATTTTCAATGACGTGGTAATTGGTTATGATGTATCCATCTTTGCTTATGAAGAATCCTGTGCCAGATGTTTTTGTTTCTTTTTGAATAGCATCAATCGGTTTTACTGGAGGGTACAGCTTAAGATATGATACAGTTTCATATCCAGTTATATTGCCATAATCCTCATCTAAGCATGGTATTTGAGATGAGAATGAGACGGGACTATCTTGCACTGACACACCTGAAAAGGGTGATATTTTATAATTACGTTCACGTCCATGCCAATATGCCTGGAATAAATAATATGTGCATTCATAGATACCAGTTGTTGAGCCTTTTTGGAGGAAGAAATATATATCGCCATCTTCTGCCACTGTACGCTCCTTGGGTACATCTATTCTTACAGCTCGATATTTATTAGGATTCCTAGTAACACCATCATAATCTTTTTCAATACTGAGTTTCATCCCATTCGCAATCCATATACCTTCTATTGATTCCAAGTTTTCCTCAGTATCAAAATATTTTTTTGCAAGAGCCTCTGCATAATTCTGTACATAGAAAATCTGTTTTCCTTTTACCGTTTTTTGTGCATGCATAAATATGCAGATAAAAAGAAAAAAGATAGATGCCGAAATTCTTTTATAAAATGACTCTGCATGTACTAAAGAGACTATGTATAATTCCATATTTCTATCTCGTTAATAATATCTGATATAATAGTTATTTTTTTGCAACTGTAGGATTTTCCTTATCAGTGAAAGCCTTTATTTCAATGGCACCATATGTATTAACACCTTTGGGTAATATTCTCAAGCATCTGTTCCTGTGCAGATGGGGCTAAACAATAATTTATCATATAGATTTTATCTACCTTTCTATGTTCATTCCATAGGATATTTTCGCTTAAATTGAGCAAAATACAATGGCGATGTAATACTACTTCTTGAAAAAGATATTCTCTTGAAAAATTATTCATGTCATAACTAAAAATATTTATTATTTCTTAAAGCGCAAACGCTACCAACATTCATCCACATCCACCATAGTACCCAATCATTTGTGAGACAGTCTCCACCAAGACTGTGACTGTACTTCACGATGATTGGTGTTTGCTCTGTTTATCCTTTCGGTGTGGTAATTTGGCAGGATGTGAGCAATATGTCTTTCAAAAGATGGCATGATGCCACTATGCGTTGTAAAGATACGAAAAAAACTTCAATTATGGCAACTTTTTTGTGTCATGTAAGTGTGATTTAGATAAAAATTACTTAAAATACGCGCGAAATAATGATTTTATGCCTTGTTCTCAATAAAATTATGTACCTTTGCAAGATAAGAAACGAGTATTCATATACAATGGAATTAAAGGCTCTGATAGCAGAATGTACTGCATACGATCTCATGGTAATGCTTGAAGAGAAGAAACCTAAGAGTTGGCTGAAAAGCGTAAGCGCTTTTGCCAATGGCTTGGGTGGTTCCCTTTTCTTTGGCATAGATAATGATGGGATCGTCAAAGGACTTGATGATGTGCAGCATGTTTGCGAAGCTATTAGTAGTAAAATTCGGGATTACATGGATCCTCTGCCAGAGGTGGAGATGATTCCCCATGATATAGATGGTTTACATATCTTACAACTAAAAGTCAATGCGGGGCATTATACCCCATATTACTACGTTGGAGATGGCCAGCGTATTGCATTTGTTCGAGTTGGTGATGAAAGTCTTCCTGCCACGGCAGAACAGATGGTTCGCTTGGTACTGAAAGGCTCCAACAAAACTTTTGATTCCCTTCACACTGACTATAAAGCGAAGGACTATTCCTTTACGATATTGGCGAACTCGTTCAAAGACCGCACCAAACAAGAATGGGACAAGAAATACCTTTTGTCGTTTGGGCTGGTAACAGGTACAGGGAACCTTACGAATGCGGGTGCACTGTTTGCCGATGACTGCCCATTGTGGCAATCTCGCCTATATTGCACATGATGGGATGGAAAGGAAAAGGGCGATGCCATCAACGATGCAGAGTTTACAGGCAATGTCCTCATGCTACTTCGTGAAGCTATGAACTTTGTGAAGTCTAACACCAAGAGAGGCTGGGAGAAACTGCCTGATGGACGAAAGAACAAGCCAGAGTATGCAGAACGTGCAGTTCTTGAAGCAATGGTAAACCACTTCATCCATCGTGACTATACGGTGATGGGTGGCGAAGTACATCTTGATATATACGATGATCGCCTCGCTGCAACATCCCCAGGAGGAATGTACAATGGATCGCTGATACAGGATTTGGACATCAAAGATGTGTCGTCTGAAAGGCGTAATCCCATACTTGCAAACGTGATGGCTCAACTTGACTATATGGAGAAACGAGGTAGCGGACTCACACGCATCTGCAATGAGACCAAAGCCTTGGAAGGTTATAAGAACGAGCTAAAACCCATGTTCAAATCAACTCCAACCCAATTACAGACCATCATCTTCGCCTCTTCCGACACTCCGAATGTCGGAGACCATGACGGAGACGTGTCGGAGATGAAACTTACTGAGCGTCAACGGAGAATTCTCAATCTCATCAAAGAGTCTCCGACAATCACCGGCAAGAAAATGTCGGAGACTTTGTCGGTGAGCCAACGCACCATCGAACGTGACCTTTCAGCTTTGCAGAAGCTTGGTGTGCTGAAGCATGAAGGTAAGGACAATGATGGAGTGTGGGTGCTTAACACATAATCATTTCCTAAAGCCAAAGCAATGTATGCCTAAACAGACAACATACCATATAAGAAGAGTTCTTGAATACAGCGAGTTTTTCAAAGATGCCTCCCCCATTGATATACCTGCTACATTAAAACTCTATAGTCGTAATACACTTCTTCGAATGGCGGCTATTCTTAGTCTCCATTATGGTAATATGCATGTTCCTGATAATGAAAGATCACTCTTCTCTGATTGTAGCAAGAAACATATACCTCATATAAATGAACTCTTTCAGTTATATTACAAAAGAATTGGAATAGATTCCAATGAAAAAGTCCAAGTTGTCACATATCGTACTGGGTTAGAACTTTGGCGTCAGATTTTTGCTATACATATCGAAGATTTTAAAGGCATTATCGAAGAATGCGATATTGAGTTTACCTTATTCAAAGTGATTCTTACTCTTAATGAGAAGATCGTTAGCTTTAATAATCGTAAAGAACTCTACAAACTCGACGAATTAATGTTCCTCAATGGTTTTCTTACCAATGACACAAACAACTACTCTCTAAAAATAGTCCTTCAACCACAGATTTATTATTTTCGTCTGTTAGTTGACTATATTCCATCCAACGATGTATTGAGTAAGGCAACCGAAATACTTTTTAATAATTGGGGAATCAAAAACTGGCAGCAATACTACACAACTTTAATCTGGTTGGCTTATGAAACAGATAAGTATTACCAAGAAAAGCAAGATGGTGTCCCTGTTATTTCATTGGACAAAATAAGACTTAATGATGAAACAGGATTATTTTCTCCTTCTCTTGTTGACTATTTTAGTATAAACGAAGAAGAATACATACCTTACAAGGAAGAAGAGGGATTCTCGAAGACTGAATTGAATATAGATTACAGGAGATTCCGCTCAAAACCATTTGTAAAGTTGAAAGACGGAACAGGTTATGTGGTCATAAACAATCAAATTCTTTGTGAACGTTTATTCAACAGTTTGTACTTCGACTTTTTACCACTAATAAATGGTAAAAAAGGAAGTTGTGGATTTTTCGATTATAATAAAGCATTTATTGAAAAGGTTTTATTCCGCCAGACATTTTTCAAGTGCTTGCCAACAACCTGTTATACATTTCCTATTCGTAATTCAAAAGAGGAATCAGAAAAACCTAATGAACTGGACTTCTATGCTCGAACAAAACGTGCTGAACTGATAATTGTAGAGTGTAAAGCAATTAAAATGAATGGCGAATGCAGAGATGATGGAGATTATGTTCGCCTACTTGATGAGTTACATGAGAAGATTGTCCTTAAAACCAGAAATATAGATAAAACAAGAAAGTTATTCCAAGGGGAACCAGAACCAATTGGAGTTGGCCAACTCATTAATCATATTGATTCAATAGAAGCAGATACATTTGAGTTGGATAAAAGTATTCCTAACGAAGTTTCCTATTACCCAATGATTGTTTTTGAAGATGTTAGATTACTTCAACCAGGATTACTCTCCATATTGAATCGATGGTTTTACGAAGGAATTGAGAAAAAGCCAAAAATGATATTATCAGATATGGTTTGTAAACCTATTATGGTCGTATCCATCAACACTCTGTATCTATACGATAATCTCATTCTTAAAAGTTCTCTCACAAATATTATTGATTCATTCCTCTGCAATAATGCAACATGTGACGAATCTACAGGAAAATATGAGATAAACGAACTTGCAGACTTCGATAATTATTTAAGGCGCAATCCTTTCAATAAATCAAATGATGTAACAAGATGGCTAAATAAAACTCTGAAGAAATCGTAATAAATTGGCACATATGGCAACAGAATCTCCATTTTCCAAAATACCAAGTCAGCTTGAGCAAATCCCTGAGGATACGCCAATAGTATTTATCAGCTATTCTTGGGATAGCGATGAGCATAAACAATGGGTGTCAGATCTTTCCAAAGATTTGAGAGAAAAGTTTCGTGTATATACACTACTTGATCAATATAATCGTGGAGGTGATGATCTCATCACATTCATGCAAAAAGGTCTTAAGCGAGCCGACAGAGTACTTATCATAGGTACACCCAAGTATAAAGAGAAGATTGAAAAACAATTAGGTGGTGCCAAGTTCGAGGATCAGGTTATAACAATTGAACTCTACCATAATATGGGTTCTAGTAAATTTGTACCTATATTACGTGATGGATCATTTGGTGACTCATTCAACGAATTAATAGAAACTCGTACTGGTTATGATATGAGAAATGACACAAACTACGAAAAGGTTCTTCAAGAGCTGGCTTCAGATCTATGGGGATGTCCCATGAATGCTGCGCCGACACTGGGGCCCAAGCCCAATTTTACCCCTGCGTCTCAAATTTTACAACCATTTACAGCATCAACCCCTCAAGACTTTTCCACAATTGTTAAATCATATCTACTAGAACCGAGCAAGCAGATCCTCCTCACAGAGTTAATAGAAGATGAAACTGAGGAGGCTTTCAAAAAAATCCTACAATACGCATCATATAACCATCAGACAACACCTCAAACATTTAATGTACACTTAAAAGTTCACCAAGAGGCAATTGCAAAACTTATGTCTGCTATATTGCCTGTTGTACGATATGGGAGTATTAATCAACAGAGGTTGTTGGTAGATGGGATGGTAAAACTATGTATCAAACCTTTTAAGAATGGTGAAATAACTTCAGAGGGCACACAATATGTCCATCTTCTTGCATCTACATTTCTATATCATGCTATGGGGTTGGCAGCTGTTAAATATGGACGTTTTAAACTCATAAAATTATTGTTTGAAACAAAAGTTCCCGCACCAAATGTGTTTAGCCCAAGTTATTCATATCCATTAGAGTGTTTGGCAGGTTATAATCATTGGAATCATGATTCTCTTAATATCTATCTGCAAGCGTCATGGATTTACCCTTATAGTCAAATGATTATGAGTGCCATTAGAACCTTTTTTGAAAGAACTTTTATCGATAACAATGACTTTCAGAACGGTTTCTATACTTGGGAACATTTGGCTTCTCTACTTTGTCATTATTATAAATGCCAAAGAATTGCAGATAATTGGTTCCCCATCGGAGGATTCGTTAATAAGCGAGTTTCGCTTTTAAGAAACGAGGATGATTTCTATACAAATTTCTTTAAACAAGCAGTAGTAGATCAAAATAACTGGCCACCAATTAAGCAAGGACTATTTGGAGGTAAATATTCAGAATATGTTGCTACATATGAAGAAGGTGAAAAATTCTATAATAAGAATAGATACTAATAATTTGCAGATTGTTATTTGCACATGATTGTTGAATTCGCGGCACGTTTAAGAAAGTTAAAAACGTTAAATCTCACTCTTTTTGCCTCATTCAAGAATCAGTGACATCACCTTTCTACCGTTTAATGTGCAAGTAGCTGATATAAAAGTATTTGCAAATACGAGGATTGTACTTTTAAATCAATAGATATTCCAAGTTCTGTGACTAGCATTGGATATGCGGCTTTCTCGGGTTGCAGTTCTTTGACCTCCATCAATATTCCAAATTCTGTGACTAGCATTGAAGGGAGTGCTTTCTATCTCTGCAGATCTTTGACCTCCATCAATATTTCAAGTTCCGTGAAGAGCATTGAAGGGAGTGCTTTCTCAGGCTGCAGTACGCTTAAAACCATTGTCCTTCAATCGAATAGTATAAAATTACAACAAAACGTATTCTATGGTTGTGGCTCAATTTATGCTATTAGCGACAATTTGAAGATTGCATTGTCTGATAATTATTCTTATGGTTATACTCAAGGAACGAATGTTAACGATTACCTTGGTGGTACATCATGGTATACATGTGGAACACCGACAATTAGTTATAAAGGCTCTGCAGTCAGTGATAACTTGTGGAATAGCTCTCTATTAGATGGCAATACAGCTCAATATCTAAAAGCTATTTCCCAAACAAGCACGAATGCCCAAATACTAATTTCAAAATACAATGCTGTTTATTGTAACCTTTCTGGGGAGTTACGCAGGAGTTTAGAAGATAATTTGCAAAAAATAGATGATCTGGCAAGTGTCATTGCAGAAGGGAATGCTGCTCTATCTGCACTGAACACAAACTTGAGCAAGGCTTATAATAAAGTACGCGATGTTGTATATGACCAATTAGGCTTAAGTGATTTGTATAAGCTTTATGCACAAGCAGAAGAATTTACTTCACCTCTTAGTAAAATCCCCGATTACTCTCCCCTTCTGCCTACTTATACCGCTGAAAGCAGTAATATCCTCACCTCTGCCGACAACTCTCAACGAACAAGCAAGAGACGAGTGAAGGACCTATTAGCAATCTGGTAGATGGTGATAAAAACACTTATTTCCACTCTACTTGGGACGCAAATAACGAGGATAAGGCTTATGCTTACTTGCAAATAGATTTGAAGGGTGCCTACAAGGATTTGCTCTTAGACTATACCAAGCGTTATAATTTTACAGCTAATAAAGGTTATCCCATCCAGTTCCACGTGTTTGCTACCAATACACCCAATGACGAAGAAAGTTGGAAGGACTGTGGATATAGCAAATTCTTACGTTACTACAAAGACAACAAACAAAACGGACAGACCATCGTACGATTGGGCGGTGACTACCAATATGTTCGTCTGCAAGTGGAGAAAACAGGTGGTATGGAGAAAAGCAAAGGCAACTTGTACTTTGCATTGGGCGAATTGGCTATCTATCCCGTTACAAGTTATAAAGAAGCGCCGTATACAAAAGAGGATGGTTTGATAACCGATGCTTCGCAACTCTCATCCAATGCTGTAGAGCCGAAGGAAGGCTCTTTGGCAGCACTTATCGACAATGACTTCACTACCTTCTTCCACTCTACATGGAGTCAGGAAAACCTGATGGATGAATTGCCCTTCTTGCAAATAGACTTGAACGATGCTTACAAACAGATTGCGCTGAAATATAGCAAACGACAAGTGGATGTAGACAATGGTAGTCCGGTAACCTTGCGCATTTACTTTACCAATACGCCTGAAGATGAGAAAAGTTGGATCTACCTTGGTAACCAAACTTGTACTTATGACTACGACTTTGGTAATACAGGTTTGTTGACTCTTGATTTTGCTAATGCTTTTTTATGGGACGATAGTTCCGATAGAGATATTACTTTTCGCCACATCCGTTTGACTGTAGAGGAAACCGTAGGTAACACGCGAGTTAACGACAACCTCTTCTTCTATTGGAGTGAGTTACATGCTTACACACGTGCAAGCAAAAGAAAAGGACTTAGCAAGGCAACACATTCGGCACTGAATACTGCTATGCAACAAGCCAAGGCTGAACTCGATGCAGGAAAAGCAACGGATGCGACATATAAGACCTTGCAATCAGCCTACAATGCAGCCATAAACAATTCTCAATTTGCAGACTTTGCCAAGAGTTTCTATCTCACCGCTTATAGCGACCAAGCATTGGTTGTGCCTGCAGGTGTAAAGGCTGCTGTGGTAACTGCCAATGGTGAGGGCATTCGCAATGACTACCGCTATAACAGTGGTGATGTGATTCCTGCTGGTACAGGTGTATTGTTGAAGGGTGGCAAGGGTAACTCCTTCTACTTGTCGGCAAGCGAAAGTACTGAAATGGCTCCCGAAGACAACCTATTGCATGGTACATTAACCGATGAAATGACCAACGTTGCTGGAGCTGATAAGTACTACAAACTTTCTTACGACCGAGCTACAGGTACTGAAATAGGTTTCTATTGGGGTGCGGAAAATGGTGGCGCATTTATGAATAAGGGAGGCAAGGCTTTCTTGGCGATCCCTGCAAGCTTGCAAGCTGCGCAGTTGACAGGCTTCTCTCTCTTCGACCTCAATAACAACCAAACCGTTACAGGTATTGAGCATGCTACAGCTACTCTTGCTGCAACATTACGTGTTTACGACCTCAATGGTCGTCGCATCAACGTGAACCATGTTGAAGAACTGATCGGGTAGGTCAAGGGCATTGCTGCCCTCTTCCCCCCTAAGAACCGTACATGA
>ERZ1023886.652-NODE-652-length-12139-cov-19.491228_pt1 | contig 12139 bp, 6 predicted proteins | sample MGYA00380395_ERZ1023886 | MGnify/ENA primary metagenome ERZ1023886 (study PRJEB33179, sample SAMN07449002) | human gut metagenome | biome: Human-gut; feature: Human associated habitat; material: Faeces | host: Homo sapiens | place: India: Bhopal | collected... | reverse complement strand
ACATAAATAGTTAGCGTTAAAGTTTAGGCGCACTTCGCGCGTTGTTTTAAACATTAATTATTATCAATTATCCATTAATTATTTCATTAATTTTTTTCGTTAATATTCATGTTAAGCTTTCAATTTGTAGCTTATCTGTTAGTTGAAAGCTTTATAATAGGTTCTATTCAACGTTTAATTCGTCAACGAATACGAAACCAGGGTTGCCCTTGCCTGGGTGCCAGGCGGGAATATGGTGTTCGGATTGCACCATTACCTTAACGTAACGAATAGGAGAAGTCGTGGTGAGCGTGACGGTGTGACGATTGATTTGGTTGGGATCCGTCTCCTTCATTTCGGGAAAGGCTTGTTGGCCGAGCGTGGTGTAATGGATGCCGTCGATGGACCCTTCAACGAGTATTTGGCGTGCATCAAATAACCAATAGCCTTTTTCTACGCACGTGTTGAGCGAGAGTTGACGAAGTTCTTGGGGAGTTCCTAAGTCGATGACGGCCTCAAGGTCGTTGCCACAGAAACCAATCCAACGGCCAGAGGCATAGTTGGTGTCGCCAGCCGTCAATCCGTCAACTAATAAGGTCGGGCCTCCATACACCTGTTGTGGGTGAGGCTTTTGTAAGAGGCGAATGGGACAGGCCGTAGCCTTATTAAAGTGGAACGTTTCGCTCACCTCGGGCGTTGTGCCCCACGAACGAAAAGCAGCAGCTCGCAGTGTGCAGGGCTGCTTTATTTGTATCGGTTCGCTATAGAGGGGAGATGAAAGGGTGGGCGCTGTTCCGTCAAGCGTATAGTGAATAGGAGCATTGTCTATTGTAGAGAGCGTAGCTACGATACTGCGACTTGTGGTGTCTGTGGCTAACGTTAGCGTTGGGTTGTACACCACGCGAGCGTAATTATAGCCTACTTCATCGTACACTTTGACTAATTGCTGCAAACGCTTGATGAAAGCATTGTAGTCCTTTTGTTCGGGACTGCACCATTGCACTTCGCTCAATGCGGCCATACGAGGCAATTCCATATATTCCACTTGGCGAAAAGACGGAATGTATTCAGTCCATAAGTTGGCCTGCACACCTATAATATATGGCTGCTCGTCGGCCTTGAGTTGGCGCGGCATGGGTTCGTAGCTATACACGTGTTGCAAAGGCAGGTAGCCACCAATGGCTTCAGGTTCGTGCGCTTTGTCGGCACTCTGATAGTAGTCAAAGTAAAGGTAAGTATTGGGCGTCATAATCACCTTGTGATGTTGGCGTGCAGCCTCCATGCCTCCACCTTCGCCTCGCCATGACATGACGGTAGCGTTAGGAGCCAATCCGCCTTCGAGCGTCTCGTCCCAACCAATCATTTGACGGCCTAATTGATTAAGATGTTGCTCGGCATGCTTAATGAAGTAGCTTTGCAGACGCTCTTCGGCAGTGTGGCGTCCGTCAGCCTGTAAGTGTTGTGCTGCAATCAGCGCTTGACACTTGGCACAGCGTTTCCACTCCTTCTTTGGGCATTCGTCACCCCCTACGTGAATGTATTCAGAGGGGAAGAGACGTACCACTTCATCGAGTACATCGTCGATGAATTGGTAAGTTTTGGGATTTCCAGCACAGAGCACGCTATCCGTTACGCCCCATTCTTGCCACACCTTGTAAGGCCCGCCAGTGCAGCCGAGTTCGGGATAGGCAGCTAAGGCTGCTTGCATGTGGCCGGGCATGTCGATTTCGGGAATGATCGTAATGTAGCGATCCGCAGCGTACTTAATGATGTCTTTAATCTGTTGTTGTGTATAATAACCTCCATAGCGCTTGCCGTCGTAACGGCCTGAATTGTGACCAATGGTCGTTTGTTCGCGCCAACTGCCGATTTTGGTGAGTAAGGGGTACTTCTTTATTTCGATGCGCCAACCTTGATCGTCGGTCAAGTGCCAATGAAAACGGTTGATATTGTGAAGGGCCAACATATCAATGAAGCGGTAGATAGAGTCGGCCGTAGTGAAGTGGCGCGCTACGTCGAGGTGAGCGCCACGATAACTGAAGCGTGGGTAGTCTTCTACCTCAACGCTGGGCAAGGTGACTTGTTGCACCCTCCCCACGGGCAATGCCTTGCGCAGCGTTTGTATGCCATAGAAGCAACCAGCGTCTGAGGCACCGTCGATGAAAACGCCCATTTTTGTTACCTTTAGCTGATAAGCCTCTGTATGGTTACTTGTTAAATTTTGACGCAGCGTAATGCTATTGTCATTAGCCTTCGTAACGACTTTTAATTGCAGCCCCGTGCTTTGCTGAATATATTGTGCCAAGAGTATAGCATTTTGATGCAACGCTTTATTGCCTTTGGGATAGGCAATTGTGGTTTGACTATTTAAGATAAAGTCACCCTCATTAGCATATTGAATGCTCTTAGGTAGTGGTACTACATTATAATGGGCTGTTTGTGCCCAGCCTATGAATACATTAAAAAGGCTGAATAATGCGATGAAAACGCTCTTTTTTATCATTCTTGTTTAGTAGTGTTTAGGTTATTTCTAAAAATAGCTAATTTTACGTTTTAAGGTTATAGGATTATAAAGTTACATCACGTTGATAATCTCATAACCTTAAAACTAAAAATCTATCTTACATATCCTTTAGCATTTGCCAGCACTGGAAGAGGCCGCGGGGTACGTGGAAGCAGCCTTTCCACTTACCGCCCTTTAGGGGGAGCAGGACTTCACCTTGGCGATTGAGGTAGCCATACCATTCGGGATAGTCGGGGTCGGTAAAGTGTGTCCACACGTAGTTGTGTACACGTTCGAACCATTCTAAGCACTTCTTGTTGCCCGTGAGTTTATAGCCTTTGAGCATAGTAATAAGCGTCTCAATATGTACCCACCAGAGCTTTTGGTCCCATTCCAATTGTTGACAGGGGTGTCCAAGGCGATCCATAAAGTAGAAAATGCCACCGTACTTTTTATCCCAACCATATTCAGCCTCGTTGAGAGCTATTTGAACGGCTTTCTCTATTAAGTCTTTACGACCTAAGCGTTGTCCTAAGTCCATAATAAACCACATGGCTTCAATAGCGTGACCTGGGTTGAGCTGACGACCTTCAAAGCAGTCGACGAGTTCGCCGTCCGTACTCAAATTTTCAACAATGAGTCCTAATTCAGGACGATAGAATACGTCCATTACTTCGTGAATGCATGTATCAATCGTGCGCTGCATGAAGTCGGCATCGAGTAAAGGCTCAATCTCCAGCGCTACGTTACACAATATCATGGGTAAGGCAAAACTCTTGAGCGAGCGCGCTCCAGGAGCGGCCTTGTTCCACTTGCCTTTGGGATTGTCTACCTTAGAGAGTACGACGTCGAAGGTGCGTTTGGCGATGTCGGCATACTCCTTATTGCCTGTGGCAATGCTCAATTGTCCGAAGGCAATTACGGCAAAGGTGTAAGAGAATATGTTATAGGGCTCTACCAAAGGGTGTCCTTCGCGGTCGAGCGAGAAGTACCAGTTCAACTGTCCGTCGTGGCCATACTTCTTTAAGAACTCTGCACCTTGAATGGCGCAATCGAGCCATTCTTGTCGTTTCTCCACTTTATTGTAGAGAGTGGCAAACATCCACACTTCGCGGCCTTGCAGCCAGATAAACTTGTCGGTGTCGTACACCTCGCCTTTGCGGTCGAGGCAGGTAAAGTAGCCCCCGTATGCTGTGTCTTGTGAGTGGTTGAGCCAAAAAGGTATTACTTTGTCGAGCAATTCTGTTTTATATTGCTCCGCTAATTGTTTAAAGTCCATAATATGGGAGTTTAATGGGTTTAATGAGTTTAATGGGTTTAATGAGTTTAATGGGTTTAATAAGTTTAATGGGTTTAATGAGTTTAATGAGTTTAATGGATTTAGTGAGTTTAATGGGGTAAACTTATTAAACTCACTAAACTCATTAAACTAAATTCTTTCCTTCCAGCAAAGGCCAGCAAGCGATTTGCTTTCGCGAATAAAGCACGAACAGATGAGACCAACGATGATGGAGCTGAACATGCCGATGAAATCGTATAAAAGGAAACTTGTGTCGGTGAGGTAGCGTGTGAGGAACACGGCTGCGACTCCGCATACAAAACCGATGAGGGCAGCTCGACCACCAATGCGCGGACAGAAAATACCCATTAAGAAGAGACCACCTAAACCGCTCGATAGCAATCCTAAGATTTCTTGGAAGAAGTCGAGCAGCGAAAGAATGTCCCATGTGGCCATGAGCAAGGCTATGCCCATACCCAATACACCCGAAACAATACAAGTGCGACGTGCTACAGTGAGTGTGGCCTTATCAGTTGCAGAGGGGCGAAACCGCTTGTAGAAGTCGACACTAAAGGCCGTGGCCACCGAGTTGATGTTGGAAGAGATCGTACTCATCGTTGCTGCAAAGATAGCTGCAATGAGTAGCCCCGCAATGCCTGGGGGCAATTGACTCATCATGAAGAAGGGGAAGATGGTGTCGGCCTTCGCCATGGTAAAGTCCAACTCTGCAGGGTGCGTCTTGAAGAATGTGTACAATCCTGCACCAATGGCAAAGAAGGCAATGCTAACAAACACACTCATTACGCCATTGAGCAGAATGCTACGGCGTGCGCCCGCCTCGTCTTTCGTTGTGAGATAGCGCTGAATGACGGTTTGATCGCTCGTGTAGGATATTAAGTTGTTGGCCATTCCGCCTATGATGATCACCCAGAAGGTGGCCGATCGATAGTCAAAGCTCCAATTGAAAAGGCGCAACTTGTTGTCGTCCATGGCAATCTGACAAAAACCTTCAAAGCCACCTTCCGTACCCCAAATGAGGTAGCCCACAGCAAAGAGTGCGCCACCAACAAGAATGAAGCCTTGTACTACATCGCCCCAAACAACGGCTTCAACACCACCCATGGTGCAGTAGACAATGGTGACAAGCGCCATGAGTACAATGCAAATGTAAAGGTCGATGCCCGTAACGGCCGTGAGCGCTAATGAAGGTAAGTAGAGCACTAAGGCCATGCGTGCTACCATGAAAATGATAAATAGAGCCGAGGCCATGAGCCGTGTGGTCGCATTAAAACGCCGTTCTAAGTATTCGTAAGCACTCGTTACGTTCAAGCGGCGGAAGAAGGGCAGATAGTATTTGATGACGGGGAAGGAGACGATGAGAATTGTGACCAACATGGGGTAGTATGTCCAATCCGTAGCATAAGCCTTGGCGGGATAGGCCATGTAGGTAATCGCACTCAGCATCGTAGCATAAATGCTAATGCCTGCTGCCCACCAAGGAATGCGGCCACCTCCCTTGAAAAAGTCGTCGGCATCGCCTCCGCGACGCATAAAGTAATAGCCTAACAAAACCATACCCACCAAGTAAGCAATGAGTACGGTCCAATTCAACCAACCAAACGTGGGGCGCATGGTCATCTTGATAGCCGTTACGGCCGAAGAACGTATGCCTGGCTTCGTCTCGCCATTTACGACAACCCATTCGTTGCCACACTTCACGATGCCTGTGCCAGCACGTGCCAATAGGGGCGATTGACTTTCAGTCACCCAAGTATTGGTAATGGTATGATAAATAACCAATTCATCGTTAAATTGATACCACTCCTCGGGGTGGAATAGATATGCGGCTTGTTCAGCCTTTAAGCTTTCTAAAACCTGAATGGCTGCTTGCGTATGATACTTCTTAGCGGTGAATTCGGCCTTTTTGAGCAAAAGAGGCATATTTACTGCCCGTTCAAAGCGTTGTTTGTTCACACCACCTACAAAGACTATATGGGCGCAACCCGAACTAATGCCGTAGGCGCCAGCCAACGTCATCGCCTCGCTGCGTCCGTGCGGCACGATATCAGCTATTTTTATCCATTGACGTGCGGCAGCGTTGTAATAATATCCGTCGGTATGTGCCACTGCTGGTTGGTCTCCGTCAATCGGAGCAAAGCCACCTACTAAGTAAAAGCACGATGAAGTCGCGTTATTTTGTACCGCTGCAGCAGGTTGTACACGCGCTGCACCTGGGAAGTCGGGCAATCGTTCCCATTCCTTGCCATGTGGATAACGCATACGAAAGGCTGCATTGACAGCCTTGCCATTGGAGAGTCCGCCTGCCACGTAAATGTAACCACCACCATAAGCTCCCGCCATGTTGTCGAGGGCAAGGGGGAGTGAGGGCAGTTCGTCGACCAATAGATGAGATTGTCGGTCGGTATGTAAAAGATAAACCCGTGCCGAACTCGTTTGGCCATCGCCTGTTCCACCCACACACACCATACCATGAGGCACACTCACGCTCACACCATAGGCTAAGGGTTGAGGAAGTTGAGCTATTTTGTGCCACTGTTGCGTGTCGTCGTCAATGTTGGTGAGTTCGTAGATGTCGGCATAGAAATGCTTCTTGCCGCCTTGCGCTGCAGGTGTGGTAGGGAAGTTACAACCACCAGCCACCAACACGCTCTTGCCTATCGTGCCTACAAAAGGGGCAGAAACACCCTGCTCCCCATTTATGCGTAGGGGAGCAATCGAACGATAATTTACCGTATTAAAAGCATTGTCGTTAGGCGGTGAAGCCTTTTGTGCGACCAAGGGTAGCACTATGAAAAAAGAAAGGAGGTATAGAAGGAGGTTTTTCATGGTTATTGTTTGAGGCTGTTAATGAGTTGATAAGTTGACGAGTTAACGAGTTGACAAGTTAACAGGTAAGTTTCTATAAAGATAAAGAAGCTTACTCGTCAACTTGTTAACTCGTCAACTAAAAACTACTTATTACAATGATTGAAGAAGTCAATGGCTTCGAGTTCTTTGCGCAGTTGTACTTCTTCTTCGTCGGTAACGTTTTGGAAAGGTGTGCGGTTAGGGCCTAAGTCAAGTCCGATAAGTTTCATGATGCGCTTACCACCTACGATGTTGCCACGGAAGTGACAAATCACATCAATTACGTCTTGCGCATAGTTCTGCAGTTCGCGTGCCTTTTCGAGATCGCCAGCTTGCCATGCCTCCAAAATGCCCGTCAATACGCGGCCGTTGTAGTTGGTTGTACCACCAATGCCACCTTGAGCACCGCCCATAGCCAAGCAGGGAAGAATCGTTTCGTCTTGTCCGTGCAACATATCAAACTTTCCGTCTTTATAGCGGCGGCAACGATTGTATTCGTAAAGGCTTTCAAACGTGTACTTTATGCCGGCAAAGTTGGGAATGCGGCCGTCAACGGCCTTTAAGAAGTCAAGCATTGAGAGGTAAGCGCCATTAAAAGCAGGGATGTGGTAGAAGTAGAAAGGTAAGTTAGGCGCACCGCAAGCGATCTCTTCGCAGTACTTTACCAACTCTTCGATGCGATTGACTTTTGGGAAAGGAGGAGCCATCGCACCAATGCCCCACGCCCCGATCTTCTGTGCGTGTTCGGCCAATCGACGACTGCTCTTTACGCAAGTGCTACCTACGTGTACGATAACTTTAAAGTCCTTGGGCACAGCCTTCACCCAAGCCTCCGCCAACAACATGCGCTCTTCCTCGGTAAGCATATAGCCCTCGCCCGAAGAACCATTAATAAATACGCCTTTCAGCCCATTGCGAGCCAAGAGGTCAGCATAAGCCTGAATAGGTTCGTAGTTGACTTCGCCATTTGCATAAAAAGGCGTAAAAGGGGCGTCGATTAATCCGTGAATCTTTTCCATGATATTATAGGTTGTGATGTATTGAATACTTACTTGAATAAGTTCTTATTGCAAATATACGTTTGTTTCGTTAATAAACTTCTTCTTTATCTTTATTTATTTTTATCTTTGCTATGTTTGCATTAACTTTGCTCCCAAGAAAAATACAAATCCATTTAACATAATCATTATGCGCAAAACAACGATGACGCTCTTAGCGGCGCTGATGTCTGCTCCCATGTGGGCACAAATCACACCGTTGGGAGGTTTTTACTATGGACAAATGCCTACCCCTACTGGCTGGGAGTGGCAAAGTCCTGATTCGGTAGCTTATAATAAGCAGCAGCCGCATGCTTGGTTCTTCTCATTTGCCAATGTTGACCAAGCTCGCAAGGTGTTGCCCGAAAATAGCTCGCTTTGGCAGAGTCTTGATGGCCAATGGCAGTTCCACTGGGCCAAGAACCCTGACGAACGCGTTAAGGACTTTTATCGCACAGACTTCGATGCTTCAGGTTGGGATAAGATACAAGTGCCTATGTCATGGAACATGGCAGGTGCGCAAAGCGACGGCACATTTAAGTATGGCGAACCGCTCTACTCTAACCAGCGTGTCATCTTCCAACACCAAGTAAAGGTGGGCGATTGGAAGGGCGGCGTGATGCGCACGCCGCAACAAAACTGGATGACTTATAAGAACCGCAACGAAGTGGGTTCGTATCGTTGCACCTTTACCATTCCAGCTGATTGGGACGGTAAGGAAGTGTACGTTAACTTCGACGGTGTTGACTCTTTCTTCTACCTCTATATCAACGGCCATTACGTAGGTTTCTCAAAGAACTCACGCAACTTGGCACAGTTCGACATCACTCCTTACCTTAATAAGAAGGGTGAAAACGTCATTGCAGTTGAGGTGTATCGCAACTCTGATGCTTCCTTCCTTGAGAGTCAGGATATGTTCCGCTTGCCGGGTATCTTCCGCACCGTAGCCTTGACGGCAAAGCCCAAGGTGCAAGTGCGCGACCTGAAGGCTATTCCCGATTATGATGCGTCATTCACCGATGCTTCACTTCACATCTCAGCCGAGGTGCGCAACTTGACGGCAAAGGCAGCTAAGGGTTACACCATCGCTTATTCACTCTATCAAAACAAGTTGTACAGTGATGAGAATACCCTCGTACCTAACGTTACCGCTACGGCACAGGTAGGCGAGGTAAGCAAGGGGGGCGAACTCACAGCAGAAGTTACGCTCAAGGCTGGGCAAGGCATTAAGCCTTGGAGTGCTGAGGCTCCTTATCGTTACACCTTGGTGGGTGAACTGAAAGATAAGAAGGGCCATGTAGTAGAAACTTTCTCTACTAACGTAGGTTTCCGCAAGATTGAAATCAAAGACACACCAGCTGAGAAGGACGAGTTTGGTTTGGCAGGTCGTTATTACTTCCTCAATGGTCAGCCCATTAAGTTTAAGGGCGTAAACCGTCACGAGAACAATCCACAGACGGGTCACTACATCACCCGTGAGCAAATGGAAAAGGAAGTGTTCCTCATGAAGCGTGGCAACATCAATCACGTGCGCAACTCTCACTATCCCGATGCTCCCTATTGGTACTACCTCTGCGATAAGTACGGCATCTATTTGGAAGACGAGGCTAACATCGAAAGCCACGAATATTATTATGGTAAGGAGAGCCTCTCACACGTGCCTGAATTCCGCAACGCTCACATTGCACGCAATATGGAAATGGTGCATAGCACCGTCAACCACCCTTCAGTTGTAATATGGAGCCTTGGTAACGAAGCTGGCCCTGGCGACAACTTCAAGGATTGCTATGCTGCAATCAAGAAGTACGACACCAGCCGTCCCGTACAATATGAGCGCAACAACGATATTGTCGACATGGGTTCTAACCAATATCCCTCTATCGCTTGGGTGCAAGGTGCCGTAAAGGGCAACTATAACATGAAGTACCCTTACCACATCTCAGAGTACGCTCACTCAATGGGTAATGCGGTGGGTAACTTAGTAGACTATTGGAATGCCATCGAAAGCACCAACTTCTTTATGGGTGGTGCTATTTGGGACTGGGTAGACCAAGCCATGGAAGGTACTGACCCGAAGACTGGACAAAAGTTCTGGGGTTATGGTGGCGACTTCGGTAAGGACAACAAGCCTAATGACGGTATGTTCTGTATGAATGGTGTGATGCGTCCCGACCTCTCGCCCAAGGCACAATACTTTGAGGTAAAGAAGGTATATCAGAATGTTGGCGTGAAGGCTGTCGACTTGAAGCAAGGCCGTATCGAAATCTTCAATAAGAACTATTTCGAGCCCTTGAAGGGCTATCAGATTGTTTGGTCACTCTATAAAGACGGTGTTTGCGTTGAGAGCAATCGTCCGTTGATGGGTGCAAAGAACATTCTCGGTCCGCGTGAACGCCAAGAGTACGTACTCAACTACGATTACAGTCAACTTGACCCCACTAGCGAATATTTCGTTAAGGTGCAGTTCTTGCAAGGCAAGGACATGCCTTGGGCTAAGAAGGGCTACGTACAAATGGAAGAACAATTGCGCGTGAAGGGTGCTGACGTAAAGGCTCCTGCTATAAAGCAAGTAGCTGCTACTAATAAGGCTGCGGTCAAGATGAACAAGACCGCTAAGGCCCTCACCTTTAGCGGTAATGGCTTCAACGTAAGTTTCGATCTCCAATCAGGTGCTATCAACACGCTCGCCTATAATGGCAATACGATTGTTGAAGCAGGCAATGGTCCTAAGTTGGATGCTTTCCGCGCTCCGACCGACAACGATGCCGGTATTGGCTTCCACAACGAATGGTTCAAGAATGGCCTTTACGACTTGCAGCACAAGGCACTCAATGCTCCTACCGTAGTCAAGAAGGCTGACGGCTCTTACCAAGTAAGTTTCACCGTCGAGAGCCAAGGCCGCGAGGGTTGCCAACAGGTGTACTCTGACCGCGACCGCGACCCCGAAACGATTTACACCTTCGATAAGGGCAAGCATGCGCTCACGGCCGACGACTTCAAGTTTACGACCAACCAGATTTATACCATCTATCCCGACGGCTCTATCGAATTGCAAAGTGCCATTTCGGCCAACCGCTCTAACGTCGTGTTGCCACGCATTGGCTATGCAATGAAGTTGCCCAAGGCATTCAGTCAATTCCAGTACTACGGTCGTGGCCCTGTTAACAACTATGCCGACCGTAAGACAGGTCAGTTCATTGAACTCCACCAAGGCGAAGTGGGCAAGCAAGACATCATTCTGCCTAAGCCCCAAGCTATGGGCAACCGCGAAGAGGTGCGTTGGTGTGCCCTCAGCAACAATGCAGGTGCCAGCGTAGCCTTTGTAGCCGATAGCGTAATGTCTGTATCAGCATTGCCTTGGAGCCAGCAGCAGATGACCACCGCAGCCCACATCTATCAGTTGCCTGCAAGCGACGGTACTTACCTCCACCTCGATGCCAAGGTGACAGGTTTGGGTGGTGCAAGTTGTGGTCAAGGCGGTCCGTTCATTGAAGACCAAGCACGTAGCACCAACTACAATTTCGGTTTCGTTATCCGTCCCGTAGCCGCAGGGCAACAACCCGCTGATGTAGCTAAGGTAACTCTTTCAGGCGAACAACCTATCAGCATTGAACATAGCCGCACAGGCGTCGTTACACTCAGTTCACCTGCTAAGGGCCGCACGATTATGTACGCCTTGAATGGTAGCAAGAAGGCTACGGCTTATACTGCACCTGTTAATATGCGTGCTGGAGGTACGATTACAACGTGGTATAAGGACAATCCTTCGATGAAGACGTCAATGCGCTACGACAAGGTAGAGAGTGTACCCCTTCAGGTAGTCTTCGCTTCGTCTGAAGAGCCGAATGGCGGCAGTGCAGCCAATATGGTAGATGGCGACCCTGCAACCATGTGGCACACGATGTATTCTATCACCTTGGCCAAGTATCCTCACTGGGTAGACTTTGATGCTGCTGAGCAGAAGGTTATGAAGGGCTTCACCTTCTTGCCTCGCCAGAGTGGCACGAATGGTTGGGTGAAGGATTACGAAATCTACGTAAGCCAGGACGGCAAGAACTGGGGCGAACCTATTCACAAGGGTACGTTTGCTGCCAATGCCGAACTCAAGCGTGTAATGTTCAGCAAGCCCGTTAAGGCACGTTACATTCGTTTCCGTGCGCTCAACGAGCAAGGTGGTCAGGACTTTGCCTCAGGAGCAGAGTTCTCACTGATTGCTGAGTAAAATTTATAAATCATAAAAAGTTCCCCTATGACTTGAAGACAAGTTGTAGGGGAACTTTTTATGATTGTTTCTTAATATCAGTTTATAATATATGGAGGAAAAACTTATTCAAACAGACAACATCGTCCTACCAATGGACCTTGGAGTGGCAAACTCTGGGACGAAATGAAGTAGCGTGTCAACTTCAATTTGTCTACCTAATTGGGGGGCGGGTTTGTAACCCGCGGCAGCAGCATGCTTTGAACATCTAC
>ERZ1023886.651-NODE-651-length-12164-cov-17.447684_pt1 | contig 12164 bp, 10 predicted proteins | sample MGYA00380395_ERZ1023886 | MGnify/ENA primary metagenome ERZ1023886 (study PRJEB33179, sample SAMN07449002) | human gut metagenome | biome: Human-gut; feature: Human associated habitat; material: Faeces | host: Homo sapiens | place: India: Bhopal | collected... | reverse complement strand
CAAATATTTACATCTATATCTTCGTCCTACATCGGAGCTTTTTTCAGCAGCCTCGTCCCCGCGTCGGTATTGTCAAGTTGGGGCTCGATGCCCCAACTTGGCAATAAGAAAAGGGTCTTGTATTTGCTTGTCAAGGCATCGAGCCTTGCCAAGCAAATGCCGACGCGGGGACGCGTCGCCCCCAGGTGAGGATGCGTTCCCCAGGTGAGGATGCGTAGCTATTAGAAATCAACTCGCTTCATCGTTCATTAAAAATAAAGTTCAAACCGCTTTTCACATAGTGTGTAAACTTGCGGTCTGAACTTATAAGTGGTACCTGGTCGGTAATAGCTTGTGCCACAATGATGCGGTCATTAGGGTCGCGGTGGTCAGAATATAGAGGCAAGGCCGCGTAAGTCTGTAAGTGTTTTTCGGTAACTTTATAACCTCATAGCCATCAAACTTTTTAAAAGTCTTTCGGAATTAGTCGCGCTTGCGTCCGCCACTAAATCCGCCTTTCTTCTTAAATCCGCCTTCGCGTTTTTTGAAGCCGTCCTTCTTAAATCCACCATTCTTGAAGCCGCCTTCACCCTTGCCGCCACGGAAGCCACCTTCGCGTTTGGGCTTGCGTGGAGCACGCGTCTGTTCAAACTCGCGGTGCTTGCTACGCAGAATGCGATATTTGGCTTCGGTCTCATCGTCGTCAAAGCGTGTCTCCTCTTCGTCGTTGATGCGCTTCTTAAACTCGTCGCGTTGGGTGCGGAAACGACGTTGGTCGCTCATGAGGCGGCGTTCCTCGTCGGTCTTTACCTTGCCGCCTTCCGCGCGAAATTCGCTGAGTTTACCGCTAAAGAGCTGATACTTGCGGAAGTCGCAGTCGAGCTTACCATTGAATATCTGCGTTTTGAGGCTGGGACGCAAACCAAGGTTTTCGAACAGCTCAGCCTTTGACGAGATAATCCAAGCCTCGCCCCCTTGGAACTCATTCTTCAACACCTTTCCAATGGCTTGGTAAAGGCCCAAGATGTCGGGCGGTGTTAAGCGTTCGCCGTAAGGAGGATTGGTCACCATGATCGCCTTCTCGCTGGGATTCTTAAACTTGCGGAAGTCCTGTGCTTCAACGGTTACGATGTCGGACACGCCAGCGCTGCGTACGTTCTTTAGGGCAATGTCGACAGTAGGAACGTTAATGTCGTAACCATAGATATGGTGTGTAAACTCACGTTCTTGTGAGTCGTCGTCATAGATTTCTTGCAAGAGGTTGGCATCGAAGTCCTTCCACTTCTCAAAGCCAAATGATTTGCGGAACACACCAGGGTAGATGTTGCGCGCCATTAAGGCAGCTTCTACCAAGAACGTACCCGAACCGCAGAAGGGGTCGATGAAGTCGCAGTCGCCCGTCCAACCCGTCAACTTAATCAAGCCAGCGGCCAACACCTCGTTGATAGGAGCTTCGACCGTAGCCACGCGGTAGCCGCGCAAGTGGAGCGAGTCGCCCGAAGAGTCGAGTGAGAGTGTGCAGTCAGCCTCGGCTATGTGGATATTGAGCTTTACGTCGGGGTTGGTAATGCGAATGTTAGGACGTTCGCCCGTCGTGTCGCGGAAGTAGTCGACGATAGCGTCCTTCACCTTATAGGCCACAAACTTAGAGTGGCGGAACTCTTCAGAGAACACCACCGAGTCAACGGCAAACGTTGTGTTAACGTCTAAGTACTGGCTCCAGTCAATGCTGCGCACAGCGGCATATACGTCGTCAGCACTCTTTGCCTTAAAGTGCTTAATGGGTTTGAGCACGCGAATGGCCGTGCGCAAGCAGAAGTTGGCACGATACATCATGGCCTTGTCGCCAGTGAACGACACCATGCGGCGTCCTATTTGTACGTTGTTTGCACCGAGTTCGGTGAGTTCTTGTGCCAATACCTCTTCCAGTCCTTGAAAGGTTTTGGCTATGAGTTCAAATTCTTGCATAATCAAGTTAATGTGCTAATATGCTAATGTGTCCATGGGCTAATGTGGCCTATGTATCGCGTGTTTCCTACACACGCGAAGTAGAAACTATATTATCGCGTGCTGGAAAGCACGCGTTACGTAGGGGCTACACTTTCTCCCCTGCGGACACGTCGTGTGTGACCCACTTATTGGCACCAATTACGGCCCCTTGTCCGATTGTGATGCGTCCTAAGACGGTGGCGTTAGAGTAAACGATCACACCGTCTTCGAGAATGGGGTGACGCGGGTTATTCTTAACTGGGTTGCCATGCTCGTCGAGCGGAAAACTCTTTGCGCCGAGCGTGACACCTTGGTAGAGCTTAACGTTACGACCAATGATACAGGTGGCTCCGATTACCACACCCGTGCCGTGGTCGATGGTGAAGTATTCGCCAATCTGTGCCCCAGGGTGAATGTCGATGCCCGTTTCGCTGTGTGCCAATTCCGTAATGATACGCGGAATGAGCGGCACGTCCAATCGATACAATTCATGTGCGATGCGGTAACATGTCAAGGCACGAATGGCGGGGTAGCAACTGATCACCTCACCATAATTCTGTGCTGCAGGGTCGCCCAAGTAAGCCGCTTCAACGTCGGTAGCCAATGTGCGGCGCACCTGAGGCAGTAGGCTGATGAGAGAGGCCGCAATGGCCTCTGCCTTGGCGTGATAGTCAATGCCCATGCAGCGATTGTCCTCTTCTTGTCGGCCAAAACAGAGTCCCGCCTGTATCTGTGCGGTGAGCAACGAGAAGAGGCGTTCCACTTCCATGCCGATGTGGTAACGCACGGTCACGGCATTCAGTGTACTACGTCCGTAGTACCCCGGAAAGAGCACAGCGCGACACAACCCAATAATCTCTTCCAATGCTGCAGAGGAGGGTAGTGGGTCGCCATGTCGGTGTTGATGAAAGAGTCCTTTCATTTTCGCCGTGTCCGATAGGTCGTCAACCGTTTGACGAAGTAGATGCGAGTATGTTTCGGGAGGATTCATTCAAGGTCGTTTTTATGTTGGCAAAGGTACGAAAAACTTTTCGATACGCATTATCCCTTGCTCCTTTATGATAACGCGTTTTGGTAGTCGGACCTTTCAAAAAGTGCGGTAATTGGTTATAAATTCGGTATTACCGCAAAAACTACCCCCTTACCACATGTTGTATAGCATAAAAACGTCAATTTTGCACTTGGTTTTAGCGCAAGGCTGCGCATCTAATGCAATTAATAATAAAAAAATATACAACAAGCAATGACAAAGAAATTTACCTCAGTGCTACTGTTGCTCGTGAGCTGGGTAATGAGCGCTTTGGCACAACAAGTAGCAAGCACACCTACCACGTGGAGCAAACTTGAGTCGGGCAATCAGTACCTTGTCCTCGTTAAGTCTGACAAGACGAATAGCAATGGTAATTTTATGTATTTGTCTCCTGATGACAAGTATGCACATACTGATGCTGCTTCTGTTGGCTTGGACTTGATTGGCAGTAAACTTACTGACGATGACAAAAAGTATCTATGGATTGTAACAAAAGAAGGCAAAACCATTACTATTAAAAGCAAACTTAACAATACGGGTTTTAAAGTTAAGGATCGAAACGATGTGTTGAACATGAGTTCAACACTCACTACGTTTGATGTTACTGAGGAAGATAATGCCATTACTCTTTCATATTATGGATCGTATTGGTTTTTTGGTACAAAATATTATACCACCTACGTTACAAGCAAGGACGATTCAAACACGGGTAGCTTTAATACCTCAGAAAAACCTGGGAATAGCAAAGCCAAGTTTATCTTCTATGCAGTAGAGCAACCCACAAAGGTGACCTATAACTATATTGATAATCAAGAAAACAAGGTCCGTTATTCTTATTCATACGATGTATATGAAGGACAGAACTATCCTGAAAGTTCAATCACCTTTGAGAGCTTACCCACTTATGTTTCATTGGGTCAAACGTATCAACCTACTGGCTTATTCCACAAGGCTACAAGCGAGACTACGTTCAATTTTGATTTGAATGTCAACTTGCCCTTCACTACCAGCACTGATGAGGCCCCTGTTTACTATTACTTGGTGAATGGTACAGATACACGTAATCGCGTTTATGCCAATGGCTCTTCATTAGCTATTCGCACCGATGGTCAAGCAGCACAATTGAACGATGTTCGAGGCGACCTTTGGTATGTAAAGGGTAATCCTTTTGATGGTTTCCAATTCTCAAGCGTAGGGTCTGGACATCTGGCAAAGTCAAGCGCTATTCTTAGCAGTTCCTCACTCTGTTCTCTTTCTTTTAGTGGTTTAATAGGGAGTATTGATACTTGGAAAATCTATAAGATAGATGATGAGGCTTTTGGTATTTATGCTAATTCAAACGTAGCTTGGAAGTACGAAGGAAATAACAAAATCGGTTTTGAAAAGAACCTCAGCACCACAGATGCTACCAAGACTTTCCGCCTCATTCCCGCCACTATCACCATGCCGCTCAACTACTCAGAGGCTGACAACAAGACCTTTGCTACTACTTGTTTGCCTTATGCTGTTGAGGTAGCGGAAGGTCAAGACAATATCAAGGCGTACGCTGCTAAGTTGAATGACGAAAAGACTGAACTTCAGATGAATGCCGTGACGGCCGTACCTGCTAATCAAGGTATCATCTTGAGTGGTGAAAGCGCAAGTGACAATCAGGTCGTACTGAACGTGATTGCTTCTGCCGATGCTATTGACAACGACCTCTTAGGTACTACCAGTGAGATCAGCACCGAAGGCATCTTATCCCTTGGCCGCGCCAATGGTACGGGCAGTGTAGGGTTCTTCCGCTCTACTAATGCGACGTTGAAGGCTAACCGCGCTTACCTCAAGGTAGACAACGAGACCATTCAGTCGCTCGCCATGAACTTTGGTGGCACAACAACGGGTATCACGAATGCCATTAAGAATGAAGTTAACCCCAACGCTCCTATCTACGACCTCAGCGGTCGCCGCGTGTTTACTACCGTGAAGGGCAATATCTATTTGCAGCAAGGACGCAAATTTATTGCTCAATAAAGATTACTTACTAAACGATTACAAAAAGACAATGAAAAAGACATATATGCAGCCCACGGCCATTGTTATTCGCTTTGACGCTGAAAGTGCCGTAGCCACCATGATGGTTGGCAGCAAGGGTACGGGCGAAAGCATCAATCAAGGCGACGACTGGAGCAATGAGCGCCAGTGGGGCGACGAATCTTTTGATTGGAGCGCTGACGAAGACTAACGCGAACTGCTTTCGTTAGGGTAGTGTTAAATGAAAGACGTTATTAACTACCCAAATGAGAGCGACGCAGCAAGTGGGGGCAGGCCAGTTGGTCTGCCCCCTTCATTTGATGCGTTTCCAAACAAAATTCGTACCTTTGTCCCTATGAAAGTAAACATTGACCCTTCGTGGGGCGAACACTTACAAGCTGAGTTTGATGCCCCCTACTTTAAGCAACTTACCGACTTTGTGCGAGCAGAGTATGCACAAGGTCCGTGCTATCCTCCCGGACACGAGATATTCAATGCCTTCAACCTCTGTCCCTTTGACAAGGTGAAGGTGGTCATCATCGGGCAAGACCCTTACCATGGGCCGGGCCAAGCCGAAGGACTCTGCTTCTCGGTAAAAGACGGTGTGCGCATTCCCCCTTCATTGGTCAACATTTTCAAAGAGATAAATGCCGACACGGGGCGTCCTATTCCTTCCTCGGGCAGTTTGCGCCGCTGGGCCGAACAAGGCGTATTGTTGCTCAACGCCACCCTTACTGTGCGCCAACACCAAGCAGCTTCACACGCAGGTCATGGTTGGGAGACGTTTACCGATGCCGTTATTCGCCACCTCTCTTCCGAGCGTGATCACCTTGTCTTTATCCTTTGGGGCAGTTACGCGCAGAAGAAAGGACAAGTAATCGACCGCTCGCGTCACCTTGTCCTCTGCTCTGCCCACCCCTCGCCCCTCTCTGCCTATCACGGCTTCTTTGGCAATCACCACTTCACGCTTTGTAATGACTATCTTATCAAAAACGGACAAGTGCCGATTAATTGGTGATGTTAATATTTCAAGTATGTCGAAGTGTGCAAGAACATATATAACATACTTATTTTGCATACTCCGACAAACCATTTATTAATACTATGCATTGTGCTACGCACAATGTATAGTATATATTCATAAAGTCATAAAGTATGTCGAAGTATGCAAGATAAGTATGTTATGTATGTTCTCGCGCTAAGCGACTAAACTTATTAAACTCATTAAACTCATTAAACTTGAGTTAAACTCACAATCTCATGACCCGAATACCACCTATTATACAAGTGGGCGACGTATTGCTGTCGTCCGACATATTTACCGAATGCTTCTGTTGCGACCTCGAAGCCTGCAAAGGGCAGTGTTGCGTAGAAGGCGATAGCGGTGCGCCACTTACCCTCGATGAGGTAGGCCACCTCGAAAACGTACTCGACGAAGTGTGGCCCGAACTCAGCGCTACGGCCCAAGCCACTATCGACCGCCAAGGCGTGGCCTATACCGATAGCGAGGGTGACCTCGTGACGAGTATTGTCAATGGCAAAGACTGCGTCTTTACGTGCTACAATGCCGAAGGCTGTTGCTTCTGTGCCACCGACAAAGCCTTTCGTGAAGGACGCACCGCATGGTGCAAACCTATCTCATGTGCCCTCTATCCCATACGCGAGAAGCAGTTCTCCAATGGCACAGTAGGCCTGCAATATCATCGTTGGAGCGTTTGCCACGCAGCCGTAAAGAAAGGACGTGAGTTGCAACTCCCTATCTATAAGTTCTTGAAAGATCCTCTCATTCGCCGCTTTGGTCAGTCATGGTACGACGAGTTGTGCGAAGTAGTAGATAGCATATTAGCGAACGATTAGATAGACTCTTACTATATCCTTTAAGAAGAAGTTTTTTGTTTTGATTGTTTGATAGCGGCAATGTTTTTTCTAATTTTGCATGACTAATTCAACGATCGGATAGACATGACGTCCTTATATCTTTTACAATTTGCGTGTTTAATCTTCACGGCCATGTTGGCCCTAATGCTATTCACCTCTCGCTTCCACGTAGACGTAGTGAATGCTACTTATGAGCGTTCACGTTGGGCCCTCTTTGTAAGCATGAGCTTATTAGTGTTACACTATGTGCTACAGATGGTATGCGGTTTTCGTGCCGAGAGTGATGATGTCGGAACAATCGTCAACATACTCTTCTATTCGCCCGTTACCTTCCTCGTAGCCCATTCCATACTCAATATCGAATGCAACCGTCGGCGACGTTGGCAGTACGATGCCGCCTTTATGGTGATATATTTCGCTATTTTGGTCGTATTCATCGTAGGATTGATGGGACGCGATACCTTCTTGTATACCCGTACCAAGTGGATTATGCACGTGCTCTTCTTATTAGCTATGGCGAGCAGCATATTCGCGCCGATGTTCGAAATACGTCGCAATCAAGGGCGCGTTGAGGCAGAAACGGGAGCCGACATCGCACCTTACAATCGTTATACTTGGTCAGGCTATACGATGCTCTGCATTACGGCCGCGCTTATGGCCTTTGCTATTATCTATCGTCCCTTGTTATTCGTGTTTGGCCCCTTGTTGCTATTAGCCCTATTTGTATTTATATTTAGTTTCATAGCCCTGGGATATAACATGAAGCCGCTTGAAGACGTCTTGTCTTGCGATGAGGAAGAAGACATAGTAGAAACTGCAACAGAAATCGAAGGCACCGATTCTTCCGAGTCAACTTCATTGACTACCCACTTATCGGACGAACGTATCGCCTCAATAGGCCAGTGCTTGACGCAATGGTGTGATGAAGAGCGATTTACCGAGAGCGATGTCAATATGGCCAAACTCTCCCAGCAAGTTGGGGTGACACGTCGCGAACTCAGTGCTTATTTTGAACAGCACTTAGGTCAGACCTTCCGCGTTTGGCTGTCAGACTTGCGATTTGCTGAGGCTCAGCGCCTCATATTGGCCCACCCCGATTATAGTAATGAGAGCATCTCGTCCATTTGTGGCTTCTCGTCACGCAGTCAGTTATACAAAATGTTTTCCACGCGACTGGGCATGACTCCCCGCGAGTGGCGCGAAAAGCAAGAGCAGTAAAATAAAAAAAACAAGAAAAGGTGTCCGATTGATAGCAATCGGACACCTTTTTTGTAGCAATCGGACAACAATGTATAGCAAGTGGACACCTTATGCGAAGTGTGTCGATTATATTTGCACTCGTAATAAATCGTTTAGTTGAATATAGTTGACGAGCGGAGCGAACATACAGCGGTATGTTGCTCCGCTCTTTTAAGTATGCGTAAACTATTTTTACTACCTTTGCATAAGATAGGCTGCGGCTCAGCATATCGTTCAAGCAAGCTTGACGTTCTGCATTCGCCTTGCACTATCTTTGCAAAAGATAGTGCAAGGCTCAGCATAATTATACTACAATCTTATACTATTATCATAAAGCTACAGAATGCTACGTTCCATTGACATAAAACAAGCGGCACAGACTGAAGGATTTTCGGTCTGTGGCATTGCACGTGCCGAAAGAGTAAGTCCCGCGCGAGAGACCGAACGCTTAGCGTGGCTCTCACGAGGCGAACAGGGCGATATGGATTATCTGGCACGTAATGTTGACGTGCGACTTGACCCACGTTTGTTGGTAGAAGGGGCAAAGACAGTCGTGTCGGTGGCCGTGAACTATAACCCCGCCAGTTGTGACAATCAAAACGCCGAAAAATCCTCTTTTTGTGATGAAACCGTGCAAAATGGAAGTACGGATAGGCTCCGTTTGTCACGCTATGCCTACGGAACAGACTATCATGAAGTGGTGAAACAGATGCTGCGCAGTATGATGCAGCGACTAAGATTGGTAGAACTTGTTGACGGACGTTGCTTTGTCGATACAGCCCCGATTGATGAGAAGTATTGGGCCGAACAGAGCGGCATTGGTTGGAGAGGACGCAATTCGCAACTTATCATTCCGGGTATGGGAAGCTATTACTTCTTAGGCGAATTGGTGCTGACGGACGAAGTAGACGCTTACGATGAAAAGGCTAAAAATCGGTGCGGAACGTGTGCAGCCTGTCTCGCTGCCTGTCCCATGCACGCTTTGCATGGCGACGGCACGTTAGATGCGCGCCGCTGTCTATCCTACCTCACGATTGAGCATCGTGGCGAACTTCCCCCCGAAGTACAAGGCAAGTTGGGCCATTGCTTCTATGGCTGCGACCGCTGTGCTGAAGCCTGCCCGTGGAACAAACGATTTGCCACCCCAACCACGATAGCCGCCTTTCAGCCTCGACCTTCGCTTCTGAGCATGACCGCAGCGCAGTGGGGCCGCTTGACCGAGGAAGAATATCGTCAATTGTTTCGTAAAAGCGCGGTGAAAAGGGCAAAATTCGAAGGTCTCACGCGCAATATCCGTTGCGCGTTAGAAGGATTAGACAAGGCGTAATCATTCACACATTAGCATATTATCACATTAGCAAATTAGCAAATTATCACATGCATAAATTACTATTTACCACCTTGCTTGCCGTTGCGCCCTTGGCGGGGCAAGCTCAAACCAACGAAGTATGGTTTGACCAACCCACAACGCTCAATGGACAACAGTGTTGGTGGAAAGGGCAAAAAGATCACAGTAGCAAACCCGTGCGAGCGGGCGATTCTGCCGTCAATTCCGACCACGAGTGGGAATATCGCTCCCTACCTTTAGGCAATGGTAGCATCGCCTGCAACGTGATGGGAAGCATTGCCACGGAGCGTTATACACTGAACGAAAAGACCTTGTGGCGCGGTGGTCCCAACACGGCCAAAGGTGCTACCGACTATTGGAACCAAAACAAACAGTCTGCTCATGTGCTGAAGGATATTCGCCAAGCATTCACCGACGGCGACTGGAACAAGGCCGCACAACTCACCACCCAAAACTTTAACAGCACCGTTCCTTATGAGGCAACGGGCGAACCCCAATTCCGCTTTGGGTCGTTCACGACAATGGGAGAGTTGACCTTAGAGACAGACATCAACCCCGAAGGCGTGCGTGACTATCGTCGAGCCTTGTCGGTAGACTCCGCTTTCGCACGTGTAAGTTTCACGGCAGCCAGTGGGGTACACTATGAGCGCCAGAGCTTTATCTCTTATCCTGCCAATGTGATGGCCATTCGCCTAACGGCCAGTCAACGAGGAAAACAAAACTTCACGCTCAAGTACGCTCCCAATCCTGTGAGTGAAGGCGCATTCTCAGCCGACGGCAAAAATGGCTTGTGCTATGTGGCCCACCTCGACAATAACGGCATGGAGTACGTCGTTCGCATCAAAGCAATAGCGAAGGGCGGCAGCGTGACGTATGCTGACGGCCAATTGACAGTAACCAATGCTGATGAGGTCACTCTCTTGCTCACGGCTGATACGGACTATGCTCCCAACTACAATCCCGACTTTACCGACAACAAGGCTTACGTAGGCGTTAATCCTGTAAACACTACTAAACATTGGATGAAAAATGCGGTGAAAACGGGCTTTTCGAAGCTTTTCAAACAACACTATGCCGACTATGCTGCGCTCTATAATCGTGTAAAGTTTACGTTGGACGGCCCAACTTCGACCAAACCTACCAACGAACGCTTATCCGATTATCGTCAAGGCGTGAAGGACGCTGGACTCGAAACGCTCTATTATCAATACGGCCGCTACTTGCTCATTGCATCGTCGCGCCCTGGCAACTTACCCGCCAACCTACAAGGTATGTGGCATAACAATGTAGATGGCCCTTGGCGTGTGGACTATCACAACAATATCAACCTTCAGATGAACTATTGGCCCGCATTGCCCACCAACCTTACGGAGTGTGCAGAACCCTTGACGGATTTTATCCGTCTGCTTGAAAAGCCCGGCGAACGCACCGCTAAGGCCTATTGGGGCGCTCGCGGTTGGGCAGCTGGTATCTCGGCCAATATCTTCGGTTTCACCGCTCCGCTTGAAGGGGCAGATATGTCGTGGAACTACAACCCTATGGCGGCTTCGTGGTTGGCTACTCACCTTTGGGACTATTATGATTATACGCGCGACGAACAGTTCTTGCGTCAAACGGCCTATCCCTTGATGAAGGGCTGTGCCCTCTTCTGCGAAGACTTCTTGTGGCGCAGGGCGGACGGCACACTGACGGCGGCTCCTTCTACTTCGCCCGAACACGGTCCTATTGACGAAGGCACCACGTTTACGCACGCAGTTATTCGTGAAATATTGCTCGATTGCATCAGTGCAGCGCAAGTGTTGCACACCGATGCTAACGAGGTGAAAAAGTGGGAGGACATTCTGCGCAGTTTGGCTCCTTATAAGATAGGTCGTTACGGACAACTCTTAGAGTGGAGTCGCGACATTGACGACCCTAACGACCAACACCGCCATGTCAACCACCTCTTTGGCCTTCACCCAGGTCATACCATTTCGCCTTTAACCACTCCCGCCTTGGCTGAGGCTTCAAAGGTGGTGCTCGAACATCGTGGCGACGGTGCTACGGGCTGGAGCATGGGTTGGAAACTCAATCAGTGGGCACGCTTACATGACGGCAACCACTCTTATGTGCTTTATGGCAACCTGTTGAAGAACGGTACAGCCGACAACCTTTGGGACGTACACCCTCCCTTCCAGATAGACGGCAACTTTGGCGGCACAGCGGGTGTGACTGAGATGTTGTTGCAGAGCCATGCTGGTTGTATTGATCTCTTACCCTCATTGCCCGATGCATGGGCTACGGGAAGCATTCAAGGACTGCGTGCGCGTGGAAATTTTGGTGTCGACCTTGTTTGGTGTGACGGCAAGTTAACGCACGCCACGATCACTTCAGGTTCAGGTGCTACATGTCGTTTGCGCTATGGCACGCAAACGCTCAGCTTCAATACGCAAAAGGGTAAAACGTATCACGTCGTACTTGATGAGGCCGGTGCTTTGTTGATTAAGTAGAGAAGAACTGCCTAATTGGGGGGGTGCGTCCTCACCTGGGGGCGACGCGTCCCCGCGTCGGCATTTGCAAGTCAAGGCTCGATGCCTTGACTTGCAAATACATGAATATCAATATATCAAGTATTGCCAACTTGGGGCATCGAGCCCCAAGTTGGCAATGCCGACGCGGGGACGAGGCTGCTGAAAAAAGCCCCGATGT
>ERZ1023886.641-NODE-641-length-12438-cov-21.320278_pt1 | contig 12438 bp, 10 predicted proteins | sample MGYA00380395_ERZ1023886 | MGnify/ENA primary metagenome ERZ1023886 (study PRJEB33179, sample SAMN07449002) | human gut metagenome | biome: Human-gut; feature: Human associated habitat; material: Faeces | host: Homo sapiens | place: India: Bhopal | collected... | reverse complement strand
ATCGCAGGCGAAGCCGAGAACAATTCAAAACTCAAAACTCAAAACTCAAAACTCAAAATCGCTCTCCTTCCCTTCACCGACGGCGACCCCGAAGCGGAAGCGCAGATAATAGGCGACATACGCAAGTCGATAGAGGAATACTTAGAGATGATTGGCGACGGTTCTGACCCGGAGCGCGTTGCGAAGGCGGCGCACAAGGCGTTGCCGCTGCTCGAGATGATTGAACCAGGTGAGAACGCATGGGTCGCACCACTGCAAACCCCAGGGGGTGCACTTGTCTCAAGTGCACCAATACAACAACCTGCAAGTGCACCAACAAAGCAACAACACCCACAAAGCGAAGAAAAAAACATCTTGGTTGGTGCACTTGAGACAAGTGCACCCCCTGGGGAAACAACTACACCCTCTAGGGAGACAAGTGCACCCCCTGAGGAAACAACTGCACCCCCTAACGAACAAGAACGCGAAAGATTGACAAAACAACTGATAGAGAAACTTAAGGAAATACTATGCGACATATACTGATTGTAGAAGACGATATCGCTTTCGGCACAATGCTACAAACATGGCTGCGCAGAAAGGGATTTGAGGTGGACAAGGCGACATCGGTGGGTGCTGCCGTGAAGCTGCTCGTGGACATGAAGAGCGTAGACCTCGTGCTCTCCGACCTCCGACTGCCCGATCACGACGGCCTCCGACTGCTTGCTTGGATGCACGAGCACAGCATCAATGCGCCGTTCATCGTGATGACAAACTATGCGGAGGTGCAGAACGCGGTGCTCGCCATGAAGTCGGGCGCTGCCGACTATATAGCAAAGCCTGTGCAGCCCGACATTCTGCTGCAGAAGATTAACGATGCGATGGAGCAGAACACGCAGCAAAGCAATGCAACAATTCAAAACTCTACAACTCAAAATGCGCCAACGGCGCACAATTCAAAACTCAAAACTCAAAACTCGGAAGCCGCTCCCCGCTACATCGAGGGCAAGAGCGAAGCCTCTCGACAGCTATACAGCTACGTAGAGCTGGTGGCTCCGACGCCGATGTCCGTTCTCATACTCGGAGCGTCTGGCACCGGCAAGGAGTACGTGGCTCACCGCATTCACGACCTCAGTCAGCGCCACGACCGTCCGTTCTTCGCACTCGACTGCGGAGCGATTCCGCGCGACGTTGCAGCATCCGAGTTCTTCGGTCATAAGAAGGGAGCGTTCACGGGCGCCGACGCCGACAAGCGCGGCGCGTTCGAGATAGCCAACGGCGGCACGCTGTTCCTCGACGAGGTGGGCAATCTGAGCTACGAAGTGCAGGTGCAACTGCTGCGTGCGCTGCAGGAGCGTCGCATCCGACCCGTCGGCGGAACGAAGGAGATAGACATCGACATCCGACTTGTCTGCGCTACGAACGAAAACCTTGAGGAAGCTGTCAGCGAGGGTCGTTTCCGCGAGGATCTCTACCATCGCATCAACGAGTTCACCATCTACATGCCCAAGCTCTCGGAGCGTGGCAGCGACCTTTTCCTCTTCGCCGACCTCTTCATCCGTCACGCCAACGAGGAGCTGAACCGCAACGTTGAGGGCTTCGACTCTGGCGCTGCGGAGATGCTCGCCTCACACTCATGGCCCGGCAACCTCCGCGAACTGAACAACGTGGTGAAACGTGCGGTGCTGCTCACACGCGGCTCGCAGATCACCACCGCTGAACTGACGCTGGCTATGGGACAGATACGCACCGACAACGTCCTGCAACTGCACGACGAGGACACGGAGCGCCAACGCATCATCACCGCTCTGCAACAGACCAACGGCAACAAAGCCAAAGCCGCCCGTCTGCTCGGCGTAGACCGCAAAACAATATACAACAAGATTGAGAAACTGGGGATATAAGAAAACGATATAGTATGCGTATCAACCATATACGCATACTATATCTATCCCGACACCTGAACAATCTTTAAGTTTTTATAAGAAAATATTTCTCTGTTTTATTAAAAATATATATCTTTGTGGCGTCATATAGCCGTAATAGGCATTTGACGGACATATTTAGAGAAGCGTATTTCGCCTATATTCCTATAAATGTGAAACTTGGACACTTTCGCATAGAATGTTTAATTAGGAGTATTTGTGAGAATGGGCTTCCTCTTGGTGTGTATTCGTGTATATGAACGAAATACCTCCAAGTGGGGCTTGTTCTCCTTATCCTATTTAAACAACGGAGTCCAAGCCGTCACATTTAGGGATAAGGAAGAATAAAGCTCCACTTTTCTTTTTATGCCTAAAACCTATCATTTTCTGATTAAATAGCATTAATAAAATAATAACCAAACAATAAAAGATCTCTGCTTATGAAACTTATTAAGTGTAAAGAATGTGGGGAATTAATTCCATCAGATGTGGAATCATGCCCTAATTGCGGTTGTCCAGTCACAACACAATCAAAGCGTAAACTTTTTGGGGCTATTGTTGCAGCATTAGTTACAATTGCATGCGTAGCAATCGCGGTATTCTGCTTAACCGGCAATGGCAAAAACAATGTCGACACCAACTCTTCGCCCAACGACAGCATACAGCAAGACAGTATAGCAGCACAAACTACCAATGCAGAGCAAGAACAAGTTCAGGTTGACCCATCTTTAAGCAGAAGAGGAGATATGGGATATAGTGTTTACGAAACTGATGGCGGTAGAGAAGTTCAGAATGGTGTGCAATTAATGTATTATATAGATGAAAATACATATCAAGGAACATTATACGATTCTAGCGTTCGTGATGAAAACAACGACGGAATAGAATTACCTGTAATAGGAGAAGTAGCAAAAGACGGCGGACTTATATTCACAGGAAAGCTTGACAACGTTGCTTACTCATTCCATATTAAAAATACACATGGCACTTTAGATTGGGGTACGCACAATGCCTCCTATGAATCAGAATACACAAAAGGAAGCAAGACACGAACGCTCTATGTTTCCTTTGAACATTGTGGAGAAGATGGCGACTAACTTAAAATAAATAAATATGGCACTTATTAAATGTACAAACTGTGGGGCAACAATTTCAAACAAGGCGAAGTTTTGCCCGAAATGTGGCAGTCAGGTTGAACACGACAACCTGATTGAAGAAACAGACGAAGCCCCGAAAAGAAAAAAAACATTATGGACGGTTATCGCCATTATTGCTATCATTGTTGCAATAGGCTGTATCGCATATATAGCAATTGGCAAAAGTGATACCATCCAGCAAATGCTAAAAAAAGAACAGCCAGTTGTAAAACTCACTCCCGAATTCTGTAAGGCAGTACGAAAGTACAGTTGTCTTTGTGATTTTAAAGATGGGTTTGCCGCCGTAAAAAACGGTGAAAAATGTGGTTTCATAAATACAGAAGGCAAAGAAATTGTCCCATGTGTGTATGATATGGTATCACCATTCAATGAAGAGTTGGCTGCTGTCTGTAAAAACGAAAAGTGGGGATACGTAAACACAAAAGGCGAGTTGATAATACCTTGCATATATGAGTATGCCAACGATTTCTCAGAAGGACTTGCTTGCGTAAGTAAGAACGGAAAAGAAGGATTTATCAACAAAAATGGAGAAATCGTTATTCCACTCAAATTTGAAAACTGTGGAGTATTCAGCGAAGGTCTTGCCTATGCAGGTGACAAAAAGGGCCATTACTTTATTGATACTAATGGAAATATTAAAATTCATCTGCCAAAGGGATTTTTCATCAACACTGGTTCATCTTGCGAAGGAGACCCATATCCTACGTTTCACAATGGAATATGTAATATTATGGTAGATGATGACTATAACTATTATATTAATACCAAGGGAGAAAAGATTACACCTCCTAAGCCACAAACTTCATCATCAGAAACTACCAATGAGTATGAGCTTTACAGGAATAAAGACGGATTGGTCGGCGTCAAAAATGTAAAGACCAAGAAAATTGTTGTTCCTGCTAAATATGAATCAATCGGTGAAAGTGACAGTGGTAATGAAACCGTTGAACTGCATAATGGTGTAATAGTTGCAACTCTTGCATACAAGAGATTGGAAATAAACGGAGCAGCAGAGTTAGATAGAACAGAAGATGTGGAATGGAACACATATACTGAATATATTTATGGATATATTGACTTGAAAGGTAATGAAACTTTTACAAGCAAAGACTATAAATTTGTGGCGAAAAAGAATAATGACTTCAGACAGGAGGAATTCAAATGGCAACAAGAAAAGGAAAAACGTACCCAACTAAGAGATGGATTGTTAGGCGCATGGTATGCCCAACAAAATAATTCTCGTCTTTATATGTTCTTTGACAATGATAAAATTAATATCTACATCAGTGACAGATATACGATGGAATACAGTTACAATCTTGTAGATGGCACTATATACATGGGAGATAAAGGCAGAATGTATTATGATGAAGAAGGTGGTCTTAGAGGCGCAGACGGTAAAGTCTTTTATAAAGATGAAAGCATTTCTTCGTTAGAGGAGATGAAAGAAGCTGCACGAAACTACAATCAAGGATATTCAAACAGCTACAGAAGATCTAACTCCAGAAACCCTTACGAACGCGATATGAATAACCTTACGGAACATACAGAAGAATATCGTTCTGGCTCATGGCGAGGCGACCCTTCAAGATTGATTTTTTTGCAGCAAGCAATAATCAGCGATTATGACAATCTTATCAGTACTGCACGCTCACTGGGAGATGAAAGAAGATATGAAGGCTTCAAAAGAGCAAGAGAAGTACAGATCTATCAGTTCAGAAATCGATAGCATCGGTAGTGTAAACTGAACTGTGTCACGGCTCTGTTTTTTTATTTTTTCCCTCTTATTTGTATGTAGATTTCATATCTGCATACAAATAAGAGGAGCCTTTCACTGGCAAAGTTACATAATCTTGAACCTATCTCCAAATTTTATAGCAAGTTGTTGTGATATCAGTGCCCAATTAGACAGGGGCATAGTCCATTTCCCACTAATGTCTCGATAGGCAAGATACACAAGTTTTTCAAGTGCGGTGTCTGACGGGAACACACCCTTGTTCTTCGTTACCTTGCGCACCTGACGATGATAACCCTCAACCGTATTGGTTGTGTAGATAAGCTTGCGGATGGCAGGAGTATACTGGAAGTATTCCGTAAGACGCTCCCAGTTGTCGCGCCAGGATTTGATTACTATAGGGTACATCTCGCCCCATTTTTCATCAACCATGTCAAGCTGTGCCAATGCAGAATCCTTGCTTACAGCACCGTATACGGTCTTGAGATCCTTCAGAAACTCTTTCTGATGCTTGCTTCCTACATACTTGATTGAGTTACGGATTTGGTGGACTATACATAGCAGAACGGAGGTTTCGGGGAATACACTTTGGATGGCGTCAAGGAATCACTTAAGACCGTCTACGCAACAAATCAGAATATCACGTACACCACGGTTCTGAAGGTCAGTCCATTGTTTTTATGTTAGTGAAAAAATCCACCATATCTTCCAGTTTCGCTATAAATCGCACACAACCAGTACAATAAAGGCTGGAAGATACTCGTCTTGAAGCGATATCTTCCAGCCTATCTTCCAGCCTTTCCCTACATCTACCAGCGTAGGAGACTCAAAGCTGTTCTATCATCTATTCTTTATCAAAAATAAGGCCAATAAACATATTGCTATCCTTTTAAGTTCAGCAAAACAGCAATAGTCTTATAGTGAATTAATTATGGCTTATTTTAAAAGTTGTATTGTTTAAGAGAGCATTTTTCAACTCGCTAAAAGTAGATTCTTTCTTTTGCTTTGGCTTCTTTTCTTCTTTACCGGCTTTCTGTCTAACTTCAGTTTTGTCGCTAACGTTAGATTTTATCTTCGTTCCATCTATACGTACAGTTACCAAACCAGCAACAGAAAAGTTCTCTATACCTTTCATATCATCTTTAGAAAATACCTTATCTATAGACATAAGACACTTATTTCCCTGATAGTTTTCCATTTTCAATGAACAAAGGTCAGCTCTACTATAAGACAGTTCTCCCGTCATTGGATTCTTCGTTGCTTTTGTCAATTCCAATATGCAGTCGTCATCATCAGTAAGACTAAGAACTGAACTTAATTCAAGTTTATCCTTACCTATCATTTTTACGACACATGGAAAGGCAAATCTGTCACAAAGTTGTTTATACATTTCGTTCTCAATATTATCAATTGAACTGACAACATCTACAGTACGAAGAATCATGTTCTGTTCAACAGAAATAAGCGACACCTTCAAACTGACATTAGCACCGTTTCTTTGATAGTCTTCAAGCTTGAGAAGGAACATTGCACCAATTGATTTCATTTGCTCAACAACATGACCATCTATGAAATCTTCACTTTTTTGCAATTCTCTTTCTTCTTTTAATGAGGCCAAGTGATCGTGCTCAATAAGTTGCAATCCAGCATGCTTGGTAATAGCGTCAAACATTGCATTGTTTATACGACCTTTTACCATATCGTCAAATGTAGTTCTATCATCTTTTAGTCCAAAGAAAGTTATGGTCATTTGGTTTGTTCCACAAAAGACAGGCTGAGCCACATTTCTAAAAAGGACAATATCAGATGATTTAGATACCTGCTTATCAGCCTTTACAGTAAGCTGACCATTTTTCAATGTTGGATTCTGACAAACGGCTACATTTTCCAACACTTGAATTGGCGCAGAATTTCCTCCAATCTGCATATTCTCCTTTTGGAATTTAAATGCATAAAATTTATCTGTAGACAATATCTTACCATTGGGTTGGTATGCGCCCAACGTCAACTCCTTACCATTAGCATTCTGTATGAAGTATTGCTCTGGGAAAACTTTCATAAGAGTATTTTCCAACGATGAAGAAAAATCCTTCACGATCTTAGTAGATTCACGTCTCATCTGGTCCTCGTCCTTGAGTTTAACAGGATTTGAACGGAAGAAACTGTGATATCCCATATTGTTCTCAACATTAATCAGTCTCGTAGAAATTTCTATCTGTACGGCAGCATCGTTCTCACCATAGACAACAGCCTCTACAAGATACAAATAATCAGCTCCCTGATTTTTTGCTTTTGCAGAAATACCATCCAAGTAATCTTCCAACTTGTTTTCTTCGATTAATTCCTCTACTTGTTTTGTTGCTTCATCATCTCTGTTCACAATTCCAAAACACATGTTTTGAAACTTCTGCATCGCAATTGCACGTAAGGAAGTCTTTAATGCAGCTGATGTTCCATCGTCAACAGTCTTTACAGCTACACCATCATTAAAGGTGTAACATTTGCTGTCCACTACAATCGCAACATTACCCCTAAACTTAATAGAGCCATCTTCATTAACGGCAGTTTGAGCATGAAGCCCAAGCACTACAAACAAAGTGCTGATAAAAAAAATGATTTGTTTCATATTTATATGATTTTGATTGTTAATTACTAGAATCTGACACGGATATAATCAACCCTGTTGGGATTATTTCTTATATAATCACAAGCGACTTGTTTAAGTGCATTTACTTTCTGTTCACTAACTCTGAGTCGATGATGTTCCAATCTTTCAGAGGCAGAAACGACTTGCCTACGCAAAGCCATATCTTGTCTATCCATCTCACGTTGATGAGCTTTTTGTCTTGAATACTCTTGATAAGCTCTTTCTTCTTTCCGTTTAACCTCTCTTTCTCTTTTAGCCATAAGGCTCTCAGCATGGGATATATACTTACGATAAGTAATATCTTGTTGAGTATTACCTGGAACATAAGCACTTAAAACTCCAAGAGCCTCTTCAGGTTGGTGCATAGCCAAATAACTATTAGCTGTTGTCAATAGTGAATCATTATAATTCTTTTGTTCAACAATCAACTCTAACCTTTTTGCCTCCGCCTTCATATCTAAAAAAGTTTGAGCTTTTATCAAAGCCTGCTCATGCAAATCGGTTAAATCTTCAGGTATCATCATCAAACACGCAATTGCCCCGTCATAGTCGCCATTTGCTGCAAACGTATTGGCTCTTGCAAAAATAATATCCTTTCTACTCTGATAGAATGACAAAATTTTGGATTTTGCCTCAGAGAAAATGTTACTTACATTTTCATACCTAATGCTTAATATACCATTTTTAACCGCTAAATCTCTTTTTGTAGAAGAACCTTTGAACGGGAATGATCTTGACGAGAAAACTGTTCCGCTATTTCGGTCTTGAATGGTAAGGAATAACTCTCCTTTAACAATATAAACATCCTTCATTCCCCCCTCTGCTATATCAACAGAGTTGACTACAATATTGGGAGAAATAAAAATCGCCTTATTATCAAAAGATGAGCACCCTGCCTGAGTTGCAAAATGTACAAGTTGATCTTCTAATTGGGGTTTGAGATTCAAGGTTTCTTGAGAAATTCCATCTTGAAAATCAACACCAACCACAATCTTCCCCATATCATCTGCAGTTTGTGCTAAAACAACAAATGGGAATGCTAAAAAAAAGATTATTAAGCAAAGTAAGTTGTTTCTGTTCATATTATCATTTTATTGTAATATACAATGTATTGCCTTTATTACTTCGAGAAATTGGTAAATTCAATGAGCGAAAGAATCTTAACATTTCCATTCCGAATTTGCTCGTACTATAATTTTTACCTGTTTCATCTGTTAATGGTAATTTGACATCATCGAAAACCATTTTCATAGGGCTAACACCTTGCAAATGATAGTTGCCGTTGTACGAATGTTCTTCTACCCATAATTCTATTTCATCTTGAAGTTGAAACCCTTGGGTACCAACCTCGCTTTCCATCGTATATTGCGAATTCTCGTCAAAACCGATCTGAAGCATCAATGAACGACCATTCTCAGTAATACTTGAAAATTTCTCTTGCATGATACGGAGAAAATCATCTGCACAAGAAGATATAGCTTTCATACCCAATTTACCAATATCATTAGTGTAGAATGTTCCACTTTCACCTATTTTATTTGCTAATGATGCACCAGTCGCAGCCTCATAGGCTGTTATGACGATCTTTACTCGGCTCTCGGTTTTACCAGAAGAAGCACCTTGTAAACAAATTATCTCAGATTCTACATAGATGTCGGCACCTGACATATCAATGATAAGCGACTTCGCATCTTGCTTGTTTTCAAGATTAAAGACGTTTCCACTTTCCATAGCCTTTAATTTTGCTATAAAATCGATGGTTGTTACTCCACGCTCATCAAAAGCTTCTTTGATTTTTGTTAATACAATTCGCTTGTTTTCATCAGCTTCCAACACAGTACGGATATCCTCACCTTCTTTTGTATAAGGAATAACCATAATCTTAGGCTGAACTACACTTTGAGCAAAAATAGAGCTAATTGCAAAAAAGAAGAGTGTAATCAGTAAAAGAGTTTTTGCTTTCATATTCCTATTTTTCTTTTTATCCCATTTTTCTCTAAATCCTTCCTTAAATTTAGCACTTTTACCTCAATAGTATATTCTGTGCCTTTTTTCTTGTCTCCTTTTTTAAATGCGGAAGTAGCCTCATAAGAAGCAATAAAATCAGAATAGCGTCTTCCATATAAGCCTTCAAAATATTGTGGATATTTTTCTATAGAAGTTGACTCACCTTCTTCCATTAAGGCTTTTGAATATGGAGTATTAGGACAGCCATCAAACAAAACAGTACGCACTGCTGCATATTGCGCATCAATATCTATATTTTTTTTAGACTTTCCATAAACTATCAATTTCAATATCACGTTGGAAGATGAAGACATCTTGCTATTCAATATTGCATAACCCACAGTTTGCGAGTATAACGAACTGCAATATGCAATGGCAATGACTAAAGCCATTGCCATCCTTTTTATGTTAGTAGTAATCATAAGAACAAAAATTAAAGTCTTATATCATGACCTTTAAGATAGACATAAAAACACAATAAGTCTTCATAACGATGGTAAATATCATCAATTTCAGAATCGTCTTTTTTGTCTTTCAAAGCATCTATAAAATCTTGCATATCTAATTTTTTGTTGCAAGACTTGACAATAAGTTCATAAAATTTTTCATCATCTAGAGGATGTTTTCCTCCCAAGCAATAGCATTGTTGAATCAGATTTCTCATAATTATCCAATTAAGCCCTCTTGACTCGAAAGTGCTGTTTGTAAAAGTTGTTAAGGCATAAAAAAGAAAAAGCGGAGCCAACATCTTCTCATCCGCTGCGTAAGGTTGGACTCCTTGTAATACAGATAAGTAGAATTACGACTCCGCTTGGCTGTATCTCGCTTAAAATACGAATACACACCAAGTGAGCGTCTTTCTTCTTACTCCTATATTACTTTTGTAAGTGTCCAATTTACGCAGTAGGAATAAGCGAAATGCGCTTTCTTCAATATGTCTGCCAATATAGCCGATTTAGGCGATATGACAATGCAAAGATACGCATTTTCTTTGAAAGACGCTCAAAATATTTAAAATATTCTACAATATAGAATTAATTTTATTGCAATCCACTAAAAAAACTAAGTTTAGCAAACGACGATATTATAATTTACATCAATAATTAATGGAATATCCGCTATTCTTAAACTCCTTAAGTAACTAATATGCAAGAAAGAAGGGACTTGCCGACAATCAAATAGATTACGTCAGCAAGTCCCCTTTATTAATTAGGTCAAAATCAGTTATCTTTGATTTCAGCCTCTATACGGTTTTTACTCCCACTCGATTGTTGATGGCGGCTTAGACGAGATGTCGTAGCATACGCGGTTGACGCCGCGCACCTTGTTGATGATCTCGTTAGACACCTTAGCCATGAAGTCGTAAGGCAGGTGAGCCCAGTCGGCTGTCATAGCGTCGGTAGAGGTAACGGCACGGAGAGCAACGGGGTGCTCGTATGTGCGCTCGTCGCCCATTACGCCTACTGAGCGTACGGTAGAGAGGAGCACTGTGCCTGCCTGCCAAATCTGGTCGTAGAGCGAAACCTCTATCTCGCCGTCGTGCATGTCGGCAGGAACGCCGGCAGCAAGTACGCGGCGTGCGTCATCGCCAGAGAGTTTTGTCTTATACTCGCGCAGACCGCGGATATAGATGTCGTCGGCATCCTGGAGGATGCGTACCTTCTCGGGAGTGATGTCGCCAAGGATGCGCACAGCCAAGCCCGGTCCTGGGAACGGATGGCGTGTGATGAGGTGCTCGGGCATGCCCATTGAGCGACCTACGCGGCGAACCTCGTCCTTGAAGAGCCACTTGAGCGGCTCGCAGAGCTTGAGGTTCATCTCCTTAGGCAGACCACCTACGTTGTGGTGGCTCTTGATTACCTTGCCTGTGATGTTGAGCGACTCGATGCGGTCGGGGTAGATTGTGCCCTGAGCGAGCCACTTTGCGCCGGTCTGCTTCTTAGCCTCAGCGTTGAACACCTCAACGAAGTCGCGACCGATGATCTTGCGCTTCTGCTCGGGGTCGGTAACGCCTGCGAGGTCAGAGAAGAACTTCTCGCTTGCGTCTACGCCGATAACGTTAAGACCGAGGCACTTGTAGTCTTCCATTACGTCGCGGAACTCGTTCTTGCGGAGCATACCGTGGTCGACGAAGATACATGTGAGGTTGCTGCCGATAGCCTTGTTGAGGAGTACGGCTGCTACGCTTGAGTCGACACCGCCCGAGAGTCCGAGGATCACCTTGTCGTCGCCGAGCTGCGCCTTGAGTTCAGCTACGGTTGTCTCTACGAACGAGTCGGCGCTCCAGTCCTGACGGCTTCCGCAGATGTCTACCACGAAGTTCTTCAGGAGCTGTGTGCCCTGCAGCGAGTGGAACACCTCTGGGTGGAACTGCACTGCCCATACCGGCTGCTTTGTAGAAGCGTAAGCGGCATACTTCACGTTGGCTGTAGAAGCGATGCACTTATAGTCTTCTGGGATAGCGGTGATGGTGTCGCCGTGGCTCATCCATACCTGCGAGTTCTGCACGAAGCCTTTGAACAAAGGGTTCTCGGCGTCGAAGTGCTCGAGGTTGGCACGTCCGTACTCGCGAGAGTCGGCTGCCTCCACCTTTCCGCCGCCGGCGTAAGAGATGTACTGTGCGCCGTAGCAGATGCCAAGCACCGGGATGCGTCCTACGAACTGGCTAAGGTCTACCTTGAACGCCTCCTTGTCGTGAACCGAGAAGGGGCTTCCGCTGAGGATGACACCGATGACAGAGGGGTCGTCCTTCGGGAACTTGTTGTAGGGCATAATCTCGCAGAAGGTATCAAGCTCGCGCACACGGCGGCCAATGAGCTGCGTGGTCTGCGAACCGAAATCAAGAATTATTATCTTCTGTTGCATTACTTTGGTTGGTTTTATTGTTTGTATTCGATGTTTCTTTTTTATCTTTAGGCAGCGTTTAAGCCGAGGAAAGGCGGCGTTTAAGCCGAACTAAGCCTTCTTAAGCCTTCCTAAGCCGAGGGG
>ERZ1023886.640-NODE-640-length-12440-cov-10.219378_pt1 | contig 12440 bp, 10 predicted proteins | sample MGYA00380395_ERZ1023886 | MGnify/ENA primary metagenome ERZ1023886 (study PRJEB33179, sample SAMN07449002) | human gut metagenome | biome: Human-gut; feature: Human associated habitat; material: Faeces | host: Homo sapiens | place: India: Bhopal | collected... | reverse complement strand
ACCGGCTCTCGCTCGCAACGTTGTATCTTGCGGTGTAAATGGTGAGACAGTAGAGCTGAACCGTCCCATCGAGGAGGACTCTACCATCGCTCTCTACAAGTTTGAGGACGAGGAGGGCAAGCACACATTCTGGCACACATCAGCCCACCTGCTCGCAGAAGCGCTTCAGGAACTCTATCCTGGCATTCAGTTCGGCTTCGGTCCTGCAGTTGAGAACGGCTTCTTCTACGACGTAATGCCGGCAGAAGGACAGGTCATTTCCGAGAACGACTTCGGAAAGATTGAGGCAAAGATGATGGAGCTTGCCAAGAAGAACGAGCCGGTTGTTCGCCGTGAGGTTTCAAAGACCGACGCCCTTGAGGAGTTTAAGGCTGATGGTCAGACTTACAAGTGTGAGCACATCGACCTTGACCTTGAGGATGGAACCATCACTACATATACCCAGGGCAACTTCACCGACCTTTGTCGTGGCCCGCACTTGCTCAACACAGGCCTTATCAAGGCTGTGAAGATCACAAGCGTGGCTGGTGCCTTCTGGCGTGGCGATGCTAAGCGCGAGCAGATGACCCGTATCTACGGCATCTCATTCCCGAAGAAGAAGATGCTCGATGAGTATCTCGTAATGCTCGAAGAGGCCAAGAAGCGCGACCATCGTAAGATCGGTAAGGAGATGGAGCTCTTCATGTTCTCTGATCGTGTGGGTAAGGGTCTTCCCATCTGGCTACCTAAGGGCACAGACCTCCGTCTGCGTCTGCAGGAACTTCTCCGCAAACTCCTCAAGCCGTACAACTATCAGGAGGTTATCACTCCGGGTATCGGCGGCAAGAGCCTCTACGTCACATCGGGCCACTATGCTCACTATGGCAAGGACGCTTTCCAGCCCATTCACACACCGGAGGAGGACGAGGAGTATATGCTCAAGCCGATGAACTGTCCTCACCATTGCGAGGTTTTCGCCCGCAAGCCGCGTTCTTACAAGGACCTTCCTCTCCGTATCGCAGAGTTCGGTACAGTATTCCGCTATGAAAAGAGTGGTGAGCTTCACGGTCTGACACGTGTCCGCACGTTCACACAGGACGACGCTCACCTCTTTGTACGTCCAGATCAGGTAAGGCAGGAGTTTGAGAACATCATCGACATCATCCTCAAGGTGTTCAGCATCTTCGGATTCGACAACTATGAGGCTCAGATTTCGCTCCACGATCCGAAGGATACCGAGAAGTATATCGGTTCTGAGGAGATTTGGGCAGAGAGCGAGAACGCCATCCGTGAGGCTTGCCGTGAGAAGGGTCTTGAGGTTCGTGAGGAGGTTGGCGAGGCTGCATTCTACGGTCCTAAGCTCGACTTCATGGTTAAGGACGCCATCGGACGCCGTTGGCAGCTTGGTACCATCCAGGTGGACTACAATCTCCCGCAGCGTTTCAAGCTGGAGTATACAGATGAGGACAATACCAAGAAGACTCCGGTGATGATCCACCGTGCACCGTTCGGTTCATTGGAGCGCTTCACAGCCGTGCTCATCGAGCACACAGCCGGTCACTTCCCGTTGTGGCTTACTCCTGACCAGGTGGCCATTCTGCCTATCTCAGAGAAGTATAACGACTATGCCAAGGAGCTTCAGGCTTACTTCGACAACGCCGGCGTAAGAGCAATCGTTGACGACCGTAACGAGAAGATTGGCCGTAAGATTCGTGATAACGAGTTGAGCCGTGTCCCGTATATGGTTGTCGTTGGCGAGAAGGAGGCTGCTGAGGGTCTCGTTGCTATGCGTAAGCAGGGTGGTGGCGAGCAGGCCACTATGACCAAGGAGGAGTTCGTTAAGCGAATCCTTGATGAGGTGGACGCACAGCTTAATGTCGCTACAAAGTAAGCGATAACTGATTAATAAAATAAAAAGTTGGAGAAATTCTTGCATACAAGAACTTCTCCAACTTTTTTTGTGCAATAGAGCCAATACTTCTTATGCTCCAGCCAATTTCTTTCTTGCTGTAATATGGAATGCCGTAAAGACCATTATGCCCGTGGTTATCCATGTTATAGGATAAACTATCATAATGGTTTGGTAAGATGTCCAGACGGGACATACGGCGAACACCCAAACCACACGTAGCAGACAAGTGCCGACGATGGTAAGTAGGGTGGGGAGCATCGACTTTCCCATACCTCTCATTGCCGATGCCGAAATCTCGTAACTGCATGCTATGAATTGCCATGATAGTACTATCAGCATTCGTGTGTAAGCATATTCTGCCACGGAAGCGTCCGTGGTGAAGAGGCTGACGAAGAAAGTCTTTTGCCAGATGAATAGATGCGCAGATGCGGCGCTTAGCAAGGTGCTGAGTCCGAGACACAGCCAGTAAATGCGCTTTACTCGATTATAGTTGCCAGCACCATAGTTCTGCGCTATGAAGGTGATGGCTGCGCCGTTGAATGCAGAAATGATAAAGTAACAGTAATACTCGAAATTTACTGCTGCTGCCGATCCTGCCACGGCGTCCGCTCCATGGCTGTTGATGGTTGTCTGAAGGAGTACGTTGGAGAAGGAGAACACCATTCCCTGGAGTCCAGCCGGAACGCCAATCATAAGCATGCTCTTCAACTCATTTTTGTTTATGCCTATGCTTCGGAGATTCAGTCTGTAAGGTTCTTCCTCACGTATAAGAAGGAATATGATGCTTGCGGCACTAAAGACATTTGCTATGTCCGTGGCAATAGCCACACCTGCCACTCCCATGTGGAAGACTATTACAAGTATAAGATTAAGTACTGTATTGATGATTCCCGCAATGACGAGAATGTAGAGAGGTCGGCTTGTGTCGCCCTTGCTTCTTAGTATGGCTGAGCCGAAATTATAGATAAGGAGAAAGGGTGTGCCGATGAAATAGATGCGGAGATAACGTACAGCCATATCGAGAACCTCCGTTGGTGTGCCCATGATGGTGAGTATTGGGCGTGCTGCAAGTACGCCTATAACGGCTAATGCCAATCCTGAGAAGAGGGCGGTGGCAGCCGTTGTGCGTATGGCGTACTTTGTAAGGTTGTTGTCCTTCTGTCCTATGTGGTTGGAGATGACAACATTGGCTCCCATGGATATTCCAAGGAAGAGATTGATGAGCAGACTTATTACCGGTCCGTTGCTTCCGACTGCGGCAAGAGCATAACTACTGTCGAAGCGTCCAACTACGGCAACGTCAACCGAATTGAACAGTTGCTGCAGAATGCTGCTGGCGGCAAGCGGCATGGCGAAAATGATGATCTTCGCAAGCAACGGGCCGTGAAGCATGTCTATCTCGTTCTTCCTTGGCATTTATCCTACGAATTAATTGTGTTCAATGAAGTTTTTTATCCTACGAAAGCGATAAACGTAGCGTCTTCTTCCGTGCGGTTTTCTCCTGTGTGCATCTTTCCCTTAGGGCAGTAATGTATTTCGCCTGCCTTAGCTATTTCTTCCTTTCCGTCTTCGCAGATAAAGGTCAGCTGTCCTTCCAGAACGTATATCACCTCGCAGTTGTCAGTATGCGTGTGTGTGCCGATGGAGCTGCCCGGCTTAAGCACGTTACGCATAATCTTGACGTTGCCGTCGTCAGCCATTCGGGTAAGGAGAGTGCCTTTTCCACCCTTGAATCCTTCGATACTCTTTTCCTCGATTTTGTCAAAATTGATAATCATAAGTAACCTCCTTTTGTTTAATGTTGTTTGGTCGTAATACTTTAATGATATTTTGCTATGTGTTGTAACACAACGCTATGCATGAAATTTATTATGCTTTTTCTTTGCCATCGTTCCTGCCGTGCATACCATAGTGGCAAGGATGAAGAGCATGGCTATGAGGATGTCTGACATTGCCTCGTTGTGAGCCGAACTCCAGCAGTAGGCGATGCCAAGGAACAGGCCTCCGTCGCTTGCCATGAAGTATGTGCTTTCGGCTGTGCTTCGTTGGCAATGGTCACAATGGTCGAGAAGCTTGTATAGCTGCTCGGAGCTGGTCAGTCCGAATCCCATTCCGAGGAGAATGGGGCAGAGTGTATCTTCAGCCCATCCATGATAGGACAGCATGGCTGCCATCGCCACCAATATGCAGGCATTGCCTACGGCAGATGTGTAGCGTCCAGTACGTACCACGGCATACTGGAGCACCATTATGGAGATGACGAAGCCGGAAATCATGAATAGATAGAACTCGATGTCCTGCTTTGTGGCTATGAGTAAGCCGAGAGCTGCCGCCATGAGCATGACGACGATGGTGGTGCTCCATCCGCGTAGCATAAAGAAGCGGTCGAGCGAGAGGATGCGTGTACCTTCTTCGGGAGCGCGGAATGGGAACCGTACGCTCAGGACGAGCAACATCGACAGGAGCACAGCCACGGCTGCTATAGTGTAGATGAGCGACGTTCGTGCCTCGTTGGTAAGCGCAAGTGCTGCCATCGGTCCTGCCACGATGGCAAGGCGTGATGTCCATATTGCAGTATAATTGGCCTCCGTTCTGTGGCATGATTCGGTCTTGTCTATGAGCAACGTGCATGAGAGCACACGTTTGGCATTGCCGAAGAAGAATCCGCATGTCAGGAAGATGGCGATGGCCTCCACGTCCCTTATCGCAACCGTAAAGCCTGCCGTACGGTCTGTCAGGACAAACATCGTGGCGATGGTCAGTCCGAGACATAATGCCGAGATGCAGAATACCTTATTGCGTCGGTAGCGTTGGATTAGCCAACTCGAGAAAAATCCTGACACACAGATACCTACGACGAAGGCTATCATCGTGGCTGAGGCACATTCCATGCTTATGCCATGACTCACGGCGAGTCGTTGCGGCAAGAGCGGAATGGCCATATAGCACGACATGCACAACATCACCTCTGCTATGACAAGCATGGTGAAGTCGCGATTCCATAGCCTCTTAAACGTAGGCGTACATTGGTTGTTAGTATGATTCTGATTCATTAGGGAAATCTGAAGACTTGACGTCCTGGACATAGCGTCCGATGGCGTCCGTCATTATTTCGTATAAATTAGCGTATTGACGTAAGAATTTGGGCTTGAATCCCTTATTCATTCCGAGCATATCGGCATATACAAGCACCTGTCCGTCCGTCTTGTTGCCGGCTCCGATGCCTATTGTGGCGCAAGAGACGGCCTTCGTCACTTCCTCTGCCAGCTTGGCGGGCACCTTCTCCAGGACGATGCAGAAGCATCCTGCCTCCTCCAGAGCCTTTGCGTCAGCCATCAGCTTGGCAGCCTCTGCCTCCTCCTTGGCTCTAAGACCGTATCCTCCGAACTTGTGCACGCTCTGAGGCGTCAGTCCGAGGTGTCCGCATACCGGAATGCCTGCGTCTACGATGCGCTTCACCATGTGGGCTATTTCTTCTCCGCCTTCGAGCTTCACGGCGTCCACGCCAGTTTCTTTCATTATTCTTATGGCGTTACGTACGCCTTCCTCCTCGCTTACCTGATAGCTTCCGAAAGGCATGTCGCATACCACGAGGGCGTGCTTCACGGCTCTTGCTACGGCGCGTGCATGGAATATCATTTCCTCCACGGTAATGGGGAGTGTGGTCTGATTGCCGAGCATCACGTTAGATGCTGAGTCGCCGATGAGGATGGCGTCAACGCCTGCCTGATCCACGATGGTGGCGGTGGTAAAGTCGTAAGCAGTAAGCCAGCTGATTTTCTCGCCGCTGTTTTTCATCTCGAAAAAGTGGGGTGCGGTAATTTTCTTTTTGTTTGTGCTTAAATATTCTGCCATTTGCTTAATATGAATTTGACATATAAACCAACTATGCGGCTGGTTTGGTCCGACAAAATTACTACATTTTGTCCGAACGGCAAAGTTAAATGGGTTTATATTGTTAATATAACCAAATTGACACAATAAATCCAAGGCATACGGCGTTACTATTCTCGTTGTAATTACAAAGAGAAGAAGAAAACATGAAACATTCGGTATCCATACTTATTTTGTTGGCTTTGTGTCTTAACTGTTTCGGACAGGAAGATGAACACATGGACAGGAAGGCTCTTCGCGACAGCCTTTCGCAAGCGTCTAATGCCCTTGCCTATCATCCTGACTCGTTGGATCTGAGATTGAGGAAAGCCAAATGGAATATCCTTCTGGAGGAATGGCAGTATGCGCGTGAAGAATATGATTATGTGCTTAATCGCCAGCCTGACAACGTGGCAGCCTTGTTCTATCGTGCATTTGTGAATGAGAAGCAGCATCGCTATAAGTTTGCCCGTCTCGACCTTGAGCACCTGCTCTACGTCGTGCCAGGCAATTTCGAGGCTACATTAGGACTGGCTCTGCTCAATCAGAAGGACAATCGCCATACGGAGGCCATGAACATGATAAACCTCCTTGTGGAACAACATCCTGCCAACGCCTTGGCTTATGCCGCACGTGCCGGAATGGAGGTAGAGCAGAAGCTTTATGCCCCTGCCGAGTACGATTATGGCAAGGCGATAGAGCTAAGCCCGGACAATACCGACTATCTGCTTTCGCGTGCCGACGTCCGTCTGCGGATGAAAGACAAGAAGGGCGCACGCGAAGACCTCGACCGTATGGTCAGTCTCGGCATCTCGCGTGCCAGTCTTTCCGCATGGTACGCCAAGTGTAAATAACGGTAGGTGGCCTATGTGTAGATAAGGTCGCACATCACCATATCGCTCACAAAGAGTCCCTTACGCGTAAGATGTAGATGGCCGTTGTCCATCGCCATCAGCCCCGCGTCTATGTTGCGCTTGGCAGCCTTCATTATATATTCGCGATATTTAGGCTTAAGGCTGTCCACGTACAGCCCCTCCTTTGTCCTTAGGGCTGTGGTCACGAGGTCGTCATAATGCGTGTCGTCGTCTATTATTTCCATTGACGAAGGCAGGATGCCAGTCCTAAGGCTCTCCACGTATTGTCTTATGTCTGCCACGTTGCTGCTTCGCTTGCCTATGGTGTAAGAGTGGGCTGAAGCGCCGAAGCCCAAGTAAGGCACGTCGTGCCAGTAGCTCGAGTTGTGTAGCGAGCGATGTTCCGGCTTGGCGAAGTTGCTTATCTCGTAATGCTCATATCCGGCTGAGCTTAGCTGATCTATAAGGCTCTCATACATCTCTATGGACGTCTCGTCCGCAATCTGACTTACCTTTCCTTTCTCCAGCAGACTGAATAGGGGAGTGCCTTCCTCATACATCAGGCTGTAGGCGGATATGTGGCTTGGAGCAAGCTCCACCCCCTTACGCACGTCCTCCTGCCATTCGCTTACGGTCTGTCCGGGGAAGCCGAACATAAGGTCGATGCTGACGTTGCTTATGCCGGCACGACGTACCGTGCTGACAGCGTTACGGGCTATTTCGGCGGTATGGCGACGGCGCAGGAAGCGCAGGCGGCTGTCGTCAAACGACTGGATGCCCATGCTTATTCTGTTCACCCCATATCCCTTCACCTCTTTTACGTATTCATCTGTGATGTCGTCAGGATTCATCTCCATCGTCACCTCCCTCAACTGACATTCGTATGTTTCGTTCACGCATGACAGTATTCGCCCTACATTCTCGCTCTTAAGACACGACGGCGTACCGCCTCCTATATATATAGTGTCCACGACGGGCGTTTCGCCTTCGCCGCAGAAGCAAAGAGGTTCCTTCTTTCTTAGCTTTATTTCGTGCAGAAGTGCTTCCACATAGCCTGTTTCCATTGTTTTCGCCAATGTTGTGCTGTAAAAGCCGCAATAAATGCATCGGCTGGAGCAGAAAGGTATGTGGATGTATATTCCGAACTTCAGTTTTTTTCCCATATAATTAATGTATAGAGTGGTATTAAGTACTAACTTGTGTGAACAAAATTACTAATAAGTTTAAAAAAATCACACTTTTTCCCGATTTCTTTTGTCGTTATTCATTTATTTCATAACTTAGATGACGGATAGACACAGCCCCATGTCAATCCGCCATGATAAATCTTATATTAACCATTTAAAACCTGAAGATATGAGGGTCTATCAAACAAATGAGATTAAGAACATTGCCCTGCTGGGCAGTGCGGGTAGCGGCAAGACCACCCTTGCCGAGTCTATGCTTTTTGGAAGTGGCATCATCAAGCGCCGTGGTACGGTGGAAGCTAAAAACACGGTAAGCGACTACTTCCCCGTGGAGCACGAATATGGCTATTCTGTGTTCCCGACCGTGTTCCATGTAGAGTGGAACAACAAGAAACTCAATATCATTGATTGTCCGGGTTCTGACGACTTTATTGGTGGAGCCATTACTGCACTCAACGTAACAGACCAAGCTGTTATTCTTATCAATGGACAGTATGGCCCGGAAGTGGGCACCCAGAACAATTTCCGTTATACTGAGAAACTCCACAAGCCAGTTATTTTCCTTATCAACCAGCTCGACTCAGACAAGTGCGACTTTGACAACATCATCGCCAACATGAAGTCTATCTACGGTTCGAAGTGCGTACAGATTCAGTATCCCGTCGGCACAGGCAATGGCTTTAACGCCATTATCGACGTGCTGCTCATGAAGATGTATACATGGGGACCGGACGGCGGTATGCCCACCATCGTCGACATTCCTGAGGGAGAGAAGGAGAAGGCTTTGGCTCTCCACAAGGAGCTCGTTGAGGCTGCTGCCGAGAACGACGAGACGTTGATGGAGAAGTTCTTCGAGGAAGAAACCCTTACAGAGGACGAGCTTCGCGAAGGCATCCGCAAGGGTCTTGTCACACGCTCCATCTTCCCCGTATTCTGCGTTTGCGCAGGTAAGGACATGGGCGTTCGCCGCTTGATGGAGTTCCTTGGCAACGTCGTACCTTTCGTAAGCGAGATGCCTAAGCTCCATAACACACGTGGCGAGGAAATCACGCCTGACAGCAACGGTCCTGAGTCTGTCTACTTCTTCAAGACCGGTCTGGAGCCGCACATCGGCGAGGTGAGCTACTTCAAGGTTATGAGCGGCTCCGTCAAGTCTGGCGACGACCTCACCAATGCAGACCGCGGCTCAAAGGAGCGTATCGGTCAGATTTATGCTTGTGCTGGAGCCAACCGTATACCCGTTGACCAGCTTGTGGCAGGAGATATCGGATGTACTGTTAAGCTGAAGGACGTAAAGACAGGAAACACCCTCAATGGAAAAGATTGCGAATGGCGCTTCGATTTCATCAAATACCCGAATCCGAAATTCTCACGTGCCATCAAGGCTGAGAACACAGCAGAGACAGAGAAGCTTATGGCAGCCCTCCTCCGTATGCATCAGGAAGACCCCACATGGATGGTGGAGCAGAGCAAGGAGCTTCGTCAGACCATCGTACGCGGTCAGGGCGAATTCCACCTCCGCACATTGAAGTGGAGACTGGAGAACAACGAGAAGCTGGCTGTCAAGTTTGAGCCGACACGCATCCCGTATCGCGAGACCATCACAAAGATGGCGCGTGCCGAGTATCGTCACAAGAAGCAGTCGGGTGGTGCAGGTCAGTTCGGCGAGGTTCACATGATTGTGGAGCCGTACGCAGAAGGAATGCCCGATCCCGTATCTTACAAGATAAATGGTCAGGAGTTTAAGATCAACATCAAGGGCCGTGAAGAGATTGATCTCGAGTGGGGCGGCAAGCTGGTATTCATCAATTCTGTAGTTGGTGGTGCCATCGACACACGCTTTATGCCTGCCATCCTCAAGGGCATAATGGAGCGCATCGAGCATGGTCCGCTTACCGGCAGCTACGCTCGCGACGTACGCGTTGTGGTTTACGACGGAAAGATGCACCCGGTTGACTCTAACGAGCTTTCGTTCATGCTTGCAGCACGTAACGCATTCTCGGCAGCCTTCAAGGAGGCAGGTCCGAAGATTCTCGAGCCAATCTACGACCTCGAGGTTTACGTACCGGCAGACTACATGGGCGACGTGATGTCAGACCTTCAGGGCCGTCGTGCCCTTATCATGGGTATGGACAGCGAGGCTGGCTATCAGAAGCTCCAGGCTAAGATTCCTCTCAAGGAGCTTGCCAACTATTCTATCTCGCTTAGCAGCCTTACCGGAGGACGTGCTTCGTTCACAACGAAGTTTGCAAGCTACGAGCTTGTTCCGAACGACCTCCAGCAGAAGCTTATCGACGAGCACGCTGCTGAGGTTTCTGACGAGGAATAAACAACTTTTTATTTGAGAGTTGAGGAGGTTTGAGATTTGGGAGTTATGATTACTATATATTACATATCATAACTTTCAATTCTCAATCCTCACCTTTCTTAACTCTCATTTTTTCTTATCTTCCAACATCTTCTTTCGCTTGCGAAAACTTAAGCTGTTTATATTCCTCTGCCGCGTCCCCTCTCAATCCTTCCATCCGTACTTTCACATTGCAAAGTTACGACATTCCCACGACCCACTTATACGTTCCCGTATGCAACGTGCGCCACGGGGACATCTTCTCCATCTTTTTCTCCTCTCAAGGCTCATCCGGATGCTCCACGATAAGCCTCACTTCGCGCGATGTATGCCACAGATTTCCTTCCAAGTAAGGTCCGGATACATAAATTCAGTTTCGCTCAAGTGTGAGGCCAGAGAGTCAAAAAGTAACGTAGCAAGGGTCTTTTGCATGTCTTTTGACAGTTGCGGAAGCAAAAGTTTGAGGATTTTCTGTCCTTTGCCAATCTTAGGCATGGCTGGAGCTGTCTTCGTTGTAATCTCCTAAATCGTTGTGTTTTAGCCTTTTAGATGAATTTTGATTGAGATTCAGATGGGTCAGGCGTTTCAGTTTCAGTTGTTTCGGTTGTTTTTTAAAGGGTATTATTTTTCCTTCTCATAAACTCAAAAAATCCTTTAATTCAATAAACCTTATAGGGTTTTATGAGTCAAAGAACAGGTTTTGATACAAATAAAGAGAAAAATTATGAGCAATTATTTAGGAAAACTACAACAGCTACTATGCTTGCTGACGTGTGTGCTGATGGTTGTGGCTGTCAGCATCCGAAGAGACGGCAAGGTGGTAGGACGGAATGTGAAGAATCAGCAGACTGTCTCGCAAAAGGCAGATCCAATGGTTGTACTTGATGATGGTTCTGCGCTACTGAATACCTCAGAGCTTGGAAAAGACATCGTAGGCTATGGAGGCAATGTGCCCCATTAGAGATTACCTTACGTGATGGTAAGGTAGAGAATATCCGGGCACTAACCAATTCGGAGACTCCCGATTTCTTCCGGCTGGCTTCTGCGCTTCTTACCAAATGGAATGGTCAGACCATAGAAGACGCACAGAAGATTGGCGTTGATAGTGCCGGTCATCATGCTGGTCACGGCATTCGTTTATCCGCTTTTTGGCAAGAAATCATATTATTGCACGCATGTGTGTCCCTTCGGTTCTTTGCAGGAACTTGCAGGGAAGTGCGTAGGATATAAACTCAGAATGAAAACCCGCTACTGCTAAGCGGCTGGATAAGTTCCGCCAGATACTCTGGGCAATGCTCATGCTATGTTTGTGGACGGGTGTATGGTTCGACTGGATTGATTACGAACCCTTCTCAGCCTTTGTCTTCCAGTCAGCATCATGGGTGGTCATAGCCATCGCTCTCGCCTTCGTGGCTCTCTCCACGGTCATCATGCGCCCTTACTGCCGCGTCGTCTGCCCGACCGGTTCGCTCTTAAAATACAGTCAGTTGTCGCAGATTAAACGATTGATGAAAAAAGGCTAATCATAAACATTACCACATCGAGCACCATCATCAGCACGAAACCTATGGCGAAGCCAATGGTGCTGAGATTGCTGTGCTGGCCGCTCTTTTGAGACTTGCGAGAGCAAAAGTGCTACGCTTTCGAGTCCGCGACCGAGTTTTGGCATCTTCGGGACGATGGTTTTACTGATATCGTACTTCATGTTCATCTTGTCATTTAAAGATTAAACCGTTGATAATGAGCCTTTTAGAGGAAAGAGGGTGTGACGATTCTTCCAATTCCAGTTCTTCCAATTAATTTTCAATGGGTTGCGCTTTGCTTCTTTATATATATAATTACTTAATAATCAATTAATTATATAATCTATAAAGAGAGGGTTGGTATGTGCGTGCCCTTATTGGAATCTGGAAGATTTGGAATATTGGAAGATTCATGTCGGATTCTCCTCTCCAAGGCCTGTGGCGATGCCGCTCGCCACCTGCATAAGTTCTTCGGCAGCCCTACGGCAGAAATCATTGCATGTGAAGTGTTCGTCGAAGTGCGGCAGCAGAGACTCCGGTTAGAAATTTCTGCTGCAAAGTTATTGAATCAAAAAGCGGTTTGAGAGTTTATCCGAATCTTTCCGTCGCCCAAGGAATGATAAGGAATCAATCAAGGAATACAGCCTCTTTTGGAGATAAAAACAGCTTCTTTTCACTTGAAAAACAGCCTGATTATGATTGCATACAGCTGTACTTAAACACTTTAACCATATCCTTGTCGCCACCCACAAGCTGGCTGCATCT
>ERZ1023886.639-NODE-639-length-12451-cov-12.669813_pt1 | contig 12451 bp, 10 predicted proteins | sample MGYA00380395_ERZ1023886 | MGnify/ENA primary metagenome ERZ1023886 (study PRJEB33179, sample SAMN07449002) | human gut metagenome | biome: Human-gut; feature: Human associated habitat; material: Faeces | host: Homo sapiens | place: India: Bhopal | collected... | reverse complement strand
ATTAAGTACTGCTTTATACATACTAATAGTAGTAAGTTTAAGTACTTTATCTCTATTAACTATAAAACCTTGAGCAGCTAGATACTCAAGAGTTTTAACAACTCCTTCTTCTAACTTCCCAAGGTTATCTATAGTGTTATTGTTGTCTATCATAAGAACATCTTATTAAGAATTAAACACTTTGTTATTTATATAAATAGAATATTCATTAGTAAGAATAAGCAGTTTATTACTTATTTGACTAATTCTATTTATAGAATCTTGACCATCATAAATGATAGCAAGACATTCGTTAGTTACAGCATCAATCCAATCTTCTTTTAGTTTAGTAGCTACACAAATTCCATCCAATTCATAAGCAGAGAAAACATTATAAAGTTTATAATACTCTGTACTAATTACTTTGAATAAGTTTTGTTTTATCAATACTCTATTCTGTTCAATATTGTTATGAATAATAATTTCATGACAAGTATTAGCGACAGCCCATTTAAAACTATCAAAGGCAGTACAAATAGCATTCTTTACTTTATTTCGTTCTTTAGTCTCGGCATCTTGAAAAGCTTTGTCTAGGACACCATTAAGTTTAACTACGTTTTCGCTTACTTGCTTTACAGCAGCAGCCATTTCAACGATAGGTCTATTTCTGTCTTTAGCTTTAAACAAATCAACAAGCTTAATAATAAGAGTATAAGCAAGATAAACTCCACTACTAATAAGCACTGTGATATAAGAAGTATCTTTTATAGATTCAGCTATTATATCATTGATTTGATTAAACTCTTCCATAAGAAAAATAAAAAGGAGAACCGCCCCGTAGAAGATGGTTAGGTTCTCCTTGAAAACTAATACCTATTAAAATGCAAGAATAGTATCAAGCAGACCAGTAAGTGTAGTATTGTCTGTAGGAACAACAATAGCTAGCTCTTGAATAGGAGCTTCATCACGGGTACGACCATACTTTCTTGGATACTTGAATTGAATTGAATACATCTTGTAATCCTTATCTTCTACTTCCATAGGATAGCCAGGATAAATAGAAGCACCATCACGATATACATTAGAGAAGCCACGGTTCTGAGAACAGAAAGAAGCAAGGTTCTTTACATAAGCTGCATCAAGCGTTGGAGCAACAGCAGCAGTAATAGTAACTTCAGTACCAACCAAATCATCACCGGCAATAAGATTCCAACCTTGATAATTCTTCTTAGCTTCAATAGTAATCTTAGCTTCTTCTACGGTTACTTTAAGACCATCAAGTTGCTCATTACCAGCTTCAATCATATTAGTGAATTGGTCACCAAGCGATTTAGCCATAGCAGCAGCAGTAGTCTTATGTGAACCATTATCTGTAACAGTCCAAGAATAACGCTCATGCTTTTCAGTACCAAGCTTAATAAGCTGAAGTGTATAATCTTTACCTGCAACAGGGTCTGGAATAGTAAGCTCTGCCTTAAACATTGTACCTGCTTGAGGAGTAGAAATTGTAACACGTGCAGAAGCAAAATCAATAGGAATTACAACTGCTTGACTATTAGGACGACCATAAGCAATACTAAAATCAGCAGCAGGAGCAGCAGCGAGCCATTTAGCATCATTATCATTCTGCCACATACCAATAGTACCAGCAGCTACATTGGTCAAGTCTTGTGGTTTACCAGTAGCAGCAAGAACTGCATCACTAGTACAAATAAATAATTGTCTCATTATTACTTAAATTATAAATTACGTTTAACTAACGAGAAGTAGGTTCATAACCTTCATCTCTAGCATTATTACGGACATTCTCACGTTGTTGTTGTTGCTGAGCACCTTGAGCACCTACAATACCGCCATTAAGAGCAGTACGATACAAATCCACAGCATGTTTAACAATATCAACGTGCATACTCTCAGGAAGTTCACAATCTACGTCTGTACCACCAATGTCTTCATTAAACTTAACAATACCAGGTTTACCAATATAAGATAAACGAATTTCATTTACTTCAAGACCACCTCCAAATTTATAAGCATTTGGTGTAGACTTAGTATTGGTATCAGGTTTATCAATGTAAAGTTCAATAGTGTTATCATGAATAGTAGCAACAGGACTTCGAAGACTTGGAGCCATTACAAAATCATTAACAACATCAGCAAGATATTGGTCATCTACAAGACGAATTGGGAATATATTAGTAGTAAATGAACTACCACCTTCAGCTTTAACATAATCAATGCTCAAATCTACAAGGAAGAAATACTCAATCTTATTAGGTTTACCATTATCTGCACTACCAGGAGTAGCATATACGTTATCGCCTTTTTTAATTGTAGTATCTTTAGCTTCACTAGCTATACCAAAATTATCAAGAGGAAGAATATAACTTGCAATGTAGTTAGTCTTTGCAGTAGGAAGTTGAACTTTAGCTTTCCATACTTTATAAAGACTTTTAAGAGCATTGACTTGATTAAGCTTTGAGTTATCAGTGATTACTCTATCACTGGTAGAACCAATGTTTTGAGCAATCACTTGATTTACTGTGTCCGAAATGGAATTGTTCAGCAACAAGTCTATCTGTGAAGGCAGTATTGCTCTCACATTCTGCATACCCATTTGTTGGGCATAGTTTCTGAACATTTGGTGCATTTCAGCAGTAGTCATATCTTTATCAATTAAAAGAGTTTCAATTTGTTTTCCAACTTATTCTTTAGTCCGTTATTGTCAGGGTTCTTAAAGAATGCAATAGCATCATTAATATTAGCACCAACAAACAGACCATCAGGAGTATTAATTTGCTGATTATACTCTGAACGAACAAGTTCACCTCTAGTAATAAGAATTTCGATAAATGCTTTATCGAGAAGATTCTTGTCAGTAACTATAGAATTAAACTTCTTAGGGTCTTCAGTAGCGAACTTCATAAGGTCATCAACTTGTTCAAGAGCAGTCTTATTAAGACCATCAGAAATGTTAAGACCATTAGTTCTACAATACTGAATATAAGCAGCACTAACTTTACTAGGTGAAGATTGAAGTTCAACAAGACGTTCAATAGCCTTCTTACGTTCAACAATAAGTTTAACCTTACGATTCTCTTCTTTAGCAACATCTTTAATAAAGAAACGAAGAGTAGCATTACTATTAATAAACGCTTCATCTTTAGCTACATCAGGATAGTTAAGACAATGACGCCAAATAATATATTCCTCTACGTTATCAGGCATACCATACTGGTACTTAGTTTGCTCAAGACGAGTAATAGCTTCATCACGTTTAACAGCAGCTTTATAAAGCTCTGCTTCATTAGAGCGGTCTACCTTTTCATAAGCTGCAAGAATTTTATCTTCCTCAGCTTTAACAGTGAGATAATCTCTTTTATGATTATAATGGAAAGAAATATTAAGTTCCTTATCTCCATCATTAACATCAAAGAAAATGTTATTAAGATAACCTTTAACTCTAGTAACAAAGTCTGGATGATTAGCAGCAATACCAATAATTTCTGGATAATAAGCAGCTAGCTCACCTTTATTACTCATAAGAATACGTACAGACTTAACAGAAGAACCTATAGTAGCTTTAGGCTTACCAAGAGCTTGCATATTAATTCTACGATAAGCAGAATAATTACGAACAGAAGAAATAACTACAGTCTTCTTTTCAAAATATGGAGCTTCAAGTTCTGCCTCAAGAGCAGCTTTTTCTTTAGCTTCTAATTCAGCTTGTGTCTGGTCTGCTGAAGGAGTTGAACCTTCAGCAGGAGTATTATCTTTTCCACTATTTGCAGGACTTTCCATTGGAATATCAATTTTAATATTAGTCATAGCAATCAAATTTTAAAATGTTAGAGTACACACTTGAGTTGGAAGAACTTAGTGTTACGGTCAACTTGGAGACCATAAGAATCCTTAACCTCATAACGAGATACGTCAATGTCTGTAGACAGAGTATTAGCAGGGAAACCACCCCATGATGCAGGAATTGGAGTAAGACCCTTAACAACTCCAGCAATATGCTCTTGACCCTTCATACGTACTTTACGAATATTATTGTGACCATCATAAGAAGATGTATCAAGCATAAATGCTTGGTGAGAAGTCATTGGAAGACCAGTACGAGGATGGATATAACCATTGTCACGAGCATTGTCTGCAAAAGTACCACGGTCAAGGAAACCAAGATGCTTGAGAGTAATCATGTGACCATCAACAGTCTTATACTGACGGAAGTAATTACCATAAGAAAGACCACTCTTAGATTCACTAATCATCTTGTCACCAAGAGGAGTAATAAAACCATTATCACGAGCATCATTCTTAATAGCACGGTCAAAGTCTTCAACGAAACCCTTACCACAAGCAAGAACTACATCCATATTACCGGTATCAGTATTGCGGTCAAGAATATCACCGATAGTACGATTCAACTTATTAAGAGTAAGTTCCTCTCCATAAGTATCATAGTTACTTTCACGGCAAATCTGTTGCATACCAGCAGTATGTGGAATAGGTTGACCATTGTCTTCATCAATAAGAGTAATTTCGCCGTTTACAGTCTTATTATATTCTGCAAACCAAAGACGCTCTTCATTCATAACACGTTGCTGAAGCTCAAACTGACGCATCTCCTCATTCATCCAAAGATTAGTAGTACCACCACCACTAGTCTTAAACTCATAAGTAACAACAGTATTACTAATGTTACCAGCAATCTCTTTACTATAACGATGGAACTCAAGTTGAGAAGTCATCTTACCAGGTCCCATAGTATTAGTACGATTACCCTTTGAGAAAGACTCTGGAATAGTAGGAGCAGTCAAAGACCAAAACATACCTACACCAAGATTCTGAGCTACATTAACGTAAGCATTTGGATTAGGATTTGTAATACGAAGACGATACAAATAACCACCATGAGAACCATGACCGAGGTCTTTCATAATACGAACTTGAGTTACACCATCAGGAGCAATCAAACCATACTGCTCAATGAACCAGTGTGTCTTAAACTCAACTTCAAAAGTAGCACCACCTTTACCAGGAGTAGTATTAGCAGTGTTAAACCAAAGTACAGAATCATTGAACTTCATACGACCCATAGTCTTCCAAGTCCAATCAGTAGTAGTAATATCTACTACACCAGCAGTACCTTGTCCTTCTGTAAGGAAATTAAGTGGGAATCTATCATCATCCATACCAAAAGTATAGGTGAGCATAGAATTAATCTCACTAGGTTTGGTAAGCATAAGATGAGCAATAGTTTCCTCATTAGAATAACCACGGTCATCATAGTTACCACGTTGCACTTCACGAATTGCGTACATAGTTATTAATTAATTAATTAAACATTTAGCTAAATTGAATATTATCAATAGCTTTATTATTATTAGTTTGTGGCTTAGTAATTCGTACAGTACCATGACCTTTATTTCCTTTGCTAACGAGCTTTAAGGTTTTAACCTGCTCATTATTAATAGCCATTTTAACAAGGTCTTTATAAGTTCCACCTGTGAACATTAACCAAGCACTAAGTAATTCTTGATTAGTAGCTTCCTCTGGAGATTGATTAGCAAGAGCACGCTCATAAGCAGTAGCAATATTGCCATCTTCATCTTTAATACCACGAGAAAGATAATCATAGAAATCATTTGGAGTAACAGTAATTTTCTGTCCATTAACTTCTTTAACAAGAGATTCAGGAAGTTTGTATCCTCCAATTTCACGCTTATCGATAGTATCTTTAATACTTTTCCAATAAGCAATAGTATCAGCTTCATCTTGCTGACGTTGAGCTTCTGCTTGTTGAGCATAAGCTTCATCACGTTCTTTATCGGCATTTTGAAGGTTAGCAAGCTGAGCTTTAGCTTCATCATAAAGACCACCAGAATCTTTAAGATACTTAATGTAATTATCATTAAGGGAAGCATTACCAAACTCTTTAGCAGCAGCTTTAATAATGGCAATCTGTTGCTCTTCAGACTTCTCATCAACAGTAATACCTGAACGGTCAGGACGTTCACCAAAACCACGAGGGTCACCACCATTTACAGTAAGATAATCAACAAACTGCTTGAGAATAGGATTGTCAACAAATACTTTATTAACAGCAGCAGAAGCTACTTCATTAGATTTAAGCTCAATAGCAGAATTGATATAATTCTTAACACCTTCAATGTCGTCAGTAAATTCAACTGGATTACCATTCTCATCAGTAATATCAATATTCATAGCTTTACGAATATTTTCAATATTTACATCAGCTCCAGGTTCATCAACTTCAAGTGATTTAATCCACTCGTCAACATCTTTAGCTTCTTTAAAAACTTTACCATCTGCGTCTACAAGGTCTCCATTTTCAGCAACAGTATACTTTTTGCCTTCAAACTCGACATTTGTACCTACATCAAGACCCCCCGTAGAAGAGTTGGATGGATTGTCTTTATCATTATCCTTATTATCAGGATTATCATTGGCATTATCGGGGTCAGGATTATCTTTATCATTTCCGTCACCGTCTTTACCTTCACCATCTTTATTATCACCAGAGCCATTACCACCGTCATTATTGTTATCAGTGCCGCCTCCGTTACCTTGGTTATTATTGGCGTTAGTACCACTACCATTACCACCGCCATTTCCAAAATCAATATTATCAAGTTCAACCATCAAACGATGATGCTGACCGAACCCAATACTATTACGAAATACAAACATAGCTTTATAATTTAATTGATTAATAAATACACTAACACTTGTTAGTTGCTGCAAAAGTAACACCTTTATTTATACTATGAAGAAAATCATAAGTTATTTAACTATCATTATTAGAAGTTTCAGCAAACCTATTATTAGTAGAATAAAGATTATTAATGTCATCAGTTTTAGCATGAGTTTCTTATGCAACTCCAGTACTCTAACCTATTGTTTGCATGTATTCTCAAGTGGCTTTGTTTGTTACAAACATTCAAGTACATGCAATTTCCTTAACGTACAATCAATCCAATCTAAGTAGCTTATAAGTTAATCAGCTAGTTATAGATAACGTCTCAGAATTGAATTTAAAATATTAAATAAAATTTTATCATGTAAAATAAAAGGAGCAATACTCTCACGAGCACTACTCCTACACATAATATAATCAACAAACAAACAATTTATTTCTTATCGTATCTATTCTTATTTGTCTTTGCTATCTTTAATTGATTAGCCATTTCTTCTCTCTTTACTTGACGGTCAGCAGCTTTATTATAAGTATCCATAGCAAGCTTTTGTTTTTCAAGTTGAAGTTTAGCAGCTTCACTAGCTCTCTTACTTTCCTCTTGAATACGAGCTAATTGATTCTTAGCATATTCATCATTTTGAGGATTTGTATCACCAAGTAAAGCTATATCACCTTTAGCATATTCAAGTTGTAAATCATATTGTGCTTTAAGAGCAAGTGTTTCTCTATCTTGTTCGCCTTTAGCAGCAATCTTTTGTAATTCAAGTTGGTTAGCTTGTTCTTGAATAGCTTGGTCCATTTGTTTCATTTGTTCTTCATGTTGTTGCTTTAATTGACTAAACTTCTTAACAGCATCACTAATAGCAGCAACATTATCTCCAGTAATAGCAGCAAGAGCAGAATCTAAATCTCCATTCTGTGCAGCACTAAATGCCCATTGTTTTAATTGCTGAATCTTATCCATTTCCTTAGCATTATTTCTAACAGTAGTACTAAGGTCAGAACCAACAAATGAATTTACATCAAGACTAAGATAATGTTTTTTACCGGTTGTCTTATCAATATAAGATGTATCTAGACCTTCAATATAAGCACATTTAGCAAAGTCTAAATCTCTATTATAATCAGCACATCTCATTTGGTCAAACATTTGGAATATTATAACAGAACCAGTACTTGATTGAGCAACAGCAGTTTGAGTAGTAGAAGCTCCGGCAGATTGAGAAATTTGTCCATAACGTTGAGCATTCATATCAACAAGCTCACGAGCTTCAAGTTTAATAGCTTCTTTTAGATTACTAAGTTCTGTAATATATTGACCCATATTTACATTAAGTAATCTAATGTTTTGCATCTTAACTCCTGCTGCATCTTCTTCATCATCAATAGGAAGTACACCATCAGCAGCCATTCTATATATAGCATCTTCTGTATTATTAGATACAAGAGATTTAGGCAAAAGCATAATAAGCATTTTATTCTTTGCTATTACCATTTCTTGATGATAAGAAACTATATTACGAAATACTTGGAAAGGAGTAATAGTTTCAATGATACTAAACTTACCAAAATAAGGAAGTACTTCCATAATACCATTATAAGGAAGTTTGCCTTTACGTTCATAAAGTATAGGTCTAGCTTTAACAGGATAAATACCACTATATCTAGTTCCTATTCTATATCCTTCATAAACTTGAGGTTTATATTCCCATTCAATACTAATATCACCAGCTTCTTTATTAAGTTCATAATCTTCTTCTACAACTCTTTGTTCCTGAAAACCGAGTTGATTTACAAAAGTAAGAATACCTTGACGAGCAAAACCTTTCCAAACTACATGCCAAACTTCATAAAGATTACCATTACGAGCACTAGGATGTTCATCTTTACTTTTAAACAGTTTACGCTCTTCATCAGTAAACTTATCACAAACATTAGCATAATGTTCAAAGTATTGGTCATATCTCAAAGGAACAGTCTTTGTAGCGTAAGACGCATCATTATAGTACTTATCAAGAAAAGCTCTATCGTTATCATCAAGATAATCGTCAAACGCATCAAGAATTTGATTATAACTCATCTTCATCTTTCTAGCAAACATATCATGGTCTTCAACCATATATTCACTATTAGGAATAGGATAAGCTTCCATCAAAGGAACACATTCTTTAATAATCTTATCTCCTCTAAGTTCAGTATATGTATAACATTCACCAAAAGCACAATAATTAAAGAAGGCGGTAAGATAAATATTAAGGTCGTTAGTAATATCTCTAATATAATTAAGAATATCTTGACCTTGCTTACTTTCTCTATCTATATAATCCTGGTTAAATTTATTCATAAACTCCTCTGGGTCAGGCATAACATCTTGAGGATTTATAGCTTCTACAGATTGACCTTGACCTTCAGCTTGTTGAACAGCAGCTTGATAACGTTTTTGAAACTCCTGTTGAAACGCTTGTTGAGCAGCTTCCATAACTTTTTGTTTAAGAGCAGCATTTCTATTAAATACTATATCAGGATTATTAGCTCCTACAACAAAGTCATGAGGATTTTTAAAATACTCTCCTATATATCTACGTATAATATCAGACATAATATCATAATTACGTAGAGTAGCAGGAAAGTTCTTAAAACGTTCTTTACTAGCATTGTAAGGATTAAGAGTTTTTCTATAAAACTCTTGAGGTAATTCACCATGTAGAATACGAATTTTAGTTTCAGTATCACTACGGTCATTCATACTAATTCCTAAACCAACAATATAATCAATACTATTAGTATACCAATAAGGTTTTGCTTTCTCTTCAGCACTAACCTTTTGTTTAGGAAATTGATAACTTAAATTACAATTAAACATACGTATATTTTATTTAGTTAATTATTAAACAAACCAATCTCTATCCCAAATATTATCACTATAATTTTCAATAGTAGCTTTCTTACGATGAGCAAGTTCTTTAGCAGCTTCTACATCATCAAGTTTCCATTGAAGTGCATGTATTAACATTTCAGATACTCTATCGAAGTTACCTTTATCGTTCCATTTAAGAAGTTCAAGTATACTTTGATAATCATAAATAGTCTGAAAGAAATAAAGAGGTGTACCATCAAGTTTTTTACCAACTTCGCTATACAACATTTCTTTAAGTAATCGAAGTCCTTCAAGAACTTTAGTAGTACCTTGTCCACTACCACCACCCATATTTACACCATAAGATGCAGTAACTTTAGCTTTAATAGAACTATCCCAAAGTTCTACTGGGTCTTTCATTAAATACTTTAAAGCTTTCCATTTAGTGAAATTACTAACAGTTTCACCACGGTTAACCTCAACACCAGTAGTACCAATACAATTATAATAAACAGCCATAAAGTAACATATTCTATCAGCTTCTTCAAGTTTCTCAGGACGACCATAATATGCACATACTATTTTACCTTTAAAGCCATTATATTGTGTAGGGTTTTCCCAAACTTTGATACTATTATGAGAATGTTTATTAGTGATACCACTAGTTTCTTTATTTACACCTACAGGGTCATAACTTATAGAATATTGACCTTTTGGAATACCAACTTCATATTTACCATTTTCATTAATATGATTAACTCTAATAGGCTCAAACCATTTACGAACACAACCATGTGGATGTTCATGTTGTTTACGAGGTACACCTTGAATCCAATCGAAGAAGTCTTTATTAAACTTACCACCTTCTGCTTTAATACGAGCATTAGTTTTAAATATTACTTTACCATCAGCATCTTCAAAGAACATACCATCGTCAGATATATTAGTATAAGCTGGGTCATTTTTAAGTACTTCTTCCCAATTCATTAGAGCTTCAGAACTAAACAAGTTTTCACTAGTAGAACTGAATGATTCACTAGGCATATTAGCATACTGACCTAAGTAATTAATATAATCACTAAAAGTCTTACTATGAACTTTCTTATCAGTACGTTCTTTATAAGCAATTCTAAGACCCATTTCAATGTCAGAATTACCATCAGCATCCATAGCATATCTATCACCAATCTGACCTTGAAGACCCCAACAATAAGGTTTAAAATAACCACAAACTTCATTACGAGAATCTTTATCCCAAACATTCTCAAAAGCTATAAAATGAAAAGCAGATGGATTATAGAAGTTACGTTCAAATGTTTGCATATTACCACTAGTAGCAGTACCCCAGGCAAATAAGTTACCTGTAACATAACTACCAGTACGCATAGCAGGTTCAGTAACATTCATGTACTCATCAAAGTTTTCCATAGTAGAAACCTCCTCAGTCTTAACACTGACAGCATCCTTACCAATAGCACAATCAGGATTGTTATTAGCAGAAGCACTAAATAGAGCACTATTCCAACTATTTGGACTAATATCACCATTAGGAAGTTTAAAACCTAAAGTAAAGTTCTCAGCAGCACGAGAAAGAATACCACGTTTAAAGAAAGTCTTATTCTCATAAAAATAAAGATTACGAATAGTAAAATCAGTAAGACCACCACGCTTAGTAAGATACTTACTATCAGCAGCAACATGAATACAAACTTTATTAGGTTGAAGATTTATCTTATTGGCACTATGACTAGCCATAATATAAGAGAAACCACCACGACGAGTTTTATCAATAAGAAGATGAAAACCATTAAGTTCACAAAACTCTATAATGGCAAACGTCCAAAACTGAGCATCTATAAACTTAGGAAAGTCTTGTTTCTTTTTAGCAACAGAACCTTTATCAGTATGAATAATAGTCTTTTCATCAAGCTGTTCAATAATAGTATAATTCAGATAATTATACATATCTCCACTAATATGAAGATTATGAACTTCACCATTACGCATAAAACATGGAGCATCAAATCCATGTTTACGTCTATACTCTTCTCTTTTACGTAATTGACGATGAGGAATACTATCTTCTTTATATAAAGTATATTTCTCACCATTTATATGATATAGAGAAGCCATCTCAGTAAGAAGATTAGTATTAACAAACTTATCTCCTCTACGTATATCAAGAAGAAAGCCACCACTTTCTCCAATCATAAACAAATCATTAGGGTCTTTATAACCTGCTTCTTTAGCATGTTTATATTGTCCATGATTATCGTTTATATATTGAAGAAAAGGGTAGCTTTCAATATACTTTTCTACAGTATGATTATCACTCATTTTATTAAACTTAAAATTAGTAATATAATAGCACCAGCAGCACCACAACAAGCAACATTACGTTGTTTCGTTATTTTCTTACATGACCTATCCAATAGTATATATCTTTGTCTAGCTTGTTCTGCAAGAATACTATCATTTCTAATAATTTGTCGAAGATTCTTATTAATATCCTTTTCATAACTTAATTCTATTAGTTTAGCATTAGCTTTACGAATATCACTAATCGCTATAATTACACTATCTTGTTCTATCCTCCCCGTAGAAGATGTTAATGATTTACTTGATGAGGTTATAGAATAACTTAACAGTACTATCATTATCAAGAGCTTTAACTTCAATAACTTTTGCATTTTTAATACTATCTAAATTATCAACTTCAATTCTTAGACTATCGTTATGTTTCTGAAGTTCAACACTAGGCTTTATAGTGTTATCATCTTTATAGTTATTACTTTGAAATATTATAAATCTATAAAGAATAACTCCAAGAATAACGAATAGTACTATATATTTAATAATTTCTTTAATACATTCGTTCATTACTTAAACAT
>ERZ1023886.637-NODE-637-length-12462-cov-17.206899_pt1 | contig 12462 bp, 8 predicted proteins | sample MGYA00380395_ERZ1023886 | MGnify/ENA primary metagenome ERZ1023886 (study PRJEB33179, sample SAMN07449002) | human gut metagenome | biome: Human-gut; feature: Human associated habitat; material: Faeces | host: Homo sapiens | place: India: Bhopal | collected... | reverse complement strand
AACATGGCAATACCGACGCGGGGACGCGTCGCCCCCAGGTTAGGATCCGCCCCCCCAATTAGGCCGATAAATTGCAGTTTACCAAATTCATCGATAAGCGTGGTCTTACCTACTTGTCTTGCACCACGCAGCACAAGTGGTTTGCGATTGGGACACTGACTCCACTTCTCTAAATCTTCTATTAATTGTCTGTATATCATAGCTTTCGTTTTTTGCAAAAGTACAGTGTTTCCCTAAATCATAGGCAAAAGAACTGCTTTTTCTTCCTAAATCATAGGCAAAAATAGATAAAATCTGTCCTAAAACATAGGCAAACGATACCAAAAACGTATAGCAAGTGGGGGCAGGCATCTGACTTGCGGAACGTTTTTTTACGTTTCCACAGGTCGAGAGGTCTGCCCCCACTTGCTATATTTTAATACGTTCTCTTATCTAACCGAAACTTTCTTGACCTCTTTGCCCGACTTTACGACATAGGGGGCAGCGGGGAGGGAAAGCGTGCAGCTGGTGGCGCTTGATTGGTGAAGCAAACGGCCATCGGTGTCGAATACTTGGAATGTGTGGCCTTGCGGATTGTTAATTGTTAACTGTCCGTTTTGTGCGTTCACCTGAAGGGCGTTGTCAGAAGCTGTTACGGCATGTACGGCGGCCAACTCAGTGGGGAGAAACATCTGCCACTGCGCTCCACTGGCCACTAAAGTGTAACCCTCTGGCACGGTGGTGGGAGCAGCTGCGCCAATGCGTGTGATGAGCGTGCCATGGTGGCCTACGGCATGGCTCTCGTAATATTGGCTGCGCGCCGTTACGGTGACGTTGCTCTCAGAGTGAACACCAGCTTGACGGCGAATGGCTATCATTTGGTTGATAGCATCGCGGTCAGCGCCAACCCAATGAGGGTAGAACACGCAAGGAATGCCAGGCGAAGAGAGGATAAAAGCGTAGGCAGCTTGCACGTTGCCAGTGTACTTATTGCTGTCGCGATACGTGTCGTGATTGTCGACAAAGGTGACGGAATAGCGGTTGTAGTTATGATGATGAATCATGCCCGCTGGGCGCCAAGTGGTCTTATCCTCTATCCACGACATATTACTAAAGTTGTTCTTGGCCAGTCCGTTGTTGAGAGCCGCATATTTAGAGGGGAAGTCGAAGGCCATGCTCTGCTTGCCTGTTGCCACGATCCATGCCGCTACGGGGTCGTAACTGCCGTCCCAATATTCGCCTACGGAGAGGTAAGGCTGCGTAGCTTCGTTGAAGAGGCCAACGTACTTGCCATTATAGCCTTTACAGAAGTCGTAACGCCAACCGTCGTAACCATACTCACCATGCAACCAGTTGAGGTAAGCCTCAATGTCTTGTTGTACGTAAGTGGAGGTGTGGTCGAGGTCGCGTGCACCGTCCCAATTCTCCCCCGTATCTTTTGCCCCTTTTGCTGTGCCATACCATGAGCCAGCCGAAGGGTCGGTGTTCATCTCGTCGTTGGAGCAGATGTGGTCGGTCGTGAGTTGGTACGAGCCATACGTGCCAAAGTCGTCTTTCGTGAAGTTGCCCCAGCCCGTGTCGCCCGCGCGGTGGTTGACAACGATGTCGGCGATGACTTTCACATTGCTATTATGCAGTGTACTGATGAGCGTCTTGAGCTGCTCGGCCGTGCCCCAACACGATGTCTGATTGTTCCACTGTCGGGGGTGATAGCCCATATTGTTACCGCCTACGGCCCCACCGCCTTCAGCACTGGCAGAAGGCGGCAACCAAATGAGATTAAAACTCTTGGCTATATCAGCGGCTTGGTCTGTCAACTGTGTCCAACCTGTCTGTCGTTGTGAATTCCAATAGAAACCTTGTAGCATAACGTCCTCGCTCTCAGCGGGTGCTTGGGCGTAAACGCCAAGGGACGCTACGCTAAGGAATAACGCTAAAACTCTTTTCATAACATTCATGCTTAAACGTTAAGGCGCGCTTCGCGCGCTGGATGGGAACATTAATTATCATATAATTGATCATTAATTATTTCATTAATTTATTTCATGTAATTGGTCATTAATTATTTCATGAAGTCGTTGTACGTCAAAGTAGAAGAGAAATTAATGACATTTATATGAAATAATTAATGACCAATTACATGAAAAAAATTAATGAAGAAATTAATGACTAATTATATGATAATTAATGTTCCCTTCCAACGCGCGAAGCGCGCCATTCATGTCTTTTCGTGTTAGTATTTAGCAGTGATGCTGTAATTCATGTCGTAAAGGTCGACCGTAATGGTGAATGAAGTTGCACCTTCGGGTTCGATCAAGTGCCATGAATATTTGTCGCCACCGATGACGAACTTACCCTCAGTGCTTTCATTGTCCTTAGATGTAGCGCAGAGGCAGTTGCCCTCGTTTGCCCAATCGAAGTTGCCGTCAGCACCGAAGCCAGACTCAGGAGCAATCTTAAACCAGTGCCAACCGCCTACGGCAGGAACGGTAATGGTGAACACACCGTCAGCTTCCTTTGTCATCTGGTGACTCTTGTCAGTGCCTAAAGCTCCAATGTAATAATAAGCTGATTCCAACGCGGGAGCAACGGGCTTAACCTTTACCTCAAACGTCTTGGTACCGCAAACGCGGTCTACCTTTTCAGCACTTGTCCAAGCATAAACGCTGGCCTTTACTTGCAAGGTGCGAAACTCTGGACGACGGCCAAACGCTTTGGTAATGATATTGGCTAACTCGCTTACCTGTACAGTATTGTCGGTAAGGGTGAGTGGGGTAGTCGTGCCGTCTGCATTGACTACGTCCAATGCGGTAGAGTCCGTAACGTAGCCTTCGGGCAATTCTGTTGCCACCTGACCTAACTCAATGCTTTGAGCCGTAACATTGGCCAATTCGATGTCGGCAGCAGGTGTAACGTTTACGACTACGTTTTGTGGCTCTTCTTGTGGATTGCTCTGAGGAGCCTTCCAGTCGGTATAGTCTTCATCACAAGCCGTCAAGCAGAGTGCTGCGGCCATTAATGTGAATAATATCTTTTTCATTGTTTTTTTATTTTGGGGTTAACGAGTTAACAAGTTGACGAGTTAACGGGTAAGTTAGTCTTTTTAGTTGACAAGTTAACTTGGTAACTACTTCCTTTTAAAGTAACTTACCCGTTAACTTGTCAACTCGTTAACTCGTTAACTAAAAAGAAAACTACTCTTTAATAAAGCGGAAAGCACCTGTGATGTCGTTAACGATAACGAGGTAGTCAGCTTCGTTGGCAATGTAAATGTTACCGCCACCGCTCTTAGCACCTACGCCGTAGTAGCCAGATTTGCAACTGGGCGTTTCGCTGTACTTACTACCAATCTCCATGCCCCAATTGTTGGCTTGGAACTTTAACTCAGTGCCTGCGGGCAAGTGAATGCGTGTGTACCAATCGTGGTTGTTCTCACCCACAGTTGTGTTAACTGGGCTCATAGCAACACCGTCGCCCCAATTATTGAATGAACCATTGAGGTAAACTTGGTTGTAAGTAGTGGCATCGTCTGTCTTCGTAATGCTAATGCCCGAAGCATCGCCCGTAGCTATCGCCTTGGTGTAAACTGTAATGGTGTAAACGCCTGCTGCGCCCGGAGCAATGTTGGCGCAACCGCCATCGTTGATAGCGAACTGACCAAACTCTGCGCCTTGACCTATTTGGGTAGCCCAATTGTCGGTGAGAGAGCCACGCAGTTTGAAGATGGCATCAGCGGGTATGTAGCCCGTCCACGAAATAGTGCCGTAACCTGAATCTTCGTCATACTTATCGCCCGTGAGATAGAGAGGCAAAGTACTTGTCGGCACTTGATCGCCCCATGTACCATCGGCAAAGCAGCTACCAACCAAGTACCAAGTAACGGGTTCAGCTATCTCGGTGCGCTGGTAGTAAGGCGCGTAGGTCATCTTGATGATGTTAGAGTAAACGGGCTGCGTAGAAGTAGTCTGTGCACTTACACGATAGTAAACGTCGGTTGAGGCTGGCATATTGTCGGCCGTTGCGCCCGTTTCGCGTAAGAGAATGAGGTCAACGTCAGCAGGAGCGAGTTTGTACTCACACTTAGTCTTGCTCTCATCGTATTCCTTTACCTCAACGCCTTCAGCAAATTGCTGTTTGCCGTCAGCAGTGGTCACTACTTCGTTGCCCGTCTTAGCTACGACGTATTGCAACTTATAGGTGGTAGCGAGTGGCATGCCACCATAGTCGGGTTGACTCCATGTGAAGGCGATAGAGTCAGTTGTATTCTTCAGATCATACGTGTTGCCCGCAAGAGCTGGCGTGTTCAGCGTAAAGGTGTCGGGCATGTGCAGCACGGGGTTAGAGTCATTGTCGTCAGCACACGAGGTGAAGCCGAGTGCTACGCCTAAGCCCAATGCCACGGTTGGTAATATATGATATAGTTTCATGGCTTTCTTTTTTAATTATGAGGGAGTTGACAAGTTAACGAGTTGACGAGTAAGTTAGTTCTTTTAGTTGACAAGTTAATTCGGAAAAGATGACCTTTTAAAGTAACTTACCTGTTAACTTGTCAACTCGTTAACTCGTCAACAAAACAACTCGTCAACTAAGGATCAATTATACCCCTCGTTTTGTTTCAAGTTAGGATTGTTGCTCAAGTCAGTTTGAGGAATGGCAAATACCTTGCGGAATGAAGGGAACGACGCACCGTTTTGTTCACCACCCATGTATTCCCACTTATAGTCAGACTGACCAGCAAACTTGTTGAAACGAATCAAGTCCGTGCGGCGGCGACCCTCAAACCAGAACTCGCGTGCCCACTCCGTACAAATGTCGTCAAGTGTAGCACCGTTCAACTTTGGAGCGTTAGCGCGGTCGCGCAACTCATTCAGCATATCGTCAGCGTTTGAGTTCGGGCCAGACTTACGTACTGAAGCCTCTGCGTATGTTAAGTAAGCTTCGGCTATACGCATCAAAGGCAGGTCAGTGTCGACGTAGTCAATGGCTGAAGCACTGGCACCGTCAGAACGCACGTTGCGGAACTTCACACTGTTGAAGCATTGATCCATGTTGTCAACCTCAGTGAGGTACTGCGTATAACCCTTAGAGTAGAAGAGCGCACGATCATCATGTGCTGCACCCGTCATCTCAGCAATGCTGCCCGTCTGCGGAGGAGTAGCACCATTGAAGAAGAGGTCAACTAACTTACCCTTAACTTGAATACACTTACCCCAGCTGGTGTTCGTGCCAGAGGGAACGTCCGTGTTCATATCGTTGTTGTTGGCATAGCAACCTTGAATCAACATCTGCGTGCCACCGTCCGTCTTTGTTGTGATACCGTCTTGGATAGCGGGCAACGTTATTTCATACTGAGCACCATTGGTGTTGTTATCAGCCAAGAAGAGCATCTGGTAAGGAGAGTAAACCTCGCCAGTAGCGGGGTTGGTAGTACCCCTCTTCTTCATCAAGTGGTAGTAACCATTGTTGATTACCTTCTCAGCATACGTCATGGCATCGGTGTAGCGCTCATGGCCAGTGTAAACCTCAGCATTTAAGTAAAGGCGAGACAAGAGTTGCCAAACAGCCACCTTGTCGGCGCGGCCGTAAGTGTTCTTACCCGGTTCAGCCATTTTGCTCTCGATGTCGAGCAGTTCAGACTCTACATAGTCGAAGAGCTGCTGGCGGTTGTAATACGCTGCATTCTCTGACGAAACCTTCGTACAGAACGGACCTGCGCCAAAGATGTCGAGCACAGAGAAGTAGTTGTAAGCACGAATGAAGCGTGCTTCAGCCAATCGCTGCTCGTCCTTACCAATATCGTTGATGTAAGAGTTGCACAACGTGATGTCGAAGTAGAGACGGTAGTAAAGGCCCAAGGCAAAGCCATTGTTGGCCGTGTACTTATTATACATCAACTCTTGTATACCACCATCGTTGCCTGACCAGTTCCAAGCAGCTTCGTCGCTCGTGAACTCGTTCAAGTACCATTGCATACGATAGTACTGCGTAAAGCCCTCGTCGTTCATTACGCTTGACGGAATATCAGGCTTACCCGCATTGCCCTGCTGACCAGTGAGGCTGAAAGTAGCATAAAGTTTATTGAAAAGCGCGTCATCGTTGGCCACCTGCGTTTGCTGCGGGTTGATAGGCGTAACGTCTAAGTCGCCCACACACGAAGTTAGGGTCAGCCCACAAGCACAAGCCATGAGCGCTGCATAATTCTTAATATTGAATTTCATTGTAGTAGCGGTTTTGAGGTTTGGAGTTTTTAGCATAGGAGGTTATTAAGTTACCATAACCTTATAACCTTCAAACTTCAAACAATCACTTTTTAGAAGTTAAGGTTTACACCCAAGATGCAAGTGAAGGGACGCGGATAGATGTTGTTATCGTAGCCACCGTCAATCTCGGGGTCGAGACCCTTGTACTTGGTAATGGTAAATACGTTCTGAGCAGTGGCATATACACGACCCGTGATGTTGCTACGGCCGATGTGGTCGAATGAGTAACCGAGGGTGATGTTGTCCAACTTCAAGAACGAAGCATTCTGAATGAAGTAGTCAGAGCAAGAAGCACTGGCACTTGCTGCCGTCCAGTTCTTGGCCAACTCATAATTCAAGACGTTGTGATAAGTATTGCCTGAGTAAACACGGGTAAGGCCTGTGTTCATATTATCACCAGCCTCCACTGCATTGTAAGCGTAGTTATTCAAGCTGGCGCGGAAGCCGAGGCCTAAGTCCCAATGCTTATAAGTGAGTTTCGTGCTCAAACCCATCGTAACGTCGGGGTCAGACTTCTTATAGAAGTAGCGGTCGCGGTTGTCGATAATGCCGTCGGCATTGCGGTCAACGAACTCGCCATAAATAGGTTGCCCCTTCTCGTCATATACCTGTTGGAATACGTAGAAAGCGCTAACAGCCTCTCCCTTCTTCCATGCCTTAATCATATTGTCGGCCGTGGCTTTACCACCAGCGCAGTAAGCATTCGAAATGTAGTAGTCAGAACCTTGAGAAGCGATGAGTTCGTCAATCTTGTTCTTGTTCCAACCCAAGTTGTAAGAGAGCTCCCAACCCCAGTCGGCTGTCTGAATAGGACGAACGGTCAACATGGCTTCAAAACCAGTGTTGTGCAACGAACCAATGTTGCTCAATACGCTACTGCTGAAGTTAGAACCTACAGCGACGAAGCCCGTGTTCAAGAGGTCTGTCGTCTTGCGGTAGTACCAGTCTAAGTTAGCCGTTACGCGGTTGTTCCAGAATCCGAGGTCAACACCTACGTTGTAAGTAGTCGTCTTCTCCCAAGTCAAGTCCTTGTTATAAGCCTCAGGACGATAGGTCGAGCCGTTGCCTACAATGGGATAGAACGCACCGGCTATATTCTGCGTATAGTTAGGCATATAGACGTAGTCGCCATAGCCATGCTCCTGCTGACCCGTGATACCCCAACCTAAGCGGAGCTTCAGGTCGGTCACGCTCTTCACATTCTTCAAGAATGATTCCTCTTTCACCTTCCATGCAAAGGCGGCTGCGGGGAAGAGACCCCAACGCTGATCCTTTGCAAAACGTGAAGAACCGTCGTCGCGTAGCGTAAACGTGAGCAAGTAGCGATCCTTCAAGCTATAGTTGAAGCGGCCAAAGAAGCTAACGAGGTAGTACTCCGTCTTGAAGAGAGAGTTCTTCTCTTTAAAGTAGTTCGGGTTAACCAATTCACCTGGTTTAGTCAAGTGAGTAGAAGGATAGTAAACGGGGTAGCTATAGTCTGTCTTGCGGTGGAAATGTTGCCATTCATAACCCACCATGGCATCGAAGTGGTGTGCCTCGGTAAAGTTCTTAGAATATTGGGCATACATATTGAGTGAGAGGTTGTACTTATCACTCTCGTTCCAGCCCTTGCTGCCATAGTACATATTGAAATAGTCAGTAGGCAAGCAAACCTTGTCGCTGTGGCCATGAGCCACTTCCATACCACCGTTTACGTGGAGACGGAGGTCTTCAAATCCGTGTACCTTATAGTCCAACTCCAAGTTGCCTTGCAATGAACGGCTCTTACCGATGTTGCTCTGACTGTAAAGTGTTGAGACAGGGTTGCCTACGGCTAAGTTGTTGCGAGCATGTGTCCACTCACTATCGCCATAGTCGGCCGTAGTAGGCCATTGCCAGTAGCCACCGTACTCTTTCGCCTCGGGGCGGTCGTCGTAGATAGGTTTCGTGGGGTCCATGTTAATGGCTTGACCAATGGCATCGGTGTTGGCGTATGAGGCACGCGAGTACATAAACTTACCATTCAAGTTGACCGAGAGGTGGTCTTGTAAGAAGGTCGGTGAGAGGTTGAAACTACCCGTATAACGATTGAAGTTGGACGTCTTGAGCGTACCCTTCTGCTCTGTATAACCAAAGCTAACGCGGTAAGGCATATTCTTCATGCCACCGCTCAGCGTAATATTGTGGTCGGTCGAAACGGCGGTGCGATAGATTTCTTTCTGCCAATCGGTGTCGGCAAAGCGATGTTCGCCCGCAGCATTGAAGTAACCGAGGTTTTTGTAATAATCAGAAGCCAACCAAGCAGCGTCGTCGGTCAGTCCAGTGCGTTGGCGAACGAGGTCTATCAACTCTTGCGCGTTGAGTACGTCCATGTACTTCGTATTCGTGCTGACTGATACGTTGCCATTGTATGAAACGCGGGGCTTCGTGTTCTTACGTCCCTTCTTCGTCGTGATGATGATAACGCCGTTTGAGGCACGTGAACCATAAATAGCCGTAGCTGAGGCGTCCTTCAATACGGTGAAGCTCTCAATATCGTTCGGGTTGACAAGAGAAAGCGCATTGGGTGAACCCTCAATGCCGTCGTTGTCCATAGCCAAACCGTCGATGACAATCAGCGGGTCGTTCTTAGCGTTCAATGAAGATCCACCACGAATACGGATGGTAGCACTTGTACCCGGTGCACCATTGTTCGAAACGACGTTGACACCTGCTATCTTACCCTGAATCATGTCCTGAGCCGAGGTCTGAAGGCCGTGGTTCTTGTCGTCAGGCTTAATAGCCGTAACCGAACCCGTGAGGTCATTCTTCTTGGCTACACCGTAACCAATGACAACGGCTTCGTTGAGCGTAGAGTTATCTTCCAATGTAATAACCACTGTGCCGTCGGCCTTGATAGTAGCTGGTTTATAACCAATATAAGCCACATGGATGTTGGCTCCAGGCTTTACGTTAATTTTAAAGTTACCGTTAGCATCTGTTTGGGTCATGGCTTTCGTACCCGGCACAGTAACCGTGGCAAAGGGCACAGCCTCGCCTGTAGTGTCTTGCACATGTCCACTAACCGTTAGCCCCTGGGCCAAAGCGCCCATCGGTAGGCTTGCTCCTGCCAGCAATAGCGACAAGAGGCGTGAGTTGAGTGACTTCTTTTTCATGATATTTATTCTTAGAGAATTGTCTTTTTTCAGTTAACAAGTTAACGAGTTAACGGGTTGACGAGTAAGTTTGTTTTTTTAGTTTTTAGTTGACAAGTTAACAAGAAAGTTAGTCCTTTTAAGGTAACTTACCCGTTAACTTGTCAACTTGTTAACTCGTTAACAAAAGAACTCGTTAACAAAAGAACTCGTTAACAAAAGAACTCGATAACTTAGAGCGCCTTCAAGCTAATAGCAAAACCACCACCGCTGGCAGCGTGGAGCTTGAGAGTTGATTTGTTGGTGATTGTCTTCTTAGTAATGGTGTAAGCCTTCGGATTCTTATCCCATGAAGCGTTCTTAGCATCAGCGTAGATAGTAGCTTCATACTTCTTGCCAGGAGTGAGGAAGTCGAACTTGAGGTTGGCTGTGTGACCATTCTCGTCGGCTGAGCAACCTACAAACCAATTCTCAGAATGCTTGTCCTTACGAGCAATCGTTACGTAGTCGCCCGGTTCAGCTTCGAGGTAAACAGACTTTTGCCAATCAACGGGCACGTCTTTGATAAACTGGAAGGCGTCCATGTGTTCCTTATAATGTTCAGGCACGTCGGCCGCCATTTGCAAGGGACTATACATGGTAACGTAGAGAGCCAACTGGCGAGCAATCGTTGTGCGAACGCGGCTGTTGTTAGAAGGATTCATCTTTGAGCAGTCCGTTTCGAAAATGCCCGGTGTATAGTCCATCGGACCGCCAATCAAACGAGTAAAGGGAAGAATTGTCGTGTGGTCAACGGCATTGCCACCAAATGATTCGTACTCCGTACCACGTGCACTCTCGTTGCCAATCAAGTTGGGGTAAGTGCGGCAGATACCTGTCGGACGAGTAGCTTCATGGGCATTGACCATGATATGATAGTCAGCAGCCTTAGTCACGCAGTAGAGGTAGTGATTGTTCATCCACTGACCGTAGTGGTGTTCGCCACGTGGCACGATGTTGCCTACATAGCCACTCTTTACGGCAGGATAACCATTGTCAACCATAAATTGGTAAGCCTTGTCGAGGTGACGCTCATAGTTGCGAGCCGAACCAGACGTTTCGTGGTGCATAATCATCTTAACGCCCTTTGAAGCAGCGTAAGCGTGAATGGCCTTTACGTCAAAGTCGGGATAAGGCGTAACGAAGTCGAACACGTAGTCCTTTTCATGGCCAAACCAGTCTTCCCAACCAATGTTCCAACCTTCAACCAGTACAGCATCAAAACCATTCTCTGCGGCAAAGTCGATGTAACGCTTTACATTCTCGGTATTAGCAGAGTGCGTACCATTAGGTTTAGCGTGTGCATAGTCCGTTTCGCCCAACTTAACGGTAGAGAAGTCGTTGGTGTAGGCCCAAGTACCCTTATTGGTAATCATATCCCACCAAATGCCGATGTACTTAGTAGGCTTAATCCATGAAGTATCTTTTATCTTACAAGGCTCGTTGAGGTTGAGCGTCATGCGAGAGGCCAAGATGTCGGCCCCCTTTTCACCTGCGATAATGGTGCGCCAAGGTGAAGTGCAAGGAGCTTGTAAGTAGCCCTTATCGCCACGTGCATCGGGAGTGAGCCAACTCTCGAAGGTCATCGTCTTGTCATCATAGTTGAGGTGCATCGTAGAGTAGTCAATGCAAGCCGCCTCATGCAGGTTGATGTAAAGGCCGTCGGCCGACTTCATCATCAAGGCCGTCTGTACACCGCCCTCCCAAATAGGAGTCTGTGAGGAATTTTGCGTTACAGCGCTCTTCATCAGTTTGCGTATCTCGCTGAGTTTGCTCGTTACGGTCTCGTACTCTTGCGTGTCGTAGTCTCCCGGAATCCACCAAGCGGTGTGGTCGCCTGCCATGGCAAATTGTGTGTGTTCCTCCTTAATGGTGAAGTAGGTCAGGTTCTTCTGAGCCGGAAATTCGTAGCGGAAGCCGAGTCCATCGTCGAACATGCGGAAGCGTATCTTTATCTCACGTTCGTTCTTGGGTTGTGAGAGGGTGACGCAGAGTTCGTTGTAATGATTGCGAATGTTGCTTTCTTCGCCCCAAACGGGTTGCCACGTCTCGTCGAAGGTCGTGGTCGTATGGTCGGTCTCCACGAAGCCTGTCATGAGGTCTGCCTTCTGTGCTAACTTTGAAGCATCGGCACGCGTCTTAAATTCAAAGTCTTGTGCCTTGTTGGGGTCTTCTTGCTTCAACTCCAGTCCGAGGTGAGACGGACGGATAATGTCGCGACCTTTATACTTTAAGTAATAAGTAGGGCGACCTTGCGCGTCGAGCGAAAAGTTCATCTTGAAGTTTCCGTTGGGCGATTGCAAGTCTTGCGCCATTGCCGTGAGTGAAAGGCAAGAGAGCGAGAGGGTGAAAAGCAAATTCTTCATATTCGTATGTTGTTATTTCGTGTTGGTCCACTATTTAGATTCGAGGCGTTTAAAACAATTTCGAAGCGTTTAAAACCATTCCGAGGCGTTTAAAACCATTCCGAAGCGTTTAATGTTCATTAAAACATATCGTACGCTTTTGTACTTTCGACGTGGCAAAAATACAATATAGAATAATTATTGAGTAGAGCATATAAGCAAAATGTAAATGATTTTATAATTTTAAAAAAGCTAATTTGCTGATTATCAACACTTTCTCATTTTGCTTGTAACAAAAAAATATAAATGATATAATAAAGAAATTAAGCAATAAAGTTTCGTTTTGTAAGGCACGGTTGTCGAAAAACCGACTGAAGAAGGTGTCTTTGTGCCAGTTAGGCATTAGAAGAATGGTGATTAGGCATTAGAAAAAAGGTCGGTCAGTTATTAGAAAAAAGGTGGTTAGGCATTAGAAAAAAGGTGTTTAGTTGTCGTCCACAGGCCAGTGGACATGCGTCCACAGGCCAGTGGAAACACGTACACTTGGCCAGTGGAAACACGTACACTGGCCTGTGGACGATAACTCATCACCAATAAAACTTCAATTATAAGAGCATTCCTGCTTCATAAACTGCAATTTATCAGTCTAATTGGGGCGACGCGTCCTAACTTGGGGGCGACGCGTCCCCGCGTCGGCATTTGTTAGTCAAGGCTCGATGCCTTGAC
>ERZ1023886.628-NODE-628-length-12584-cov-87.434432_pt1 | contig 12584 bp, 15 predicted proteins | sample MGYA00380395_ERZ1023886 | MGnify/ENA primary metagenome ERZ1023886 (study PRJEB33179, sample SAMN07449002) | human gut metagenome | biome: Human-gut; feature: Human associated habitat; material: Faeces | host: Homo sapiens | place: India: Bhopal | collected... | reverse complement strand
GGTATCGTTTGCTACTGGTTCATCCGCACCTTCCTTTATGCTATCTAAAGGATAAATGTTTTCGCTTAAAAGGTTTATAGTTTTCGCTTACGTGAAAAAGTTTTTTTTTGAAGAAAAAGTCTCAAAGTCTCATTTTTGGTTGAAAATATCGGCTTAAAGACTTGATAGATAATAAGATAAAAAGAATGAGACTTCTCGGTTCTGATGCCGAGAAGTCTCATTCATGTATCATAGAAGTATCATTATTTCACTTTTTCTTTACGAGATATTTCATTCCATCTGCAAATCTCTTGTGTTTCAACTCACTCATATTCGCCAGTTTTCTACCGAATCCCATCAGGCTGTTTACCTTGAGCGATGAACCAATCTGCTTTTTCAGATAGTCGAAAATCTCGGCGGCAGTAAGATAGTCACCCTCTTTCTCATTATCAACCAACTCGAAATAGAGCAGGAAATACTGGTCTATCGGCTGGATGATCTCAAACTGGCTGTTGCTCTTCATAATCAGCTTCACCTGCTGCGCATCGAAATAACTCTTTTCGCCATTGTTCAAGGCAGAAAGTGCCTGGGCAAAAAGCTGCTGGTAGTTCGGGCGAACGCTCACGTCGATAGGCCCCGTCAGTTCTACACCGATGAATCTTCTATTGCCGGATGGGTCGGAGAGAATATCCTTCATGTTGCTCGTGGCGATGAACGAGGCGAGACGAGGAAATTCCATGACATGACTGCCATACGGAGGCTTGTATTTCAGTGTAGGCAACTGGATGAGATTCTTCAGAAATCCCTGCTGAACCTGTGGCGAAATCTGGTTGAACTCATCGAGATTGATAACCATAAACTGCGCCATCGCCTGATAAACCTGACGCTTTTCCGACAGAATCAGATTGTCACTATATCCCCACTGCAGTTCCGGCGGCAACAGTCGGCGACAGAAAGTACTCTTGTTGTAACCCTGTTTGGAAATGAGAAGCGGGGCCACCGAGTTGCCGTATTGGCGATGTGAATAGCCGCGCCACTGGTCCACCATGCCCAGGAACCAGGTGTAAAACCAATCTGCCCAGTGAGGATTGGCGGTAGGCACCGTGCGGGCCAAGGCACGGATATGGTCCTTTCCATCCCATTTGTCGTAGCACTGAAAGAGATATTCCTCTATCGGATTATAGTTTTTGATATAATCAGACTCCAGAAAATTACGTACATCCTTGATGCTCACCCGGATATCAGCCAGCTGCACCTCCAGCGTCATGCGCTTCTGCACTCTGGGTTCCACAGGTCGGTAGCCATACCATCCCTTGTCCTTCGGCAGATATTCCACATATTTCATCACTGTGTTATATCTGAAATCATATCTGCTTTCCAGCAGTTTCATCATACTCACAATGTTGCTTCTCACGCTGTTCTTATCCTCTTTCTTGTTGTCATTCTTTGCTTCAGCTGTCCCAGAATCAGCTATCATCTGCTGATTATTTCCCGTGTTTGGAGTAAGATTTTGAGAACGTGCATGGCTATCAATCTTCATCGCCACCGCCTTGCTGTTGAAATAAGGCGCCGCATCGAGCGTCATCATGAAACTGTTGTGAATCGAGGGCTCTTGGGATAGGGTAGAGCCTGCCTCGATAGAAGGTTTCGGACCATCTACAAGAATCGAAGCCTTGACAATAGCCTGATATACAGGGAGGATCTGCTGGTAAGCGATGCGATAGAGAAGTTCGGCATCCGCTTCTGATGTAGGCAAGGAATCCTTTTCGCCCTGGAATTTTATCAGAACGATAACAGTCTTTCCGTCGGCACCTGTGATGGCGGCAAGGGTAGAAGGCAGAATGGCTACCGAGCGCTTAACACCCTCCACACCATCTACATCAGTAATGTTGCCAAATTTCAGCAGCAGGATACCGTTGACAACCTTCATCTTCAGGTTGTTGTTTTCATCTTTGGCGAATTCAGCAGCGGGATAGATGTGCATCCATTTCGGCATATCCTTGTAGCCTTCATAGTTGTTGCTAAGATACGGAACGCTTTCGCGGAAGTGGGTGATAGTCAGTTTGCTATCATCCCTTGCGAATCGTTCCATCAGCTTCTCCATCGTCTTGGTGCTTACGAGGAGCTGCTTCTTGTTATTTGTATGTACGATAGTTACCTTCATTGTATTTCTGGTTAATGGTTAAGTGTTAACTGTAAATTGTAAACTGTAAACTGTAAACTATAAATTGTAAACTATAAACTCTTTTCAGCGTTGCCCAAAACAAGCCTCGATATTTGGGCACTCATTGCCCGCCTTATGGGCACTTGTTGCCCAGCACTTGTTCTGTGGATGCCCGCTTGGTGGGCTGTGGATGCCCGTGTAACGGGCATGGTAGGATCAGCTAGTGGGCACAGAGGGAACATCAGATGAACTGAAAAAATAGAACAATAAATTCTTGGAAAGATTAGCTGTTAGTGAAGTCAATCTCTTCAGAGAAGTGTTCGAATTCAACGTCTTTATATCCGTATCTGGCGAAGAGCTGTTTGATATATTTCTGCTGTTCCGGGAGGAGTTTCAGTTGTCCCAGTTTGTAACGGTAGTATTGTCCTTTGCTACCGAGGTAGTCTCTCATTTCGGCGCGCAATGCAGGTGCGTCTTTCACTTTCATTTCGGCAAATAGTTTGTCGAATCCCCATGCCATTTTCACGACACGCAGCGGAGCGAAGTACTCGCATTTCCCATTTTTCAGGGCATTTGGGAAGATGGCATTTCCTCTATCAGTTTCCTCGTTTTTATAGAGGCCGGATAGATAGTGGATACACTTGTCTTTCATCGGACATGGTTCGGTGAAGCAATAGGTGATGAGGCTAGGTACGTTTCCGTATTCGAAAGCCTTTTTCAAAAGTTCCTTTTCATCCATAGTTGCTATGTTTTTGGTAAAAATTTCTATTATAACGAGAAAATAGGGTATTTATTGCCCGAAAACAGCAATTTTTTATATGTTTTTGTAGCTTATTTCCGCTTATTAATAGCATTTTTCTGCTTCTTATTAGTGTTTTTATGATGCATTTCCAAGAATTGATGATACTTTCATGATACTTCTTTCGCTATTTTTAGAGAAGTCTCATTCGATAAAAGATTCTGAGTATTAGATATATAACCTTCATTTTTCATTGAATAATGAGACTTTGATACTTTTTTTGAGAAAAAACATTTATACGTATGCGCGCGATAAATCCTTGCTAATATAAATTTGGTCTTTACGAAACTGAAATTTCATTGAGAAGGAAACTGGATTTTATTCCTGTGTAGGATTTGCTTAATGAATAAAGCGTAGAATCCTGCTGGCATCACTGCCAGCAGGATTCTACGCTTTCCCTATTATTCTTAATACGTCGTCTGCAAATAGAACTCAATAGAACTCTCTTGTGACTTCTTATTCAGCATTTGCCTGCTGCTCAGTCTCTGCAGTCTCCTGCTGCTGAGTTGTCTCCTCCTGGGTATTCTCCTGTTGGATAGAATCCTCAGTGGTAGCCTGTGGCTTGATAGGGGTGCCAACTTCTGTTGTATCTGAAGGAGCATCCGGAGCCACGGTATCAACTGGTGCTACCTCTGCGTTACCTACCATTCTGCTTGATGCAAAAACGTTGCTTACTGAAACCATTACCATAGCTGCGATAGCTGCAAACATAAACTTCTTCATAATCGTATATTTTTAAAATTGTTACTATTTAATGTTACTTACTTTCTTACTTTGTGGATTCATTGTCGAACCCGCTATTCATATTCACAATCTGCGTGCCAAAAAGAAGGGCGGAAATGATATGTGTTGATTATCAGATGATTATGCTTTGTGTGCCAAAAGTAGATGGTGTGGAAAATGAGGAAAGCATGTGGAAACATTCCCCAAAAAACTGGGGAATGAAAACGTTGCTTTCATCAGTAAGATAGTTCTCTATAGTTGCTTCAAACAATTTTAGAAGCTTTTTCGCTAAAAATATTTAGAGGATGAGACATAAGTGATATGTCTCATCCTCTTTTGGGGGGTTACGCATGTAGATAAGACAAGTATGTTTTTGCAGGATTGCACTGGAAGAGGGGGCATAAGTCTATGGCGCAGTACGACCATTACCCTTTATGTCGTATGACAACAATTTTAATCTTCTATGACAACAGATTTCCATTCCAAGAGTTTCCTGTCTAGTATAATCTTCTTAGCTTCGCCTCTTTTACCATCTATATAATAGAACTTGGCGAGTGACTCGTCAAACTGGGATACGAAGGCGGCTCTTACTCGGGCGCACTTCTCATTGATGGAATTGGAGAGGGGGTTGGTCAAGGCATCTATGCTCTGGCGAATCTTCTCTGCAGATAGATGCACAGGGCTTTCCTGCTTGGCGCAAATGTCGAGATAGATGGTGTGTAGCTCTTCTCGATAGTCGGAAAGGTTCTTGAATACGATGCCCTCCTCATGGCGCAGGAAGAGGATGAATACAGCTTTTACCAATGGCTCCATCTTGATTTGCATATCATGATAATCGGGCAGGATGATGTCGTATTTCTCCGTGATAATCAGTCGGCTCAACTGCTTCTCGGGGAAGAGATACTGCTTGAGCACCCATTCGCTCACACCCCTAAGTTGTAGGTCTCTCACTTGGTGATATACCTCCCGCATCTTTTCCTTTACATCTTCATCAAAGGTTTCGTCTGCTGGTAGCTGTGGCTTGTAATCACCTAAGGTGAATTCAGGGACAGAACTACAGAATACTTTGGCACTGGAGAGTTGCTTGTCTAGTAGCCTCTCCATCAGTGGCATCAAGTCGGCATCCTCCTGAATGGATATTGGAAAGGCATTTACATAGTCTATGCCGTCCTCGCTTCTTTCGTATTGCATGATGCAAGGGGGCAAATTCTCGGCATCTTTCTTTTCATCAAGAAGTTGCAGAAGAATGTCGGAGGTGGCTGCCTGTGAGAAATCCCCCTTCGTCATCTGTGGAAAATTGTATACGGCAGCATCCCTTATCTCATGCATCAGATAAGGGAAATAGATGAAGTTGATGGATTCCTTCCACAGCAGCTTTCGTATCTCTTCCAAATGGTTGATGATGGAAAGATTCAACTGCTCATTGTATCCTTGCTCCACGAAGAACGCATAACCACGCCACTGAGTGGGGAAGTTCCTGAACCTCAGTGCCTTTACTTTTCTTGTTCTACCAGCCATATTTCTTACTTAATTTTCTCTATCAAGATATCTTTCCATTGCCCATATAGGTCATAAGGGTCTAACTGAGAAAATATCTCAGTATATGTATCCTTAACAATAAGGAAATTGCCACCTCCCATATAGTATGATTGCCAACTTTCAGGTGGCGTGGTACGGAATAAATCGCAGTCGCATGCCTGGAGGGTAGGGCAAAGCAATATGGCTTGTTCCCAACTGATGGTATAAGCAAAATTGGTGTGATATAGCTTGCCATCGGAAGTTACCATCCAAAGTCCACCCCCTTCTCCTTGCGCCCCTTCTCCTGCAAAGGAGAATGCGATAATGTCAAGATGTAGGTAATCCTTATAATTTTCAGAATTGATTTCTATTACATTCATAATCTTATCGAATTATATATTCGCAGCAAATATACGACAAATAGCAAGAATTGCCAAATATTCTGTGATATTTTTTATTTTTCTTTTCGATTTTTTGCCCGATGTACGAGATAGATGCCCAGGGCTAACCAGAATGCTGGCCCAAACACACTGTTGCCATTGATGGCAGCGCCAAGAAACGAGGCACTGCCTAGGATGACGCAAAACCAGCCGAATCCTTTCATCATTCCTGTTCCTTTTTGACCTCAATCTCTGTTTCGTCCAATTTCTTGGAGCATAATACTGCTATCAGTCCAATAATGGCATTGATGAGTGATAAGCCGAATGCCCAACCAAATCCTATCTTTCTCTTTCTGCCGAGGCAGCCGATGCCGAATGCTATCGCAACCGCAATTACAAATAATACTAATCTGTCCATACTCTAGTTCGTTTGAAAATTTTGGGGGCAAAGATAGTGTAAAATCTGATAATCAGCAAATCTTTTAGCTCCACAAGCCTTGTGGAAGTGTGCTTTTTTCTAGGTAGTACATCTGTTTTCAAGAAAAGAACTAACTTTGCCATCTCATAAAGTATTAATTTAAAAAGGTTATAACTATGGTGATACCATTTTTATCAAAATCTCATCATGCAAGAATTGCAATATCAGGTCTGTTGCTTCTATTGACAAACGTTGCTTACGCAGGGGTTGACTGGACGAGATATGATGATGCTCCAACTCTTTTCTTGGGTTGGGAAACTTCTTTCTATTTTGCTATAGCAGCGATTGTGTTGCTTGGCTTGTCTTGGAAATTAACAGATCGCTTTAAAGGAAAAGATGGAACCCCAGAAGGAGGTATGGGTTGTGTTGTAGGCTTGCTAAATTCAGCAATGATTATATGTGCAATATGTTCGTTTTATCTCTTAGTCCCGATAGGAATAGTATATTTTTTGTTAAAAGGCAACAAGAAAAAGTAACAGAAAAGATATTTTTCGTACCTTTGGAGTAGATTTGGCAATAACTGAGTCTAAAGTTGGTAAGAATAGAAAAAGTCGATGTTATGAATAAGAAAGCAATTATAGTTATAGCATTGTTTTTCTTTATCGGAAATGCAATAGCAGTACGCCATGTTGGGTATGGCGCACAAGTTTGTGGCGCTAATACAATGCCATCAGATGAAGATGATTATCAAAAGGAAATCATCGCGAAATTTGGTGACTTGTATTTTGATTCATCAGAAAATCCTGAGGAGACAACTTCTGGGATGGCAATGTGGTGTACCCAACAAGAGAAACGATACAAGAACAATGTGGCAGTTTATTCTGCTAAGCTGGGTAGCCTGTCATTGCAGCCAATATTGAAAGGCTGCATTAAGCAGGAGACTGATTGCTGGAACAAGTTGCAGGCTTCGCTTAATAAGTTTGATGCCATGTATCTCAGATTGTATTATTATACTGGTGGTACGATGGGGATTATCTGTCAAGCAGATGCACCAATGAACATCGCTTATATCCGGATGTCTTGCCTGAAGGATGATTATGAATTGTTTGCCAATAAGCAAGAGCCTACATCTTTAATGATGAAGGTTATTGATACTTCGGTTTGGAGTAAAGAGCTACAGGAGGCTTTAGCCACTGTAAAATACGAGACTCAGGACAAAGAGTTGATTAAGTCGTATGGCAGTACGTCAGAATACAAACAACTGTATTGTCAACTGGAGAAATATGCAGTTGATACCAAGACTTTGCTGGCAAGCTGGGTGGCTCAACGTAGAAATGCAGAGCAACTTCTTTCTGACTCACAACAAGGCAATTACAGAAATCATACACTGATGGTTGTCAATGCTTTGTCATATCATTTATATAATAATAGAATGTTTGGGGAATAGTATGTGTTCTACATATTTATACTAGAGTATAAGCTTGATGTGTAAATATACTTCACAAATATGAATGATTAAGACAATAAAGTGAACAAAATAGCATTCTATATTAAATAAGGTGAAAAGACGAGCGAAGATTTGGTCGTATCGCAAGTCTTTTGTACCTTTGGGGCAAAACAATTAACAGAAAAAGTCAATGCAATATCCTTTGATATCAGAATATGTTAGAGCCATACAAGATGCAAGTAGTAATCTTGATGAGTTGGCTCATTTGGTACCAGTGCAAGATGATCATGGTGAGCCATATCGTAGCAGTGGTGCTTTTGCCGTCGTGTTCAAAATGAAAGATGAACAGACAGGGACATGCTATGCCTTAAAGTGCTTTACTGAAGAACAAGAAGGTAGAGCTGAGGCTTATCGCCAGATTGCAGATGAGTTGGAGTTCGTAGATTCCTCTTATATTACTTCTGTAAAGTACTTAGACAAAGAAATCTTCGTAGATAGCAGTTGTGAGGAGGACGAGTTTCCTGTTCTTCTGATGGATTGGATTGATGGTGAAACAATGGAGAATTACATTGCTGAGAACTATCAAGACAATTATGTCATGGCTATGCTTTGCTATCGCTTCTGTAAAATGGCAGCGTGGCTTCGTTCTCAGCCATTTGCTCATGGTGACATCAAGCCAGACAACATCATGGTTCGTCCTGATGGAAGTTTGACATTGATAGATTATGATGGTATGTTTGTTCCTACCATGAAGGGACAGAAATCTCCAACAATTGGTACAAAGGACTTTTCTCATCCTTTGAGAACTGTTGATGATTTTGATGAAACCATTGACGACTTTGCTCTGGCTAGCATCGCCTTGTCATTGAAGGCGATTTCTCTGAAGCCTTCGTTACTTGATGAATATGGTGCAGCAGATAGATTACTCTTTTCTGCTGAGGACTATCGTGACTTGAGTAAAAGCAAGGTGTTGGCTGCTTTGCAAGAATTGATGAATATTGAAGAAGTTAATACGCTTCTTTCGCTCTTTTTGTTAGCTAAAACGAAGATGAACCTTGTTATGTGTTCCCTCAGATTGTTCGAAGTTAGCAAACCGGTTATTCCGCAAGAGTATAACATTATGTTACAGGAGGCTGATAAAATAATCAATTTAAGTACAGGCGACAAACAAAAAGCTGTTGAAATATATAAGAAGTTTGCTGCTCAGGGGAATATGTATGCTATAGCAGGTTTGGGTGTATGTTATTGTTATGCACAAGGGGTAGAATGCGATATCAAAAAAGGAATAGAATTAATTGAAAAAGCAATAAAAGCAGGAAATCCTAAAGGGTATAATGTTATGGGGGTATGCTATAAATGGGGTGTAGGAGTCGAAAGAAACCTAGAGAAAAGCGTTGAATATTTCTTGATTTCTGCAAAATTAGGTTTTGCTGCTGGACAATATAATCTAGGAGTTGCATTTTTCACAGGAAAAGGAATTTCTATAGATTATAAAAAATCAGTCTTATGGTTAGAAAAAGCGGTCAAACAAGATCATGCTACAGCTTTTGGTGTTTTAGGTGAGTGTTATAGAGAAGGTAAAGGTGTTACTAAAAATTTGATCAAAGCATTTGAACTAACTAAATACGCAGCAAGTCAAGGATATGCTAAAGATCAGTTTATCTTAGGATTGTGTTATGCAAATGGGACAGGTGTAAGACAAAACTATAAAGAAGCTGTATATTGGTATCGTAAGTCTGCAAATCAAGGGTACGCTAATGCTCAAAATAATTTAGGTAATTGTTATAAGTATGGTAATGGGTGTGAAAAATCCTTGGAGTTGGCGGTGGACTTATTTCTTAAATCTTCTGAACAAGGTAATATTAAAGCATTTTGTAATTTAGCAATTTGCTATGAAGAAGGAACCGGAGTTGAGAAGAATATAGAAACGGCTATTGCATATTATAGAAAGGCAGCAAATCAAGGGGATAAATTTTCTAAAGAAAAATTAATGAAGTTGGAACAAAATAAGTAGTTTATAATATATGGGCAATTATACTATAGAATATTATCGTTCAAAAGCAGAATGTCTTTTGACGCAGATAAATGATGGAAGAGAGTTTCTCTCCCATCATAAACCATCGCTTGGTTTTTGGGGAGAACATTTACTTCGTGGTTTTTTACGTGAGAATTTGCCTAATGATGTCAAAGTTACACAAGGTTTTGTTACCTTAGATGAAGATTTTGACTCTATTAGGCAGAAACTTTATTATTTGATTCATAAGAAAGAAGATAATGTTGAACATGTTTTTTCAGATTCAATATCACCCCAGTGTGATATTATCCTTTATAGAAATAATGTTGTAAAATCTTTTGGTGAAATAGATATAGTGAATGCTAAAGATGTAGTCTGTGTGATAGAAGTGAAATGTTCTGTTAATCGTAAAGGTTTTGAAGATGTGCAGTCAAATTTTAAAAGATTGAGTGCAATGGGTATTCAGAACAAGTATATATTCATTTACAATGCGCCAAAATATGACACATTGAAGTCGTATTTTTATCCAAAACAAGATAAAATGAATGATGAAGTTATAGTAGATGATGGAGCAAATGCTTTATATGATTATGGTGACGAAGCTTATCTCCCTTCAGCTATAATAGGTGTGAATCGGGATTACTTGTTGTGTCAAGATCTTATTATTGGTGAACCTGACAAGTATGGTTATGTTGCGTATCGATTGACAAAAGAAAAAGCGAACTTGTCTTGTTTGCAATTATTTCTATCCTCTTTATTCCAGATTATTGAAGAGGAAGATGATATATCAAAAAAGCCATTTGAAATGGATTTTGATGATATGATTTGTGAATATTCTTTTGGTCTATATAACTAGTAATTTATAAGTGTTATGCAGTATCCGTTAATTTCAGAATATGTGAGAGCCATACAAGATGCTAGTAACAATCTTGATGAGTTGGCTCATTTGGTACCAGTGCTAGATGATCATGGTGAACCATATCGTAGCAGTGGTGCCTTTGCCGTCGTGTTCAAAATGAAAGATGAACAGACAGGGACATGCTATGCCTTAAAGTGCTTTACTGAAGAACAAGAAGGTAGAGCTGAGGCTTATCGCCAGATTGCGGATGAATTGGATATGGTTGATTCTCCATATATTACTTCTGTAAAGTATATGGAGAAGGAACTCTTCGTGGACAGTCAATGCGAGGAGGATGAATTCCCTGTATTGTTGATGGATTGGGTGGATGGAGAAACGATGGAAGCTTACATTGCTGCAAATTACCGGAATCAGTCAGCCATGTTAATGCTGAGTTATCGTTTTGGCAAGATGGCAGCTTGGCTCCGTACCCAGTCTTTTTCTCATGGCGACATTAAGCCAGACAATATCATAGTCCGTCCCGATGGTTCTCTTACATTGGTGGATTATGACGGGATGTTTGTGCCATCCATGAAGGGCAGCCAATCTCCAACTATCGGTACCAGGGATTTCTGTCATCCATTGCGTACTGTGGATGATTTCGATGAAACGATAGATGATTTTTCATTGGCAAGCATCGCCTTGTCATTAAAGGCTATATCCATGAATTCTACTTTGCTAGATACCTATGGTGCATCAGACAGGCTTCTCTTCTCTGAAAACGATTATCGTAATCCTTCAAATAGCAAGGTTATATCAGCCTTGCAGGAATTGATGTGTGATAAGGATTTCTGTACCCTTTACTCCCTTTTCATGCTTGCCTTGGCGAGAAAGGAGCTTTCTGCATGTTCTTTTAGATTGTTTGTTGGAGAAAAGCCTATCCTGCTTCAAACTATTGAAGACTTATCAACAGAAGTAACTGAAGATGAGTTGAATGAAGCCTTTATAGATGAATGGGGAGTAAAATATAGCAAAGATGGAATAAAATTGTTGAAAGCCCCACAAGAACTAAAAGGTTGTTATTCTATCAAAGAGGGGATAATGATAATATGTGATAGGGCATTTGATTGGTGTTGTTCTCTGTCTAACATTGTCATCCCTGCTAGTGTAACTAGCATAGGTGATTGGGCATTTTATGATTGTAAATCTTTGAAGAGTTTAGTTATTCCTGATGGTATTACTGGCATAGGTGATTTGGCGTTTAGAGGTTGTAGTTCTCTGTCTAGCATTGTTATTTCTGATGGTATTACTAGCATAGGTGATTTGGCATTTAGTGGTTGTAGTTCTCTGTCTAGCATAGTCATCCCTGCTAGTGTGACTAGCATTAAGAAAGGGGCATTTAGTGGTTGTAGTTCTCTGTCTAGCATTTTCATCCCTGCTAGTGTGACTAGCATAGGTGATAGGGCATTTTATGATTGTCGTTCTCTGTCTTACATTGTCATCCCTGCTAGTGTGACTAGTATAGGTGATAGGACATTTTATAATTGTAAATCTTTGAAGAGTATAGTTATTTCTGATGGTATTACTAGCATAGGTGATTTGGCGTTTGCTGATTGTTGGTCTCTGTCTAATATTGTCATCCCTGCTAGTGTGACTAGCATAGGTAAAAGGGCATTTAGATATTGTCGTTTTCTCTCTAGCATTGTCATCCCTGCTAGTGTAACTAGCATTGAACAAGGGTCATTCTCTTGTTGTCGTTCTCTGTCTCGCATTGTCATTCCTGCTAGTGTAACCAGCATTGAACAAGGGGCATTTTCTGGTTGCAGTTCTCTGTCTAACATTGATATCCCAAATAGTGTGACGAGCATTGAAAAAGAGGCTTTTTATTATTGTGGTTCTCTGTCAAGCATTGTCATCCCTGATAGTGTGACTAGCATTGGAAATAGGGCATTTGCTAATTGTGGTTCTCTGTCAAGCATTGACATCCCTGATAGTGTGACTAGCATAGGAAGTGAGGCGTTTGCTGGATGTGGTTCTTTGTCTAGCATCGTCATCCCTGATAGTGTAACTAGTATTGGTGATGGTGCATTTAAGGATTGTAGTTCTCTGTTTAACATTATCATTCTAAATAGTGTGACTAGCATAGGAAGTGAGGCGTTTGCTGGATGTAATTTCTCAAACAATGTTAAACAAGAATTAATCTCTCGGTTTGGAGATAAAATATTTTAAGTTGGTACAAAAATATTTCGATAATTATGATATTAATAGAATCTAAGCGTAAGAAATACGAAAACATATTAAAGA
>ERZ1023886.621-NODE-621-length-12651-cov-74.253414_pt1 | contig 12651 bp, 8 predicted proteins | sample MGYA00380395_ERZ1023886 | MGnify/ENA primary metagenome ERZ1023886 (study PRJEB33179, sample SAMN07449002) | human gut metagenome | biome: Human-gut; feature: Human associated habitat; material: Faeces | host: Homo sapiens | place: India: Bhopal | collected... | reverse complement strand
TCAGTCACTTCTGCCAGCTAATTCAGTCACTTCTGCCAGCTAATTCAGTCACTTCATTCAGCTAACACAATCACTTCTGCCAGCTAACTCAGCCACTTCATTCTGCTAACACAGCCACTTCATTCTGCTAACAAATCCGTCTCATTCTGCTTACGAATTCGAATCTTCGAGACAACGAAGTCATATCTTCAAGCCAGCGCAATCGAATCTTCAAGCCAGCGCAATCGAATCTTCAAGCCAGCGCAGTCGGATGTATCGGCTCAATGAAACGTATGAACTTGCGCAATGAAGAACATGGTTTCATCAGCTTACTTCAAAGGCCGAATTTATTGAAAGAAAAATTATTTTTCTCAAATCTAATACCACTAATATCACACTTAGACTTAACCATCTGATTATAAGCGAATAACGCGTGGCAATAAGGGGTATTCTTATTGTCACCTTATTGCCACCTGTTACCACGCCCCTGTAAGCGGCTCCGCTTGCCGATGTTCCCGAAATTACGTCACGACGTAGCATCTGAGGCGTCACGACGTAGCAATCGGCGCGTCACGACGTAGCGACAGATACGTCGCGACGTAATTCCGGCTACATCCTGTTTCCATCAAATGATACTATTCTGCATGGTATAAAACAGATGCCAAGCAAGGTATACGTAATCGTTTTCGTACTTTTTCGCTCACTATCTTCATGCGGTAAGCAAAAATGTCGTAACTTTGCAGAAAATCTTATAGAATTCAAAAATAATAAAATAAATAAACCTAAGAAGAAATGAAGAAATCAATCATTAAGACAGTCGTGCTTGCTGCGCTCATGGCTCTGCCAATGTTCGCTAAAGCACAAACTTTCGCAGGTATCACAGCCGAGCAGAATGCACAGAACACTCCAGAAGGATGGACTGCTGTTGCACTGCCAAAGTTGCCAACCATCACATCAGCCAACACCTTCAACATCAAGGACTATGGTGCTTCCACTACGGCAGAAGACAACACCAAGGCTATCCAGAAAGCACTTGATGCTGTGCCTTCTACCGGTGGTATGGTCGTGATTCCTGCCGGTACATGGATGTTTGGTAGTACAGATCAGATGACAAGCAAGACCGAGGTACTCAGCATCAAGTCAAAGACTGTGCTCCACCTTTGCGCAGGAGCAACTCTGAAACTCGTTGAATATGGTAAGGCACCTAACAACAAAACGCTCTTTATCGGTTGCAAGAACAAGAACCAGAGCGACATTGTCATAGAGGGTGAAGGTGAAACTTCTATTATCGACGGTCAGGGTACCCGCTGGTGGAAGGCTCGCGACAACAAGGAGACTTTCAATCCAGGAGCCATGATCCGATTCGAGAAAGGCAGCCGATTCCTGATTCGTAATCTAAAGGTTCAGAATACTCCGGGTGTCAACATTACTTTGAGCAACAGCAATGGTGCCAACAACGGCACCGTCCATGACGTAACCATCTACAATCCATCTTCAGAAACCAAGACAGAACAGCCTTCTCATAACACAGACGGTATCTCTATCTGGGGGCACCACATGAACATCTATAACTGCAACATCAGTACAGGTGATGATAACGTAGTTTGCGATGACAATGCACAGTATATCCATGTCTGGAACTGCGACTTTGGTACAGGACATGGTGCTTCTATCGGTAGTTTCACCAAGAACATCAAGCATATATGGTTCGACAACATCAACATGAACGGCACTACAGCAGGTATCCGCATGAAGACAGGTATCAATAGCGATGGTACACTGCGTGGCGGTGGCGAGGAAGACTGGAAGTTCACCAACTTCACCATGACCAAGGTGAAGAACCCATTCTCTATCGACTGCTTCTACGACAAGAACTACAACAGCGATCCTGCCGTAGACAAGGCAAATGCCAGAGCTTTTGATAGTACTACCCCAACCTACACCGACATTCTGCTTCAGAACATAAAGACAACGGATGTTTGCGATGGTAACGCTATCTTCCTGATTGGCCGCCCTGAGAGCCACATCAAGAATGTAACACTCGACAATGTACAGATTTCAGCAAAGAAGGGTATCGATATCCGCTTCGTAGATAATCTCGTGTTCAAGAACAACTCTAAGATTACATGCCAGTCTGGCAAACTCTGGATTCGCCAGTACGATTCTATAGTAGATGACCAGTGTGATGCTACAGGGGCAGGTACAAATCCCACTCCCAATCCAGGTGAGACAACAGAAGTAAGCTATATTCTGGATGCATCAACCAGCACTTCTTCAAGCACAGATCCATCTCCATGGACGTTCAATAATGGTTGCAGCATAGAGAGCAGCAAAGGTTACGCTACAGCTAAAAGCAATACCATCAAGTATAGCAAGGGCATACAGTTTACCATCAACCTGCCTGAGAATATTACCATTACATCGGCTACATTTGCAGGATATGCCAATGAAGACAACAAGACTTGCTATCTCGGCGAGCTGAACGGAACAACCTTTGCCAGCGACAAATACGTATTCCCTAGCCGTTCAACCCAAACGGATACGAGCACAAAGTTTGATATTACACTTGACACTCCTGCTACTGGCGTTCTTACCTTCACACCACAAAATGCACAAGCCGCTTGGGTTATCACACTGAAAGGTGTAAAGGTAACAAGTTCAGGTATCAACAATGTTGTTTTAACCGCCAAGGTAAACAATAACAACATTTACGACCTCAGCGGTCGCATGGTAAAGCTCAATGCCAAGGCAGAAGACCTGCAAGGTCTCAAAAAAGGCATCTACATCTACAACAACAAGAAATACGTAGCTAAATAATTCATTTAAACATCGGTAACAATGAAAATAAAATATCATTCACTCCTGTGCATTTTCGCCACCATCGCTTTGAGTTCTCCGCTCTCTGCGCTGAGCGTGAATGCCCAGAAAGCGGTATCCAAGACATGGAATCCGAACGTGAAGAACGGAATGTACCGCAACCCGGTTATTGACGCCGACTACTCAGACCCAGACGTATGCCGTGTGGGCAATGACTACTATATGACCTCCTCTTCCTTCCAGTGTTTCCCTGGTCTGCAGATTCTGCACAGTACCGACCTGGTAAACTGGGAGATTATCGGTGCTGCCCTACTCGATGACTATCCTGTTTTGCCTGAATACCAGGGCACAGACTTGGATTGGCGCAAGAAGGTTCAGCATGGTAACTACGTGTGGGCACCCTCTATCCGCTACCATGACGGATGGTTCTATATCTACTGCGGTGATCCTGACCAGGGACTCTTCATGACCAAGACACAAGACCCACGCGGTCCTTGGGAGCCTATCACCTGGGTGATGAAGGGAAAAGGTCTTATCGACTGCTGCCCTCTCTGGGATGAAGACGGCAAGGCTTATCTTTCGCATGGATGCGCCGGTTCAAGAGCCGGTATCAAGTCAGTGCTCTTCGTAGCTCCGATGTCACCTGACGGCACCAAGGTTATCGGTCCTTCACGCATCGTATATGATGGTCACGAAGACCAGCCTACCATCGAAGGCACCAAGTTCTACAAGCGTAATGGCTACTATTACATCATGAGTCCTGCGGGCGGAGTAAAGTATGGCTGGCAGGTAGAACTGCGTTCCAAGAATCCATACGGTCCTTACGAGGAGTATGTGGGTATGGCACAGGGAAAGAACAAGAAGGTAAACGGCCCTCACCAGGGTGCATGGGTAGATACCCAGAACGGCGAAGACTGGTTCCTCCACTTCCAGGACAAACACGCTTATGGTCGTGTGGTTCATCTGCAACCCGCCAAATGGGTAAACGACTGGCTCGTTATCGGAGACGACAAGGATGGCGATGGCTGCGGAGATCCTGTTCAGCAATGGAAGAAGCCAAACCTGCCATCAAGCGGAAACTTCCAGCCTAAGGAATCGGATGATTTCAACAGCTTAGATTTAGGTCTGCAATGGCAGTGGAATGGTCCTTACAGTCAGTACTGGTACTTCTGTGATGCCAAGAAGTCCAAGTTGCGCCTCTATGGTGTGCAGCAGGCTGAAGATGTAAAGAACCTGTATGATTTGCCAAACCTCCTGCTCCAGAAACTCCCTACCGAGAACTTTATTGCTACTGCCAAGGTGAAGTTCATACCTAACCGCACCGAGGCTTACAAGGAAAATGATAAGGTATTGGGCGAAAGCGCCGGCATGATCATGCAAGGCATGGACTATGCGGCACTCAAGTTTGTTGATACCAAGGAAGAGGGTGTTGTTTTGCAATATGTAACCTGCGAGAAGGCTGAGAAGGGAAAGGCTGAGAAGGTGGTAAAGCAAGTGGCCATCAAGACCAGCAAGCAGCCTCAACCTTACACCGTGAAGTATGCCGTAGATGATATTCCTTCTTCCCGCATCGCTACTCAGGATGTATGGCTCCGCGTGAAGGTTCATAGCGAAGGCATCGCCAACCAGATACAGGCCATCGCAGAATGGAGCTACAGTCTGGATGGTAAGAAATTCACCAAGATAGGCAATCCTTTCACTGTGCGTGAAGGCAAGTGGATAGGTGCCAAGCTCGGTTTCTTCAACACCCGCACAGCCAAGAAGAACGATGCTGCCTTCTTCGACGTAGACTGGATTCATTTCGAAAAATAACGCTTTCCAGCTAACGCGTTATTTCAGAGAACATTTTGGGAAATTAAAAAATCCCCCTCATTGCAAATCAATGCAGCGAGGGGGATTAATCTTTATGAGTAATCTAAAAATTCTAATCTTTCTTTTCTTCTGTAGGCTCTGCCTTTGTTGTTTTCTTGGCAGGAGCCTTCTTGGCAGGAGTCTTCTTGGCTGCAGGCTTAGCTGCGGCCTTCTTGGCAGGAGCAGCCTTAGCAGGCTTCTCGCCATGGTGCTTCTCAGCCTCCTTCTCTATCTTTTCAATCTTAGCCTGAAGACGTACAATCTCCTTGTCCTTCATCTCAAGCTCTTCATCCTGATTCTTGATGGTAGTAAGCAGGCCCTCAAGCTGATCGTTATCAACATCAGCAGGATAGAGGTCGTTTACTCGGGTGATGAAGTCGCCAAGAATGTTCATATAGTTAGTGAAAGCATCGAAAGGACTTGAATAGATACCTCTGTCAAGACCCACATTGCTTGGCTTGGTAGTCATGAAGCGGAAGTTGTTACTTGCCTGCAGGTAATCCCAGTCCTGATTGATACGTGGATCGTTGGCGATACGTACACGGTCTGCCACACTGTAAAGCTTGTTGAAAGCCTCACGCTGCATCGGGTTACCCAACCATGAACTTACATCACGCTCCTCGTCTACCCAACTCAAGGTATCAGGCACATTCACCTCGCCTACCGACTTGATCTTCTTGCAGATTTCACTAGGTGTAGAGAAGGTGATGCCACGGTCCTTGGCACACTGAGGCAAAGCCTTCATAAACTCGAGGATGTTGCTTGACAGAGGCTGGGCAATACCAAGAGCAGAAAGCTCCATGAAGATATTGATAACCTGCTCCTCCTCTGGGAAGGCAGCAATCTGGTTCATATAGTTGTCGGCAAAGAGTGGATAACCGTCCCAATCGCTGTTGCTGAAGCGCAGAGAGATATCATCGCTCAGGTTCACATCGCGCAAAAGGAGCTTCAACTTAGGGTTCAGGGCGCAATGGTAAACATAGTGAGGAGACTTCCAGCCGAGCACGTGCTTGGCACCCTCGGTGAGCATACCAATGAATCCCATGTTGGCAACATCGTTACCGATATCATCGCTGTAGATGAGCGAAGAGTTGCGCAATACGGTAGGTTTCTTTCCGAAATATTCCTCAATCTTAGTACACTGGCGCATCACCTCATCCTTGAAACTTGCCTCATTAACCAGAGAAGCAAGTCCGTGAGAGTAAGGCTCAGCCAGGAACTCTACACAACCCGTATTGTTGAGCTGCTGAAGCTTCTCCAGTACCTGAGGAGCATGAAGTTCCAACTGCTCCATACCCACACCCGAAAGCGAGAAAGCTACCTTGAAATACTTGCCGTTCTTTTCAATCATCTCCTGAAGGGCATTCAAGGCTGGCATATAAGAGCGCTCAGCAATCTCGTTGATGCTACGGTCGTTCTCGTAGTCATCATAGTAATAATGGTCGGTACCGATGTCGAAGAAGCGGTAGCGTTTCAGATGGGTAATCTGATGTATCTCGAAATATAAACAAATTGTTTTCATAAAAATTTGAAATTTGAACGTTTAACTTGTAAGATGAGTAAAGCCTCAAAATTATTCATTCTTCGTTCTTCACTCTTCACTTAACCTACTTCCACCCTAAGGTCTTGAGGTACAGGTCTTTGATGCGGGCCCCCACTTTCTCCCAGGTAATCTGGTCTACTTCTTTCTTGCCTTCCTCTGAGAGATAATCGAAAAGACTCTCGTTGTGACAGATGCTGTAGATGGCATCGGCAAGGGCATGGATATCCCAGTAGTCTACCTTGATACAGTTGGACAGGATTTCTCCACATCCACTCTGCTTGGAGATAATGGTTGGTGTGCCGCACTGCATAGCTTCCAAAGGTGAGATACCGAACGGCTCGCTCACAGATGGCATCACGTAGACATCACTGTCTTTCAGACATTCATAAACCTGTTTGCCGCGCATAAAGCCAGGGAAGTGGAACCGGTCGGCAATGCCTCTTTCGGCAGCGAGATAAATCATCTGATCCATCATATCGCCCGAACCTGCCATACAGAAACGCACATTGCGGGTACGGTGCAATACCATGTTGGCAGCCTCTACGAAATATTCAGGTCCCTTCTGCATGGTAAGACGTCCCAGGAAGGTTACTACCTTCTCCTTGCCCTTATGATTTGGGCGTGGAATATCCTGCCACTCCTGCTTCAATGGGTATACGGCATTGTGCATGGCGAAACACTTGCGTGGATCCTGGTGATACTGGTGAATCACCGTCTGGCGGGTCAGTTCGGATACACACATGATGCAGTCGGCATTATCCATACCGTCTTTCTCGATAGCGTAAACAGTAGGGTTAACCTTTCCACGGCTACGGTCGAAATCAGTAGCATGAACGTGGATGCACAATGGTTTGCCACTCACGCGCTTGGCATGAATTCCGGCTGGGAATGTAAGCCAGTCGTGAGCATGGATAATATCAAATTCTTCTGAACGGGCTACAACTCCGGCAATGATGCTGTAGTTGTTGATCTCGTCATGAAGATTTGACGGATAACCACCGGCAAATTCCATACAGCCGAGGTCATTTACATGCATATAGTTAAAATCGGCATAGATGTGGTCACGGTAGCGGAAATAATCGTCCGGATTCATGATATTACCTACGCGCTGCTGCACATAGTCGTGATTTACATCTCGCCAGGCGATAGGCACACTGTTCATTGCCACAATCTTGCAGGCACTGCGGTCCTCATCACCGAAAGGATGAGGCAGACACAATGTGATATCAACATCGCCCTGGGCATGAAGTCCCTGGGAGATACCAAAGTTGGCAGTTGCCAAACCACCAAATACGTGAGGAGGATACTCCCATCCAAACATTAAAACTTTCATATAGCAGTCCTCCTATTATTAATATTGATATTTTTCAAGTAACTCGAGCGCACGCAGAATCTCAGCCACATTCATGGCGAAAGAGATGGCACCACGACCTGCGAATGGAGGGTTTCCATCGAAGAGTTCGCTGATGGTACCGAGACAGTGGGAAGACATTTCGTCCTCATAACCTACCATCTGGCGTTCGATAAAACTCAAACGGGTACGCTTATAGAGTTTCAGACTTGCCTCCATATAGAAGCCACCGAGCCATGGCCATGCCGTACCCTGATGGTAAGCATAGTCGCGCTGGGTCTGCGGACCTACATAAACAGGATTATATCCACCGCTCTTTGGCGAGAGTGAACGCAATCCCTTAGGAGTAAGGAGTTCGCGTGTACAGATATCAAGAACCTGCTTCTTCTGGTCTTGCGACAATGGAGAATAGTCGAAAGCCACTGCAAATATCATGTTCGGGCGAACGCTCCAGTCCATCATATTTCCATCAACATAATCATAGAGATAGCCATATTCATTGAGGAAGGTATCGAGGAATGCCTGCTTGGTCAACTCAGCCTGAGCCAGGAGTTTCTGCTGGCTGTCTTCTTCACCTACTGTTGCAGCGAGAGAAGCACAGAAGCACAAAGCGTTATACCACAAAGCATTAAACTCTACAATATAACCTGTACGTGGAACCACTGGTCTGCCGTTGGCAGTAGAGTTCATCCAGGTAACAGCCTTGTCCTTACCATCGGTATAGAGCAATCCGTTCTCTTCGAGCTTCAGGTTCGGATGCTTGTTATCCTGGATAAAACTGATAACATCCTTGATAAACTGTCCATACTTCTTGAAGCATTCTTCCTTGCTGGTTTCCTTGGCATACTGCTGTAAAGCCCAGATAGCCCACAATGGCACGTCAGGCTGCTCTATCTCAGCAATATGAACGCTGACCGGCTTGCCTTCCATAAACTCGTAGTATCCCTTCATGGCTGTCTTCATCACCAGTTCGAAGTAGTCATCTTCCTCGATAGAGAGGGTGAGACCCGGAAGAGCGATGAATGTATCGCGGGCACGGCACTTGAACCAAGGGTAACCTGCCAGGATATAACGGTCATCGTTCTTTTCACGACGATGGAACTGATGAGCCGCATTGACCAGACAGTGGAAGAAATTGTCACGAGGCGAACGCTCATCCACTTCCTTGTCGAAGAGCTTCTTCAGGCTGACCGCCTTGATTTCTGATGTAGAAGCAGCAAAGACGATGGTTTCGCCTTTCTTGATATCCATTTCAAAATAGCCAGGAACATAGAGGTCTTCGTTAGAAGCATAACCTCTCTCCTGCTCCTTTGGATATTCCACGCCACGATACCAATCTGGACAGAATTTAAACTCGTTCTTCTTGGAGAACTGCATATAGAGATCAGGATAACCTGCATACATACAGGTCTTGATGCCATGATCTACCTCAGAATAATCACGAGATGCGGTAGCATTCTCATGAGTAAACTGACGGACACTGCGGAAAGCCAGAAAAGGACGGAAACGAAGGGTTGTAGCCGAATGGCCGTCTACCAGGGTATAGCGAATCAGAATGCGATTCTCATAATGCTGGAATACAACTTCCTTTTTCAGGATAACACCACCTACGCGATAAAGGGTAGTTGGCACTTTATCACAATCAAACTCACGAATGTACTTGTGGCCCATCGGACTGTAGTTGTTGCCCTGGTACTTGTGCAAGCCGAGGTTAAACTCTGCTCCATGCTGAATCACCGTAACATCCAGCGAACTCAAGAGCACATGATTCTCATCGTCCAGTTCTGGAACCGGCACGACAAGTAATCCGTGATACTTGCGGGTATTACAGTCTACAATCGTTGAGCACGAATATGCACCCGAGCGATTTGTTCTCAACAACTCCTTAGGCAACGACTCTTGAAGATTCGTCATAAGGGCCTTTTCGAATTTTAGATAACTCATAGATCTATATTAAGGTTCTATATTTTTGTTGACTAAATTAATTGCTTTCAAAGGTAACACTTTTTTGTGGTATAACAAAGTTTTTTGTGTGCCATTTTTAGAAAAAATTGCCTTTTTATGTTTTAAAACATATTTTTAGACAAAAATGCTTGATTATTTCAAGAAAAAGCATTACTTTTGCACTCAGTTTTCAGTTTAAAAGATTTGTACACATGGCAGCTAGAGGAAAATACGATAAAGAAAATATAGCAATGCTGATTGCTAAGCTATGGGGAGGCATCACTGATGACCAGTTCGATTTACTGAAAGAACATCTGGAAATCAAGAAGTATAAGAAGAACGAAATCATCTACAAGAACGAGGGTACTCCCGAATATGCACTATGTCTCATAGCGGGAAAAGTGAAGATATACAAAGAAGGTATCGGTGGCAAAAGCCAGATTATCCGTGTTATCAAACCGATTGAATTTTTTGGTTTCAGAGCCTATTTTGCGGATGAGATATACAAGACGGCAGCCATGTCGCTGGAAAACTGCGTCGTTGCCCAGTTCCCGCTGGCAGTTCTCATGAAACTGATCTCCAAGAGTTTCAACATCGGCTTCTTCTTTATCAAATATCTCAGTGTGGAAATAGGTAAATCGGACGACCGTACCGTGAACCTCACCCAGAAACATATCCGTGCCCGACTTGCCGAGGGACTGATATTTCTGAAAGACTCTTATGGGTTAGAAAAAGACGGAAAAACTCTTGACATCCGATTGAGTCGTGAAGATCTGGCAAATCTCTGTAATATGACAACGAGCAATGCCATCCGTACGCTCTCAGCCTTTACGGCAGAAGAACTCATCAAAACTGAAGGAAGGAAAATCAAAATCTTACAGGAAGAAGAAATCATAAAAATAGCAGAACTCGGATAAAGTTCTGCTATTTATTATTTATATGTTTTACATTATACGTTTTTCTTGATACATTTCACTTATTACGGGCATACTGGTTATACGGGTATCAGGAAGTTGATAACCTCCTGAATTACAGTAATCTGAAATGGGCCTACCGGTGTATTCATCAATCTGCCATCAATACCTATCAGGGCATGCTGGGCATCGAGCACCTCTACCTCTCGGGTACGGTAAGGATGCACACTCTTATGGTTGAGAAACTTACCTTTCACAAAAAGATAGATTCCCTCGAAAAGCTGGGTTGTCTTAGGATGAGATACCACCGACACATCGAGCAGTCCGTTATATGGCACAGCATTCGGAGTCTGTCCATATCCTGTTCCATTGCCTATACACATCGTCATCACTCTACGCTTGATAACATCCGAATTGATTTTCACATGCATCTTATAGTCCAGACGCTGGAATATCATCAGGATGAAGGAACAGAGAAACGACAGGGTACGTGAACCGAAGATATGATGGGTTTTTCTTCTCAGGTTCATGATGGCGGCGATGAGTCCGATATTGATACAGTTGAGGAAATAGCGACGGCATTTCTCCCCCTTCTTGTTCACATAGCGGATACAACCGAGGTCAATCTTTCTGATACGACGTTTTTTCAGCGACGCAACCGTCTTCTCGATATCGCTGTCGCTGAATCCCCAGAAGTGGGCAAAGTCGTTCATCAGTCCGTTAGGAATAACACCCAGTGCCACCTCTTCTCTTTCTTTCGGATCTATCTGCATCAGACAGTTTACGGCATCATTGAGCGCAGAATCTCCACCAACGATGACAATGGTCTTATAACCATTGTTGATAAACATTCTGATGAGCCGTTCTACGCTCTTCTGATTCTCGCTCTGCACAAAGTCGTAATCCACGCCCTGCTGCTTGAGCACCTTCTCTATTTTTTCCCAGCGCTTGTTACTTCGCCAGCCTCCTCTAGGGCAATAAAGCAGCCCCCATTTATTCTCGTTTACCATTGTCTCTTCTTTGTAATTTGAAAGTTGTATAAAATATAACTTCCGCCCAGCCACCGTTGCATCCGATTCCATCGGGATGCCAGCCCTAGCCAGATTCCAGGCCGCAGCCTAGCTTCTCATCAGCTCCAAAACCGTCTCCACCTTTTTCTCCATTGGCTGCAATGCATCTACCCAATGGATAGTAAAGCCTCTGCGCTCCATACCTCTGAACCACGTCATCTGCCTTTTGGCAAACTGATGGATTGCTATTTCCAGACCGCGATACATCTCATCGTATGAAGTCTTACCGATCACATATTCTGTAATAAACTTATATTCCAAACCATAATAGATGAGATTTTCGGCAGGAATACCACGATCTAGCAGTCCCTTGATTTCATCTACCATTCCCTCATCCAATCGCTGTTTCAGTCTCCGTGAAATTTTCTCCCTTCTTGCGTCCCGGTCTATGCTGACACCGATAATCAGCGAATCAACCGCAGGGAGTTCACGTTCGGGCATCGGATGCTCCAGATTATAGCTTTCAATCTCTATCGCCCGGATAGCTCGCTGTGCTGTATCCACGTCTGTGCGATTGTGCATATTAGAACCCGTTTTCGCCTTCAGCTCTTTCAGTATCAGCGTAAGTTCCTCTAAACTCTTATGAGCCAATGACTCACGGAGTTCCGGGTTCTGCGGAACAGGTGAGAGATGATAACCTTTCAGCACCGACTCAATATAGAGTCCGGTACCTCCACATAATATCGGAAAAGCCCCTCTCTTCTGAATATCCTGATAGGCATCATAAAAATCCTGCTGATATTCAAAGAGATTATATTTCGTACCAGGCTCACAGATGTCAATGAGGTGATAAGGTATCTGCTTGCCATGGATGGTATAGTCAGCCAGATCCTTACCCGTACCTATATCCATGCCGCGATATACCTGCCGACTGTCAGCACTAATGATTTCAGCGCCCTTGGCAGGGGTACCCGACAAATGGGCACCCAGGCTATTGATCCTGGCTGCAAGAGCGGCAGCAAGACTCGTCTTACCACTCGCCGTAGGTCCCAATATGGTTATCATCGAATATTTCATGCCGCAAAGTTAAATGAAATTATTGAGAAAACAAAATAAAATGAAAAGAAATTCTCACTTATAAAAACAAAAAGCCGTCCAGCATTGAAAAAATGCTGGACGGCCATATACTTAATCGTTAAGAGGCAACGAATTAACCGTTGTGCTTCTTCATGATCTTGATCA
>ERZ1023886.620-NODE-620-length-12674-cov-54.720897_pt1 | contig 12674 bp, 11 predicted proteins | sample MGYA00380395_ERZ1023886 | MGnify/ENA primary metagenome ERZ1023886 (study PRJEB33179, sample SAMN07449002) | human gut metagenome | biome: Human-gut; feature: Human associated habitat; material: Faeces | host: Homo sapiens | place: India: Bhopal | collected... | reverse complement strand
TCGTGCTTACAGCGTATAGCTGCTTAGCACATTATTGAATTATTAACGAACTATTATATAAAGGTACATTCGACGGTAACGGGAATACCATCAGTAATCTCTACATCAATGCCACCTCTAATTATACCGGTTTCTTCGGCAAAACTTCTAATGAAGGTGGCAGTATCAAGAACATCACTTTTGACAATGCGAAAGTGAAGAGTACTGGTGTTAAAACAGGAATTTTGGCAGGAGCTGGAGGCTCTTGTATTGAAAATATCAAGACCTTGTCAAACTGCTCGGTAGAAGGGAATTTTAACATTGGCGGAATAGTAGGATATGCAAATGGCGACATCATTAATTGTGAAAACCATGCAGTAGTGAAGGGTGCAGATTTTGTAGGAGGAGTTGTTGGTGGATATGAAGGTTCCGGTAATTCCATCACTTCTTGCTCCAATTATGGAGCCGTAACAGGCACGGGCTTAACAATTGGTGGTATGGTTGGACATTTTTCCTCAGGAACCATTCAAAATAGTGCTAACTATGGCGATATAACGGGAAACGAATTGGTCGGAAACTTGATAGGATTTGCTGATAGATGCAACCTGAACAATGTGCTTGGCACCGGTAATGTTACTGCTGCTTCTGGTATTACCGGCCTCCTTGTTGGACGCATCGACGGAGCCTCCAGCACCGCTTCTGGCATCCTGGCATACAACAGCAGTGCGAAGCTTACCATCAATGGAACAGAGCAGACAGGTGATGCTGTCAAGGCTATCGGAGAAGGCTCATTGACTTCTGCAGAAAAGATTAAGGAATTCACTGCAGAACAATTGAAGAGCGGATTGGTTGCCAGTCAGCTTCAGAAAAACGTATCAGGAAGTGCAAAATGGGGGCAAAAACTGGGCACAGACGATTATCCTTTACTTGGCTCTGCTGATGAGGTTTACTTGAATGGTGATGTGACATTGAAATGTTCAGGCGAGTTGGAAGGTACAGGTAAATTTACCAACACAAAGCCTGCACATGAGGGCACATTTACGATTAAGCATGGCGATAGCCCCGCACATCACGACCCCGTGGCTGTTACCTGCTTCACAGATGGCAACATTGAATATTGGGTATGTAATGTTTGCCATAAGTTTTTCTCGGACGCGAAGATGACACAAGAGGTGAGCACTCCTGTAGTATCAGCAACAGGACACAAATATGATGAGAACGACAAGTGCACGATGTGTCAGAAAGAAATTCCTGTCTTGACATCGGACGACAATAACATAACAATTGAAAAGGTGTATGGCAGCAGGGAAGAAATCAACGGTTACAACCTTTATAAATATACAGCTACAGAAGATGGCACATTGGCGGTGACGGCAAACAGCAACGGCGAAGATACCTACGGCACCCTGTGGGAGAGCCGTACGGCTGCATCTTACTTGACTTTTAATGATGATGTCAATGGTCCTGACTTCAAAATCACCTACGATGTAACGAAAGGCACCACTTATTATATCGGTGCAAGACAATTAAATGGCGAAGCCATCGAAGGCAATGTTACGCTCAATGTAAAACTGACCGTTTGGAAATTGCCAGAAGGTATGACTGGTAAAGGAACCGAGGCGGAACCTTTCGTGCTGAAGACGGCAGAGCATCTGGCATGGTTCCGTGACTACGTGAATGGAGATCACCCTAACACCTGTGCAAAGATTGCCGATGATGTGACAGAAATTGATATGAGCACTGTATGCCATGAGGCTGATGGTGAAAAGCAGGTAAAAGAGCTCAGCTGGACTCCTATCGGTAACTCAGATAATAATATGTATCAAGGTACATTCGACGGCAACGGGAAGATTATCAAAAATCTCTACATCAATGCCACCTCTTCAAATACCGGTTTCTTCGGCTATCTTGATCGTGGCAGTATCAAGAACATCACATTCGACAATGCGAAGGTGAATAGTACTAAAACTGATAACACCGGAATATTGGCAGGATTTGCAGGGTATTATTGTATGATTGAAAATATCAAGACCTTGGTTAACTGTTCGGTAGATGGAAATATGTCAACTGGCGGAATAGCAGGAAATGCAAATGGCAACATCATCAACTGCGAAAACCGTGCAGTAGTGAAGGGTACAAGTTATGTAGGAGGAGTTGTAGGTAACTATAACGGTTCCGACAAATCCCTCACTTCATGCGCTAATTATGGTGCCGTAACAGGCTCGGAAAACAAGGTTGGTGGCATGGTTGGATTTTTTGGCATAGGAACCCTTCAAAATTGTGTCAACTATGGCGATGTAACTGGAGTTGGTGATGTCGGAAACTTGATAGGAGGCGTTGATAGATGCAATCTGAACAATGTGCTTGGCATCGGTAATGTTACTGCTACTTTTGGTTCTGCCGGTCTCCTTGTTGGACGCATCGACGGAGCCTCCAGCACCGCTTCTGGCATCTTGGCATACAACAGCAGTGCGAAGCTTACCATCAATGGAACAGAGCAGACAGGTGATGCTGTCAAGGCTATCGGAGAAGGCTCATTGACTTCTGCAGAAAAGATAAAGGAATTCACTGCAGAACAATTGAAGAGCGGATTGGTTGCCAATCAGCTTCAGAAAAATGTATCAGGAAGTGCAAAATGGGGACAAAAACTGGGCACAGACAATTATCCTTTACTTGACTCTGCTGATGAGGTTTACTTGGATGGTGATGTGACATTGAATTGTTTAGGCGAGGTGAAAGGTACAGGTATATTTACCAATACAAAGCCTGCACAAGAGGGCACATTCATGTTTCTGCATGGCGATAGTCCAAAACACCACGACCTCGTGGCTGTTACCTGCCTCACAGATGGTATCATCGAATATTGGGAATGTAATCTTTGCCATAAGTCTTTCTCGGACGCGAAGATGACACAAGAGGTGAGCACTCCTGTAGTATCAGCAACAGGACACGAATATGATGAGAACGACAAGTGCACGAAATGTCAGCAGGAAATTCCTTTCTTGACATCGGGCGACAATAACATAACAATTGGAAAGGTGTATGGCTATATTGAAGCAATCAGCGGTTACAACCTTTATAAATATACAGCTACAGAAGATGGCACATTGGAGGTGACGGCAAACAGCAACGGCAAAGATACCTCCGGAACCCTGTGGGAGAGCCGTACGGCTGCATCTTGCTTGACTTTTAATGATGATGTCAATGGTCGCGACTTCAAAATCACCTACGATGTAACGAAAGGCACCACTTATTATATCGGTGCAAGACAATTAAATGGCGAAGCCATCGAAGGCAATGTTACGCTCAATGTAAAACTGACCGTTTGGAAATTGCCAGAAGGTATGACTGGTAAAGGAACCGAGGCGGAACCTTTCGTGCTGAAGACGGCAGAGCATCTGGCATGGTTCCGTGACTACGTGAATGAAGGTCACCCTAGCACCTGTGCAAAGATTGCCGATGATGTGAAAGAAATTGATATGAGCACTGTATGCCATAAGGCTGATGCCGAAAAGCAGGTAGCAGAGCTCAGCTGGACTCCTATCGGCAAATCATATAATAGGTATCAAGGTACATTCGATGGCAACGGGAAGACCATCAGAAATCTCTACATCAATGCCACCTCTGATTATACCGGTTTCTTCGGCTATGCAGAAAAGGGCAGCATCAAGAACATCACTTTCGACAATGCGAAAGTGAATAGTACTGGTGATAATACTGGAATTTTGGCAGGATACGAAGAGTATTGTATTATTGAAAATATCAAGACCTTAGAAAAATGTTCGGTACATGGAACTAAAACCGTTGGCGGAATAGCAGGATCTGTAAGAGGCGACATCAGCAACTGCGAAAACCATGCAATGGTGATGGGTACAAAATTTGTAGGAGGTATTGCTGGTTATTATAGCGGTTCCGACAATTCCATCACTTCATGCGCCAATTATGGTGTCGTAACAGGAAGTGCGGAAGGCGTTGGCGGCATGGCTGGAAATTTTATCGCATCCCCAGGAACCATTCAGAATTGTGCCAACTATGGCGATATAACGGGAACTTTAAATGTCGGAAACTTTATAGGAAATGCTCTAAGTTGCAATCTGAACAGTGTGCTTGGCACTGGCAATGTTACTGCTACTTCTGATACAGATTGTGCCGGTATCCTTGTTGGACGCATAAGCTATTCCTCCAGCACCGCTTCCGGCATCTTGGCATACAACAGCAGCGCGAAGCTTACCATCAATAAAATTGAGCAGACAGGTAATGCTGTCAAGGCTATCGGAAGAGGCTCATTGACCTATCCTGACGGTAAGAATGAAGCTGACGTGGTCAAGGCATTCACCCCTGAGCAGCTGAACAGCGGCGAAGTGGCTTACCTGCTCAACGGAAGCAAATCAGAAGGAGAACTGTTTTGGTATCAGAAACTCTTGAGTACTGATGCAGATGCTTATCCTGTGCTGACAGCTGAAGAAGGCAATACAGTATATAAAGGAACTTTCCGTTACTGCGACAATACGACTTTCTCATATAACAACACTACCTCTGAGGATGCGCAGGTTCATAAACTATCTGCCACTTTAACCAGTCCGGTGTTTGACTCAGCCAAGCTCATCTATCACATGGGCTGCAGCAACGAAAACTGCCCAGAGTATAAGTATGTAGCAGATGAAGATGGAACACTGGAGGCAACAGAGTCAACAGACGGCAAGTTCTATGTCGAGAATCTGGCCCTTACCGATACTACAACCATCAACACCCAGGCTCAGTTCACGGTGAAGAACCTTCAGTATAGCCGTCAGCTCACTGAGGGACAGACGGGTTATGTAACACTCTGCCTTCCTTTCGATATTAAGGCAGCAGAAGTTGTTGGTGCAGAGAAATGCTATCCATTGGGAGATATGATGATCCACATGACTACAGAAGATGCAAGTGTATTGAAGTTCATTCTTATGCTCGATGAGCAGTCAGACATCAAGGCTGGTACACCGATGATTGTTAAGCTTGCAGCAGAGAACGCAGCTCAGAAATTGGTTGCAACGGCACAGAATGTAGAGTATAACGCCAACTTCTTTGCAGCTCCAGCAACCAAGTCGCTGACTCTGAGAGACTGGGATGGCAAGTCGGGCATGATGCCTATCTGTCATGACTTGGCAAGTGCCATAATAGGCGGTGTCTATACAGCTACAACTCTGGGAACAGGAAGCTACAGTTTGCGTGAAGATGGTACATTCGGTATTTACGAAAACGTTTTGTCACCTTATCGTGTATATCTGAACATTGAGACATCACAGTCGGCTCCTTCCCGTGCCATGATGTTCAGCATCGGCATGCCAGATGACAGTTCTACCACCGGCATCCGCATCATCAATATGGCGGATGGCATGCAGGCGGGTTCATCCGTTAAGTCAGCTGCCATCTATACCTTAGAGGGTCAGCGCGTAAATGGCACCCCTGGCAAGGGCATCTATATTAAGAATGGAAAGAAATTTATTGTTAAATAATTAAACGATAAAGGAATTATGAAAGAAATGATGAAAGAATTCATGAAGAAGAAGGAGTATTTTGCACCATCGATTCAGGTAATCGAGATGGAGAATTCATGCTGCATCATGCAGGCGAGTGGAGAAAAACCAAAGGATGATTACGAGAATTGGGGACCGGGTTATGGAACTAATGATCCAAATTATCCTGGTCAGGGATTGTAATTGGAGGATTCGGATTTTATAAATTTGTAATCTGAGGATTCGGATTATATACATAATGAGAAAGGGCTGCAGACGGCATCATGCCGTTTGCAGCCCTTATAGTTTTAATGCCGTTGCATTTTTTCTTAACTCATTTCCTTAATAACTCATGCAGCTCGTTACGCCCAGCGTAGTGCCAATGGCAGTGAGAATACTGATTATAATCTGAATCACGGTTTTCCAAGTTTCTTTCTTCATTTTCAAGTAATGTTTTTAGTGATTATTTTTTTAGTGATTAATTTTTATTGATTAGTGATTAATTCTTAGCGATGTGATAGGAGAAGAGAGAAGCCCCCGAAGGGGCTTGCTCTAGATGGTTACGTCAGTACTGTCGCCGTCACTTCCGCCGCCGGTCGTGCCAGAATCGGAGCCGCCGCCCTGACCCGTGTTTTCACTGCCGCCGCCCTGGGTGCCGGTTCCACCCTGGCTGCCACTGCCGCCCTGGCTGGTGTTACCCGAACCGCCGCCCGGATTGCTTCCGCCGCCATCAGTCTCCTCAGCTCCGTAGCTGTCGTAGGCAGTAATCTTGCAGAGCTTCTTCAGCTCGCTATTGCTCCAAGTTTTGGTATTTTTTACCAACAAATGGATGCCCTCCACGCTAGCGGCTGAAACCTTGTCGCGGCTCACCTCGCCATGAGAACTCATGCCGATGGAGAAGAGACCCAGGTCGCCGAGACGAACACTCTTGCCGTCGAGAATCAGCTCCTTCAGGCAGTCGAGCATATCCATCATCACACCATGCACGGTGCCTCGGCTGTAGGGCGAGTTGTGAGATGAGATGTGGTCAACGAACTCCTCGAAGTTCATCTCTCGGTCGGTCACCACGGTGGCATACCAGAGTTCCTTACCTGCGTTCTCGCCCGTCTGGGGAGTGCGCTTCACTTTGCGATACTTAATATTTCCCTGTCCCATAATTTTAGTGATTTTTAGTGATGAATAAATTTGTGATTAACTCTTGCCGTTCCGAGAAACCAGGGTGGGTGGTTTCTCTGAATGACGGTGCAAAGGTACGGCTTTTATCTGATACCGCCAAAAATCACCCAGCACAGTTGTGTTAAACGGGATTAACGTTTGCGCCGTTTCCCGTTAAATAAAAAAAACTCATAGATTCTTTTGAGAGAACTCTACGAGATGATTGTCCGAAAACTATGAGTTTCTGTAAGTAACTCGGGGTGCAGGGATTCATCATCCTGCCAAAAAGCGTTACGTTACAGATGTGACAGTTTTTATCGCAACCCCCTTATAGCCAGTTTTTAGAAGTAACTTATATATATTTATATATAAGTTAATTTATATTACTTACAGATTGAAAGTTCAAAAAAAATAGGTTTACCCCTCCGGATAAAACTGTCACATCTGTAACGTAACGCCTTCTAGGCAGTTTGACGAGTTTCGTTTAAAAAAAAATAATAATTAAGGGGTAATCAGCTTTGTTTCAGATAAAAGTAGTATATTTGCAGTAGAAAAGTAGAGATTATGGTGGAAGAAATGAACAATAGAAGATTGCCTGTAGGCATTCAGTCTTTCCAAAAAATTAGGGAAGAGAATTTTTTGTATGTTGACAAGACCGATTTGATATGGAAACTTGCCAACAGGGGAAAAATATATAATTACCTGAGCCGTCCTCGTCGCTTTGGTAAGTCAGTGCTCGTGGATACCCTCCAAGCTTATTTCGAAGGCAGGAAGGAACTCTTCGAAGGGCTGAAAATCATGGATATGGAGAAAAACTGGACAGCTCGTCCTGTTATTCGCCTTGATATGAGTCGAGGTGGTGCTACCGTTGTCGAACTTCGTGCCTATCTTAACCGCATCTTTGCCAAATATGAGAAAGAATATGGCATCCAGACCATTGAGGGCGACTCGCTAGGTAATCGTTTTGATGCCATCATTACGACCGCTTACGAACAGACTGGTCAGCAGGTTGCTATCCTCATTGATGAATATGATGCTCCTCTCCAGCATTCTTGGAAGACACCGGAGCATGAAGGTTGTACTGATGTCTATCGCAGCGTCTTTGCCATCTTGAAGGCGGATGATGAGTATGAGAAGTTTGTCTTCATCACGGGCATCACTAAGTTTACACAGATTTCCCTCTTCTCCGTGCTCAATAACCTCAGCAACATCAGTTTTGATGCTCCATACGCAGCCATTTGTGGTATTACCAAGCAGGAAATCACCGACAACTTTATGCCAGAGATAGAGGCGATGGGAGAGAATAATGGATGGACTGTAGATGAAGCCGTAGAACAGCTGAAAGCCAATTATGATGGATATCATTTCAGCCGTAACAACATGGTGGATGTTTTCAATCCTTTCAGCCTTATCAATGCATTGGCTGATAGGGAGATAAAGAACTATTGGGCGTCGTCGGGTGCCACCTCCTTATTGCCAAAGTTTGTGGATGATTTTGAAATTCGTTTGCAGGATTTTGACCATTGTGCCTTGCTGGGCAGAGTGGCTGAAACATCTGATGTAACTGGTGGCGGAGCAGAATTGTTTCTTTACCAGTCGGGCTATCTCACGATTAAGAGTTATGCGAATGGCGTCTATTTTCTGGGGTTCCCGAATCAAGAGGTAAGACAGGCACTCAATGAGATAGTCTTGCCAGCTCTTTCCATGCGTAGAGTGGGCAATCTGCAATCCACGCAAGCTTTTCTTAGAGCCTATTTAAGCACAGGCAATCTGCCTGAAGCGATGAAATGCCTTAAAGCTTTAATTGCTGATGTGCCTTATAGCAACAAGAAACTAGCCTCGATGGATATGGAAGAACGCTATCGCCTTATCATAAGTACGATATTCAATGCCATAGGATGTCGTGTGGAGGTGGAGCACATGCTTTCTACTGGCAGAATCGATATGGTGGTAGAAATCTATAGTTATATCTATGTGTTGGAATTGAAACTCTCCAAGAATGGCGGTCTTGCTGCTGCCGAGAAGCAAATCCTGTTGAATCAATATGTCGAGCCATTCAAGGCGGATAAGCGGAATGTAGTGGTTCTTGCTGTGGAGCTGGATGATATGGGCAAGGGATTGATAGACTGGAAGGAAGTGAAGAATTGATACCCCTCGCCCCTGAAGGGGCAGAAGCTCGTAGCCCAGGGCATCGCCCTGGGTATCATCGCATTTCGCCCTGCGCCCTGAAGGGGCAAAAGCTTTATAAAGCACTCAAGTTTCGCAAATAACCTCCGGTCCCCGAAGGGGGCCAACTTTCAATAACCGCTGGTGGAATGACCGAAGGGAATGGAACCTGCGGATAGCTGCAATACTCTCTCCAATCGGGGAATTTAATATACCCCACTATATTTTTTTCAAAACTTTCTCCCGATTTTCTTGCTTGTTTCAAAATATTGTTGTACCTTTGGGGGAGTGAAATGAAAGAAAGTAGAACTTAGAAACAACGTAACTCTATAAATTTCAACGAATTGAATATGGAATTGATTAAGGTTATAAACAACATATCAGAACGGGTGATAGATGATTTGAAGTTTGATTACAGAACTTGCAGCAAAGTTGATACCTATATTTGGAAACAACTATAGCAAACGCAACCTTCAGCATTATCGCAAATTCTACATTTTATTTCCTGATTATTCAAAAGTGTACGAGTTCGTACACAATTTGAATTGGACACATATTAGGCGACTGTTGTCTGTGGTAAATCCAGAAGCACGAATGTGGTATCTAAAAAATGCCTCTGAAGAGATGTGGAGTACGACAACTCTCGATCGTAATATTTCGTCTCAATTCGATGAATCACAGTTAGAACAGGCTTTAATAGAAAAGATGGTTATTGCTAAAATCGGCATGGATACCATCAAAGTCTTAATTAAATAATGCATGAAGTGAGCAGAATGCAGCTCATGATATTACCTACCCATTCATAAAAGTATGGAGAGGAAGTGTAGCACTAAAGATGCGCACTTTCTCTCCTTTTTTGTATACTTTTCTGAGAATCATTAAATAAATCATATACATTGTGAAAATTAAGCGTTTTCACGACTCTTGCAAATATAGAAAATTAAGAGTAACTTAGCACTCAAATTTAAATAAGTAGATTATGGCAAGAGGAAATGCATATGATAAATCATACGCCGACAGGTATATGAGAGTAAAGAAAATCGAGAGGGTAGGACCACTTCTCGAACAGATGCTCTTTGATGATATCTGTTCTCTTAAAACGTTGGAATTGGATTTTGATATTTCAAATCCCACCGTCAAAAGACTGAGACGTATGGACTCTTCTGTATCTCATAATACACTTAATAAATTCTGCTATATTATAGGATACTATCTGCATCTGGAAACAGAGGCGGTGGAAAACTATCAGAAGCATGTTAAGGATCGGGATTTGTGGTTGGAAAAGCTCTTTAGAATGAAAGAAGCATACCATAAAATTTACGGTGAGTCGGCGAAGGATGTGGAAAAATTAATCGAAAAAAAGATTGATTTGCCGCATTTCGTGACTCAGGGTTCAGAAACAATGTCATAGGTCTTGGCTTTGCTTGAAGCCATGATTGATGTAAGTAGCAAAAACATGTCCTCTTATGCTAACTAAGAGCGACAAGAGAGTAATAATTAAACATTAACAAACAAAACCTATTAAAGCAAATGATACATTCATTATGTCTTTGGGGGCATGTCTGAGCTTCATGCCGTATCATGTCCCCTCTAGCATCCGTCACTTTGCGAAACACGTAAGGGCTCCCCTCCTCCCCAAGAAGTGAGGCAAGTTGTTTGGTCATTAAACTAAATTATAAGAAGAAAATGACTAAATATATATATAAAGCGTTGATTAAGCTCGCCCAGATGAGATTAATTACCGTTGTAGTTAACGTGAATATGCGCGACAATAGTATCCTCGTGCAGATTCCAGGTAATCATAACCGTTTTAAAAAGTTGAATGACAAAAAGAAAGAGAAAGATGGTGACAAATGATACTTATAACTTCTACGACAATTCCAGATTGGTTCGTATTGATCGTGTTGAGAATTTAAATGACTTTATTATTTTGAATAGAAATCAGGATTCACAGGCTGATGTGTGTGAGGCTGATTTTGAAGTGCTGGATGAAGAGGATTCTGATACGGAAGAAATGGTCAAGGAGGAGGTTGCTAAGGAGGAGGTAGCGAAGGTTGCGGTCATACCCCGAGAACTTTCTACGCCTCAAGGGATTGCATGGCTGCATAAAATGCAGAATGCTGGTGAGTTGGATGAGAATTATCAGCCTGTTTCGGAACTGACTGTTGCTCAGATGGGTTGCATCGTTATGAAGGCTCAGTATGAGCTGAATCTTTCTTGCTGCTGGATGGACTTTTCCTTGTTGTGGAATATCAAGAAAGATAAGTTGAGAATGGGGTTTGTGAATGGTCAGAATACCAAGCAAACCAAAGAATATAACAAGAAGATAAACAAGTACTAGTACTAGTATGGTGTACTAGTTCGAACTATTTTTTATTCACAAAATAGCCGTACTTTTGCCCCGGATTTCAGAACGAGCCGTGTTCTGGGATTCGGGGCTTTTCCGTTTCCTATTGCCAGGGTGCTGGCATGGATTTCGTGCCATGTTGTAGTTGGCGCAGCGTATCAGCCCATCGTTCTTTGACAAGGCTGATACAATTTTTTAATTCCTATTTTTTATTTACATTAAATTTTATTCGTTATGATGAAATCAATGAATCAGAAGGCGGGGGGCAGCAAGGCTGCTGGCTCTGCCAAGTGTGGTGCACAGTCTTCTAAAAATAAGAAGGCGGCGGCACCTGTGCGTGTGTTTGAAAATCCGGAGTTCGGAATGGTTCGCACGGCTACTGATGAGAAGGGCGAACCTTGGTTCTGTGCTAAGGATTTGTGTGATGTGCTGGGGTATAAAAGAGCGGATAATGCTGTAAGACAGCATGTTAACCCACATGATGCACTAAAACAGTGCGTATGGGTAGAGGTGGGCATGAAGAAGGATGGAACTCCTGCCAAACGTTTGACTCCGATGATCTTCGTTAACGAGAGCGGATTCTATGCCCTGGTGTTGGGTTCTAAGCTGCCATCGGCTCTGATGTTTAAGGATTGGGTTACCTCGGTGGTGCTGCCGCAGATTCGCAAGACGGGCGGTTATATTCCGGTGAGTGAGGGGGAGAGCGAGGAGGAGATGATTCGCAATGCCGAACAGATTCTCCGTGCTACCCTGAAGGAAAAGGAGAACCTGCTGGAGAAACAGAAGAAGCTGCTGGAAGAGCAGAAGATTCTGATGGAGGAGCAGAAATCAAAACTGCATCAGCAGGAAGTGCAGATGGGACTCGACAAGAAACTCATCGGCGAGCAGGATGAGGAGATTCATCGCCTCAACGAGGAGGTGAACGACCAGATGGTCCGCATGGCTATCCAGGGACAGAATGTGGTGGCTCTGGAGCGTCAGGTGGACGGACTTCTGCCTAAGGCGATGTATTCGGATAATGTGCTGGATTCCGTTTCGTGCTTCACCACTACCCAGGTGGCGAAAGAATTGGGCATTACGGCGCAGGAGCTGAACCGTTCGCTCTGTTCGCTGCATGTGCAGTATTACCAGAGCGGACAGTATATGCTCTATGCGGAGTATGCGCACATGGGGTTGGCGAAGAGCCGAACCAAGTATCGTGCCTTTATGGCGCCTGCGGGCGACGGAACGAAGCGTAAGGTGGGAAAAGTGGTGACGAACACTTACTTGGTATGGACCGAGAAGGGCAGAAAGTTTATCCACGACCTGGTGCATCGTTTCTGGGAACTCGCAGAAATGTATGAGGTGAAGAATCTGGGGTAAATTTTTAATCATTTATTATTCATCTTATTCATCGGATTACTCGCGGATTGTTTTTTAGGTCACGCGGATTGTTTTTTAGGTCACGCAGATTTCGCAGATGACGCAGATTTTTCTTTGCTGCTTTTTCTTTAGATGTGACGCAGATTTTTGACCTGCTCGGTCTGGGATGA
>ERZ1023886.619-NODE-619-length-12690-cov-14.242184_pt1 | contig 12690 bp, 6 predicted proteins | sample MGYA00380395_ERZ1023886 | MGnify/ENA primary metagenome ERZ1023886 (study PRJEB33179, sample SAMN07449002) | human gut metagenome | biome: Human-gut; feature: Human associated habitat; material: Faeces | host: Homo sapiens | place: India: Bhopal | collected... | reverse complement strand
TCAACAGCTTGTTTAATGGCAGACAGGTTGTGAAGGACGTTTCGTATCTGAACCCGGAGCACGTCGGGGATGTCTATACCGATCGCCGTGCTATCTTCGACGTGTATTGCGAAGGAGAAAACGGCGAGAAGTTCATCGTTGAAATGCAGAATGCCTACCAGGCTTATTTCAAGGACCGCTCCCTCTTCTACTCCACTTTCCCGATTCGCGAGCAGGCACCAAAGGGGAGTGACTGGGATTTCAAGCTCAATCATGTCTATACTGTTGCGCTGCTCAACTTCAACATGAACGAGGATGCCTTCGACAAGGAGAAGATCCGCCACCATGTACAGTTGTGCGATACCGCTACCCACAAGATTTTCTACGATAAGCTGGAGTTTATCTATGTAGAGATTGCCAAGTTCAATAAGACTTTAGGAGAACTGGAGACGCTCTACGAAAAGTGGCTTTATGCCTTGAAGAACCTCTACAAGCTTACCCAGCGTCCGAAGGAGCTGTGCGATAAGGTTTTCGACCGACTTTTCGAAGAAGCCGAGATTGCCAAGTTTACTCCTCAGGAGATTCGGGAGTATGAAGCTAGTAAGAAGGCATATAGGGATATCAAGAATTCCATAGATACGGCGAAGCAAGAAGGTAAGCTAGAAGGACTTGCGGAGGGTATGGAATTAGGTATGGAAAAAGGCAAGAATGAAAGAAGCCTGGAAATAGCCAAGACTATGCTGGCAGATGGTGTTGACATCAATCTAATCATGAAGTATTCCGGTCTAACCCAGGAACAAATCGATAAATTGAAATAGAATATAAAATGAATATCGTATGAAACAGGTAGAAGAACGATACATCAGCTTGCTAGAAGCCGAGATTGCCAAGTTTACTCCTCAGGAGATTCGGGAGTATGAAGCTAGTAAGAAGGCATATAGGGATATCAAGAATTCCATAGATACGGCGAAGCAAGAAGGTAAGCTAGAAGGACTTGCGGAGGGTATGAAATTAGGCATGGAAAAAGGCATGAACCAGAAAGCTTTGGATATTGCCAGGAAAATGCTGTCGAAAGGCATGGAGGATGCTACCATCATGGAAATAACTGGGTTAACACAAGAACAGTTGATGCAACTAAAATAAATTGTAATCTCTACCCTCATTCGTAAACTTTTATCACAAAAAACGAGGATTTTATAACAACTTTTAAAAAATCCTCATCAATACGAAAGAAAATTCGTAAAAACTTGTCGGTTTATCAAAAATTTAATATATCTTTGCACCAAGTATCAGATTTTAAACCTTGAAGTTTATCTAAGCAGGCACTAATATAGGTGCAAAAACTGGTAAATGCAAGCTGACTATATACATTATAAATAGCAGCTTACAACGGAATTAAGAAATGAAAAGCCTGCAAGAACGAACAGAACAAAGTATGGCAAAAAATCTAAAGGTAGGTATGCTCGTATGCGCCTCTATCCTGGCTGCAAATGCTGCATACGCTAACTACCCATCATCTAATGAGCTACTGACTGTTACACAACAAACAGGAAAGATTAAGGGAACCATCGTCGATTCCAAAACAGGAGAACCTGTCATTGGAGCAAGTGTGAAAGTAAAAGGCACCAAACTGGCTGCCGTAACCGACCTGAATGGTGAGTTTGAACTCAATACCCACGCCAACGCTACCCTACAGATTTCGTATGTCGGATTCAAGGAGACTGAGGTGAAAGCCAGCAACGGCATGAAGATCTCACTGGAGGAAGACACCGAGGCGCTCGAAGAGGTTGTCGTAGTGGGATACGGCACTCAGAAGAAAGAGAGCCTCACTGGTGCCATGGCAAATATCAAGGGAGAAAAACTGAAAGACATCACATCTGCCACCGTTGAAAACATGCTCAACGGCAAGGTTTCGGGTGTGTATGTAGCTCCTGGTTCTGGTCGTCCTGGCTCTACGGGAGCCATTATTATCCGTGGACAGACTTCCATCAATGGTGCCACAGCTCCTCTCTGGGTTGTGGATGGAGTCATTGTGGGCAACAGTGCCGGCGACCTCAACCCTGACGACATCGAGACGATGACCGTATTGAAGGATGCAGCCTCAACAGCCATCTATGGTTCAGAGGGTGCCAACGGCGTCGTAGTAGTCACCACCAAGCAAGCCAAGCACGAAAAGATGTCTATCTCCCTGTCTGCCAAGGCCGGTCTGAGCACTTTGAACCGTGGCAACCTGGAGATGATGGACGGTGCGGAATTCTACGACTACTATAAGTCGTTCCAGAATGTGGAGTCAGTGAACTTCCCACGCTGGAACGAAGACCTGAGAAACTCCAACTTCGACTGGTTCAAGCTTGCCAAGAAGACCGGTTCCACCCAGGACTATAACCTGACCCTCAATGGTGGCAGCCAGAACATACAATCAATGTTCACCCTGGGCTATTTCAAGGAAGAAGGTGCCGTCAAGGGTTATGACATGAACCGCTACAGCACCCGTATCAAGGTGGTTTACAAGCCTTACGAGTGGCTCACCATCAAGCCGAACATCAGCGGTTCACGCACCAACGACAAGGACAAGCAGTATAGCGTGGGCGCCATGTATTCCATGATGCCATGGGATAGCCCTTACGATGAGAACGGCAACCTGGTGCCAAACTACTATGACGGATGGGTGAACTCCAAGGCAACCAACTATCTGAACGACCTTGCCGCAGGCAACTACTCAACAAGTACCACCTACGACCTGGCTGGCGGATTGGATTTCGACATCAAGATAGCTCCTTGGCTCACATTCTCATCTGTCAACAACTACAGTTACTACAACAGCCAGACTCACGGCTACTACGATCCGAAATCAAGTTCTGGCGAGGGAGTGAATGGCCGCACCACAGAGTACAACTATACTTCTACCCGCCGCTATACCAACCAGTTGCTCCGTTTCAAGAAGAGCTGGGGCAAGCACAACGTCAACGCTTTGCTCGCCTACGAGTTCAACGACTATGAAATGAAGTATACCGATGTGTATGCCACAGGATTCATCTCAGGATTCGAGGACTTCATGACAGCTGCCAAGCCGGAGATGGCCAACGGTTACCGCACCGCATGGGCAAAGCAGTCTTACTTCACACAGTGGCGTTACGACTACGACAGCCGCTACTACGGAGAGCTCTCATTGCGCCGTGACGGCCGTTCCAACTTCGGTTCCAACAACCGCTATGGTAACTTCTTCTCCGTAAGTGGAGCATGGAACATCAACAACGAGTCATGGTTCAAGGCAGACTGGGTAGACCAGCTCAAGCTGCGCGCCGCCTTCGGTTCTGTAGGTAATGTGCCTACCTCCCTCTATCCATCCTACTCTCTCTACTCAGTGGGTGCCACCTATAATGAGAATCCAGGTGCGCTCATCTCTCAGATAGGAAACAAGGACCTGACATGGGAGAAGACCTATACCACAGGCGTGGGTGTGGATGCCTCTTTCTGGCAGAACCGCCTGCATGCCACCCTCGACTACTACATCAAGAACACCAGCAACATCCTCTACCAGGTGCCTGTAACGGGACTGGTGGGCGTGACATCCATCTGGAAGAACATCGGCAAGATGCGCAACACCGGTATCGAGTTCACCGTTGGCGGTGACATCATCCGCACAAAGGACCTGACATGGAATGTTACAGCCAACATCTCCCACAACAGCAACGAACTGAGAGACCTCTACAAGCAGCGTGATGCCAACGGCAACTATGTAGTGAAGCCAGTGCTGATCAGCGACGGTACATCGATTGCAGGTACAGCACAGCGCATCCTTGAGATTGGCGAGCCTGTAGACACCTATTATATGAAGGAATGGGCTGGCGTTAACCCAGAGGACGGTAAGCCACAGTGGTATATGGACGATGCGAATGGCAACAAGGTGGTAACCGACAGCTATTCCAAGGCTTCATACTACAAGTGTGGCAAGGCATCTCCTGATGTATATGGCAGCTTCTCCACCTCTCTGTTCTACAAGAACTTCGACCTGCAGGCAAACTTCGGTTATTCACTTGGCGGCCAGATCTACAGCTACTATCGCCAGGAGTTCGACTCCGACGGAGCCTATGCCGGCGACCGCAACCAGATGAAGCTGCAGAAGGGCTGGAGCCGCTGGGAGAAGCCAGGCGACATCGCCACTCACCCACGTGCCATGTACAACAACCAGGACAAGGGTAACCTGGCATCATCACGCTATCTGGAAAGCTCAGACTACCTGAAGTTGCGCTCACTCACCCTGGGTTACAACTTCGATTTGAAGAAGTATGGCATCCAGACCCTGCGCCTCTCTGTATCTGGCGAGAACCTGTTTACCATCACCGACTATTCTGGCGTTGACCCAGAGTTGCCAGCAGGCACCAACGACAAGGGAGTGCTGAGCGTAACCAACACTGGAGGCATCTCTGTTTATCCAGCCGTACGCAAATTTATGCTTGGTGTTAACTTAACATTCTAAATTCTTGACAACAATGAAAATGAATAAAAGTATATTGATGCTCATGCTTGGCGCAACCCTCCTGGGTTCTTGCGACATTGAGCGTTTCCCGACCTACAGCATGTCGGACGAACAGATAAAGAACAATCCTGCGAGCAACCTCGATGCCTTGCTCAACGGTATGTATGCTCAGCTCAAGAGCTGGTCTGACCCTATGCACCGTTGCGGAGAGTATGCAGGTGACAACATGGTGATCCGTGGTTCTTCAACCGATGCCTTCTTCGAGTTCATCACCTATTCACGCACGCCGAACAACTATCGTCTGCAGAGCTTCTGGGACTCAGGCTACAAGGCCATCGCACAGGCTTCCAACATCATCAACATGATAAATGAGGGACAAAGCACCGAAATCGACAACTCACTCGGCGAATGCTACTACGTGCGTGGCATGATGTATTTCTACCTCTGCCGTGCCTACGGTCGTCCTTACTACCAGGCACCGGAGAAGAACCTAGGTGTGCCAATCGTAAACGGTACCCCAGACAACATCCTCGACCTGCAGCTCGCCGACCGTGCCACCGTGCAGCAGACCTACGAGCAGGCCATCAACGACCTGAAGAAGGCAGAGCAGCTGCTCAGCACGAACCGTGGTCCAGCCTACGCATCAAAGGCAGCAGCCCAGGCGATGCTCTCACGCATCTATCTCTATATGAGCGGCACCTACGAGAACCCTAACCGGGAGTATGCACAGCTCGCCGTTGACTATTCCAACAAGGTAATCGGAAACAGCGACTACTCTCTGCTTCCACGCGAGGAGTTCATGATGTACAACACCATCGTTCCTGAGAACAACAAGGAGGACATCTTCGTGGTGAAGCGTGTGGCTTCTGAATACTCAGGCTATGACCACTACTATGGAATCGGCGGTATGTATTCCAACATCGGTGGCATGGGATGGGGCGAGATGTACGCCAGCGAGAAATACATCGACCTGCTCAACGAGACGGGCCGCAACGACTGGCGTCCTGCATCAAAGAAGATCGTAGATGCACGTGCCAACTTCATCGAGCCTACATACACCGAAGACAACAAGGAAGTATTCCGCTTCGTATATGTGGGCAGCGACGGCAACAAGCACTATGCCCAGTTCGACACCAAGCACAATGGCGACAAGGTATCCTGCACCGACAAGAACGGCAACTCCTACGACCTCACTCTGGTCAGTGCCGACGACGAGTACTATACCATCAACTATAATGGCAAAGAGTATCAGGGCATGCTCGACAACTACATCACCGTGAACCGTGAGTATCCACAGTTCTACATCGTGAAGTGTTCGCGCGAGGGTGAGGACTCTCAGCTTCACTCACCGGTCATCAGCCGTCTGGGCGAAATTTACCTCAACCGTGCAGAGGCATACGCCAAGCTCGGCGAATATGACAAGGCGCTCACCGACCTCAACACCATCCGCAACCGCTCCATCGTAAACGGTGGTTATCCTGCAGGTAAGCTCAACGCCGACAACGCCTTCGAACTGATTGACAAGGAGCGCCAGCTGGAACTTGCCTACCAGGCAGAGCGCAGCTATGACGTGTTCCGCAACGGTCACTCGCTGACACGCGACTACCCAGGTCCTCACAACCAGCACGAGGAGGTGAAGGCATCTGACTATCGCGTAACATACTATATCCCTCAGAATGCCATCAACGCATATCCTGGCACTCTTACCCAGAACCCTACCGACAACAGCGGTGTGATTCTGAAGTAACCCACTGAAGGGATAACAGAAAATATCTGTTTCAAATAAAACGAAATGAATAACATCTATAGAAAAATGTACGTTGGCAATGCATTGGCAGTGGCTGTAAGCCTGCCTATGGTTGCCAACGCAACTAACGAAACTCCGTCTGCTTCGACAGCCATCACAGCACAGGCTGCGCAAGCAGACGGCGTGCAGATTCTCAGAATCAACCCGACAACCGTAGAACTCTGCTTCGCCAACCACCGCAGAGTGGCAGTTGACTTCTACGGCGAGAACATCTTCAGAATCTTTGAAGACCACAACGGTGGCGTGATGAGAGACCCGGAGGCAAAGCCTGAGGCTCACATCCTGGTGGACAATCCACGCACCAAAGTGGGCAGCCTGCAGATTACCGAGCAGGGCGATGAAATCACCCTCGCCAGCAGCAAGGCAAAGGTTATCTTCAACAAGACCACCGGACTGTTCAAGATTGTAAACGCCGAGAACGGCAAGACCGTGGCTACCCAGAGCGCACCATCCACCTTCACTCCGGAGAAGGTGACGCTCACCCTCCAGGAGCAGCCAGACGAATACTACTTCGGCGGTGGCGTGCAGAACGGACGCTTCTCTCACAAGGGAGAAAAGATTGAAATCGTGAACACCAACAACTGGGTGGATGGCGGCGTGGCTTCACCTGCCCCATTCTACTGGTCTACAGCCGGCTATGGCTTCATGTGGTACACCTTCAAGCCGGGACTCTACGACTTCGGTTCCACCCAGAAGGGCAGCGTGAAGCTATCCCACGAATCGAAGAACCTCGACGTATTCTTCATGGTGGGCGAAAAGCCTACCGACCTGCTGGGCGAATACTATCAGCTGACGGGCAACCCGGTGCTGCTGCCTAAGTTCGGTTTCTACGAGGGACACCTCAATGCCTACAACCGTGACTACTGGAAAGAGGCAGACAAGGGTCGCACCATGACCTTCGAGGACGGCAAGAGCTACAAGGAGAGTGCCAGCGACAAGACGGGCATCAAGGAGTCGCTCAATGGCGAGAAGAACAACTATCAGTTCTCTGCCCGAGCTGCCATCGACCGCTACGTGAACCACGACATGCCTTTGGGATGGTTCCTGCCTAACGATGGATACGGAGCCGGTTATGGCCAGGAATCAACCCTCGACGGCAACATCGAGAACCTGAAGCAGTTTGGCGACTATGCCCGCAAGCACGGCGTGGAGATTGGTCTCTGGACCCAGTCAGACCTTCACCCTAAGGACAGCATCGAGGCACTGTTGCAGCGCGACATCGTGAAAGAGGTGGGCACCGCAGGAGTGAGAGTGCTCAAGACCGACGTGGCATGGGTGGGCGACGGCTACTCCTTCGGACTCAACGGCGTGAGCGACGTGGCGCAGATCATGCCTTACTATGGCAACAACGCACGCCCATTCATCATCTCTCTCGACGGATGGGCAGGCACACAGCGATATGCATCCATCTGGTCGGGCGACCAGACGGGTGGCGACTGGGAATACATCCGTTTCCATATCCCTACCTTCATCGGCGCAGGTCTTTCCGGTCTCTCCAACATCACCTCCGACCTGGACGGTATCTTTGGCGGAAAGAACCCAATCATGAACATGCGTGAGTTTGAATGGAAGACCTTCACTGCGATGGGACTCAACATGGACGGCTGGGGATCCAATGCCAAGTATCCGTTCATCCTCGGCGAACCATCAGCATCCGTCAACAGAACTTACCTCAAGCTGAAGTCAGAACTGATGCCATACATCTACACCGCAGCCCAGGAGGCTGTGACCGGCAAGCCGTTGATGAGAGCGATGTTCCTCGACGACCCGAACCCTTACACCCTGGGCAAGGCTACAGAATATCAGTTTATGTGCGGTCCTTACTTCCTCGTGGCTCCTATCTACAAGGAGACCAGGATGGACAAGCAGGGCAACGACATCCGTAACGGCATCTATCTGCCAGAGGGAGAATGGGTGGATTACTTCAACGGAAAGGTATATCAGGGCGGAAGAATCATCAACGAGTTTGATGCGCCTTACTGGAAACTGCCTGTGTTCGTGAAGAGAGGGGCCATCATTCCGATGGTGAACCCTAACAACAACGTTTCGCAGATAGACAACACCAACCGCATCTTCGAGCTTTATCCATACGGAGAGTCTGACTACAGTCTCTATGATGATGATGGCAAGACCGAGCTCTACCGCATCGGTGAGCACGCCACAACCCACATCCACTCCTCATTGGTTAAAGACCGCCTCACCGTCAATATCGACAAGACCGAGGGCAACTTTGCCGGACAGGAGAAGAACCAGTCTACAGAGATTCGCATCAACGTGAGCCAGGCTCCCAAGAAGCTGGTTGCCAAGATGGGTGGAAAGACTGTGAAACTGACAGAGGTGAGCACGATGGAGGCTCTCCGCTCCACAGAGAACGCCTGGTTCTACGACAAGGCTCCACAGTTCAACCGCTTTGCCACCAAAGGCAGCGACTTCGAGAAAGTGGACATCACAAAGAACCCGATGGTATGCATCCATCTGGCAAAAACCGACGTGACTGCCAATGCCATCGAGCTTCGCATGGACGGCTACCAGTTCGACAACAGCGATGCCCTGCTCAAATCAGCCGGTGCACTGAACGCCCCTCAAGCTAGCCTGAAGGACGCAGAGGGCGCCAACAAGGCATTCACCATCACTGCAGCATGGGACAAACAGGCAAACGCAGACTATTATGAAGTGAAGATTGACGGTATGCTCCACTCCACCATCCGCAGCACTGAATTCACCATCGAGAATCTGAAACCAGAAACCGAGTATGACATACAGGTGAGAGCGGTGAACAAGGACGGGGCATCAGAGTGGACCACCCTGAAGGGACGAACCATCAAGGACCCTCTCGACGAGGCAATCCGTGACATCACAGCCACCAACTCCACCCCAGACTGGGAAGGACTGGAGGTAGCCAAGATGTTCGACTTCAACGAGAAGAACTACTGGCACACCGACTACTACAAGAAGGAAGGCGTATTGCCATTCGACATGACGATGAACCTGCATGGCATCGCCAAGCTCGACAAGATTCAGTATCTGCCAAGCTCAGAGCGTGACAGTCACGGACAGATTTACAAGGGACGCATCGCAACAAGTTTCGATGGCAGCAACTGGACTGAGAACGGCACCTTCGAGTGGAACAAGGATGGGGGTGTAAAGGAATACAAGTTCAAGGGTGAGCCAGAGGCACAGTATGTGAAGATGACCGTTGAGGAGACCAAAGGCGGACAGGCGTCAGGTACTGAGTTGTATGTATTCAAGACCCCAGGAAGCAAGATGAAGAAGCCGGGCGACATCAACAACGATAACCGCATCGATGAGAACGACTTCACTTCTTATCTCAACTATTGCGGTCTGCGCAAGGGCGACAAGGACTTCGAGGGCTATGTAAGCAATGGCGACATCAACCGCAACGGCTTGATTGATGCCTACGACATCTCGGTGGTTGCCACCCAGTTGAAGAGCGGTGTAAGCAGCAAGCAGGTGGCTCCTGTTGCAGGCAGCATCTCGCTCGTAGCCGACAAGAAGGCATACCAGGCAGGCGACGTCATCACCCTCACCGTGAAGGGCAAGGATCTCGTATCTCTCAATGCCCTGAGCTTTGCCTTGCCATACAATGCCACCGACTTCGAGTTCATCGGCATCGACGTCAAGGATATGGGCAAGATGGAGAACATCTCCAAGGACCGCCTCCACTCTGACGGCAGCAAGTTGATCTACCCTACCTTCGTCAACATCGGTGAACAACCTGCGGTAGAAGGCACCCACGACCTCTTCACCATCAAGTTGAAGACCAGGAAGGCATGCAAGCCATCATTCAAGTTCAGCAACCTGATGATGGTAGATAAGTTCTTGCGAGTAAAGAGCGAGAAATAAAAAAGTATAGTATATCATAAAGAAAAACCGTCTGTGGACATCCGATTTGCCCACAGGCGGTTTTCTTTTTCAAAACAACCCCGATGACAACCCATGTTGCAACCCTCTACCTATTGCAAAAACCGGAAAAATGTTGTATCTTTGCATCAGAAATAATAAGAAAGAAAAACACAAAAATATAAAACATTTTAATGGACATCACTATGGAATACAATGAACAGGAAAACGAGAAGATGCACAAGATGCTACTCTCACCCCACTTCGCCCTCGGGGAATTCATCAAATCGGGCACGGCCATGAAAAATGGCGTTGATAATACACCACATGACATCATCGTGGTTGTAAGACTCACCACGCTATGTGAGAAGATCCTGGAGCCTCTTCGCCGACAGTTCGGTGCTATCCGCATCACCAGCGGTTACAGGTGCCACCTGCTCAATCTGCAGGTGGGAGGAGCTATAGGAAGTCAGCACGAACTGGGCGAGGCTGCAGACATCTTCGTCACCAACAGCGAGGTGCTGCTGAAGTACATGGAATTCATCCGGAAGAACTGCGACTTCGACCAGATGATTCTTGAACCGCGCGGACAACCACAGAAACGCTGGCTGCACGTAAGCTATACCATGCGACGGCCCAACCGGCATCAGACTCTGAAATAACCAAACATTTCAAATCATCTAATACTATGAAAAAAGACACTATCAAGACCATCATCAAAATCGCACTGGCTGTACTCACTGCTATCGCAACCTCACTGGGGTTTGCCAATACCGTGAACTAAGCTGGTGAAGAAATTGGGAAACAGCCCAGGGCTGTTAAAAAAGACAAGTCCTGGGCTGAAACAGAAAAAGAAAAACACATTTTATTTTTTAACCTTTAAAATTTTTAATACTATGAGCGTAAAGTACAGAAAAGTAGTTAACAACCGCAAGAACTCCAAGACCAAGGGTAAGGTCTATGGACGAGCAGTAGTAGACGGTGTTATTGACACCAAGGAGATTGCTAGAAAGATCAACAAGCGATGCACCCTGACCGAGCCAGACATCATCGCAGTAATCAATGCCCTGGAAACCGAGATCGGCTACGGCCTCTCCGACGGCAAGCGAGTGGTGCTCGACGGCTTCGGTTCCTTCAAGGTGGGTCTCACCACCACCCCAGCCGACAGTGCCAAGAAGTTTACCAGTGCCAACATCAAGGGCATGCACGTCATCTTCCTGCCTGCCACCGAGATGGAACAGGGCAAGCGCGTGAAGAACATGCTGAAAGGCGTGAAGGCTGAGGAGATGACCGAATACACGGGCATCGAGTCGGGAGAAAACACCGGCGATGCAGGCAACACCGATTCCGGCAAGACCGATTCCGGCGATAACTCTGGCAACACCTCAGGCGGAACCGACGACGGGAACGGCGGCCAGATGGGACTCTAGCGGGAGTCCACACAGCAAAGGGCAAAGGCTTTGATTACAAGAAGCTTTTGCCCTTCTTATCTTTCAGCTTTCCACCAATGCCCCTTTGTTCAGAGCGCTTCTTTTTATTCAAAAAACGAACAGATATATTCATTTTCACTGTTAACTTGTTAAATAAAATGAAAAATATTTGGCATTATCAAGTTTTCATCGTATCTTTGCCAACGGATTTATATATCAATTGACAATAAAAGTTCTTACAGAATGAAAATAAAGGTTTTATCTCAATTTATACTTGCATCTTTTACGGCTGCCAGCATCCTCTCGCTGACATCATGCTTCAAGGATGAGCCTCTCAATGCCGAATGCGACATCGAGCAGGCTTATATCGCTACCAACGGAGAATGGGAAAACTTTTTCCTCAATGCCACAGATACACTCAAGAACGTGATGTCAACAGACCAGGAAATCAGCTTCCTCGTGAAACGTGGCACCGACCTCAGCCACTTCGCCCCGAAGTTCAACCTCACTCCAGGCGCTACCCTATCGCCGGCCAACGGTTCGGAACAGGATTTCACCAACGGTCCCGTCATCTATACCGTTACATCGGAAGATGGCAACTGGAAACGCCAGTATAAGGTGAGCTTCACCTTCCCTCCCGTTATCTACGAAGAGATGAAGTACGACTTTGAAAACTTCTTCCTCAACGAAAACAAGCCTATACACAGATATTATGTATGGAGCGACAAGAACGATGATGGTACGCTGGCCAACAACTGGGCCACCGGAAACCCTGGCTTCAACATGAGCAAGGGTTCGGCAAAACCGGATGAATACCCTACCGTGCCCGTGGAAGAAGGCTACGACGGGGCCTGCGTGAAACTCACCACCTGCGACACCGGAAGCTTCGGTTCGATGGCAAAGATGCCTATTGCTGCCGGCAACCTCTTTATCGGTAAGTTCGATGCCACACAGGCACTGAAGGATGCCATGAAGGCTACCCAGTTTGGCGTGCCGGTAAGTTTCAAGCCTACCAGATTCAGCGGCTACTACAAATACAAGCGTGGCGATGTGTTCACCAACCGCCAGAAGAAGGTGGTGGAAGGCAAGAAAGACTACGGCACCATCTATGCCGTGTTCTACGACAACCACGA
>ERZ1023886.614-NODE-614-length-12774-cov-82.629138_pt1 | contig 12774 bp, 10 predicted proteins | sample MGYA00380395_ERZ1023886 | MGnify/ENA primary metagenome ERZ1023886 (study PRJEB33179, sample SAMN07449002) | human gut metagenome | biome: Human-gut; feature: Human associated habitat; material: Faeces | host: Homo sapiens | place: India: Bhopal | collected... | reverse complement strand
AGTCATGTCATGGAATTTCCTCGTCTCGCCTCGTTCATCGCCACGAGCAACATGACGGATATTCTCACCGACCCATCCGGCAACAGAAGATTCATCGGTGTGGAACTGACGGGACCGATCGACGTGAGCGTGCGTCCGAACTATCAGCAACTTTTCGCCCAGGCGCTGACCGCCCTGCACAATGGCGAAAAGAGTTATTTTGAGGCGGAACAGGTGAAGTTGATCATGAAGAACAACAGCCAGTTTGAGGTAATCCAGCCGATAGACCAGTATTTCCAACTCTATTTTGATTTGGTTGAGAATGAGAAAGAGGGCGAATATCTGACTGCCGCCGAGATTTTCGACTATCTGAAAAAGCAGATTGGTTCATCGCTCAAGGTAAACAGCCTGATGGGATTCGGCAGAAAACTGGCGAATATGAGTGAGTTAAAACATAAGAGATTTGCAGATGGAATGAAGTATCTTGTAAAGAAAAAGTGAGATAATGATACTTCTATGATACTTTAATGAGACTTCTCGGCACCAAAGCCGAGAAGTCTCATTCTCTTTATCTTATTATCTATCAAGTCTTTAAGTCGATATTTTCAATAGAAAATGAGACTTTGAGACTTTTTCTTCAAAAAAAACTTTTTCACGTAAGAGAAAAAGTATTATCCTTTAGATAGCATAAAGGAAGGTGCGGATGAACCAGTAGCTGATGATACCTGCGATGTAACCTACGAAAGCAATCCAGGAGATGTGCTTCATATACCAGCCGAAGGTTATCTTCTCCAAGCCCATTACTACCACACCAGCGGCACTACCGATAATCAGCATAGAACCACCGACACCGGCACAGTAGGCCAGCAACTGCCAGAAGACACCATCCACAGCCATATCACCAGCGGCTGCCACAGGATACATTCCCATACATCCGGCTACCAGAGGCACATTGTCAACAATACTTGAAAGCACACCGATGATACCAGTTACGAGGTAGTGGTTGCCATCGAATACGACGTTCAAGCCCTGACCCAAAGCAGTCAATACGCCAATCTCAGCCAGGCAGGATACTGCCATCAGGATACCGAGGAAGAAGAGGATGGTACTCATATCAACACGAGAAAGCAACTTGGTTACTCGCTTCTGAGTGCCCTCGGCATCAGCTCCACGATGCAAACTGCGATAGAAAACTTCGGTAGCAGTCCAGAGAACGCCCAATACCAGGAGGATTCCTACGAATGGAGGCAAGTGGGTGATACTCTTGAAGATAGGAACGAAGATCAAACCGCCTACTCCCAACCAGAACACAGCCTTGCGCTGACCTTCGGTGAAATCGCTGACCGATGCATTCTGCTGGGCAGAAACCTCAGGCATCACGAGTTCGCCCTTCAACATGGTCTGAAGGATGAGGGCTGGAATCACCATGGAAACCACAGACGGGATGAAGATTTCGGCAATAACGCCGGCAGCAGTAATCAGTCCCTTGTTCCAGAGCATGATGGTGGTAACGTCGCCGATTGGTGAGAAGGCACCACCCGAATTGGCTGCGATGATGACGAGGGATGCATAAACCATGCGATCCTTGTGGTCGGTGACGAGCTTTCGGAGAATCATGATCATCACGATACTGGTGGTCAGATTGTCGAGGATGGCAGAGAGGAAGAAGGTAAGGATAGCGATACGCCAGAGGAGCGCACGCTTCGACTTGGTCTTCATCACCTTGCGAACCCAGTTGAATCCGCCGTTCTGGTCAACGATTTCCACGATGGTCATTGCACCCATCAGGAAGAAGAGTGTTGTGGCGGTATCGCCCAGATGTTCCTGGATGATTCCGGTCACCTTCTCCACCATTCCTGCTGCGCCGCCTGTATAATCAGGGTGCATCAACTGGAGATACTGCATTGGATCCATCATGTAGAGGGTCCAACAACCTACCAACATCAACAGGGCTATCGCAGCCTTGTTAACCTTTGTCAAGCTTTCGGTGGCAATGAGTGCATAGCCGAGCACGAAAACGACAATAATAGAAATTGTAAGTGTAGTCATTACTTTTTATTTATTATTAGATATTCTTTTTTCCTTTATGTATGATTTGGCACGTATGTTAACCAAACGGCTGCAAAGATACAAAAAGAAAAGCAATAACCACACGATTCCTTATTATAATTGTATGAAATCGTTTACTTACTTACAGTTTTAACCTAATAATAACCGATTTCGACCAGTATGGTTGAGGCATTTCATATTTTTATTGCTCTGAAGATATAGAAGCAAACAAAGTTAGTTTTTGAGGAGTTGCTACTCTGTATGTCCAGTAGAGGCTGCTCTCTTCGGGGAAAGTATCCATGTATTCATTGAGAGAAGCCAAATGCCTGGATAGAGCCTTCTCATCATACTTACCTACTGTAAACGACAGAAGATATTTGCCATTGTCTTTTAGATTAACAGACTTTAGGTGGCTGATAGCCTCAGCTATGTCGTCTTGATATTCATAAGAATAGACAGATACCACATTCTTTCCTCTGATGATATCGGAGAAACTTCTGAAATCAAAGCCTACCATACCATGAATTTCCACATTCTCATGGTACACTTGCAAGAAGTGCTTCAACTCCATGTATGGATTACAGCCTGGATTTTGCTGAAAAGACAAGATAGAGTCGATATCGGATTCATCCTTGATGCAGAGTTTTGGAGTCATTTTTACAACTACATTTTTTCTGGCACGTTCGTGGTTCTCCAATATCTGATGAATATGTTCTGCTCCTTCGGCAGTAGATACCACTACCATATTGATAAGTGTGCAAGAACGGTTCTCGATGGAATATATTCCTTCAGAACGAAGCTGATTGATAGCTTGCTGACTAACATCGTCAGCAGCTATCAGCAGCAATGAATCAAATGCGATTTCTTTCATGAGATTGATGCTTGGTTGTTATAAACTACAGCTTGTCTATGATACCATTATTTTTCAGAATTCCAAAACGGGTTCTCATAAAATCAAGCATCTTGCCATTGCGCATATCTGCCAAAGTCTGAAGGTCATCCCAATCATACCAATTCTTCTTCCATTCTCTATTCTCGTCAGTTAAATACGAAAATCCCCAAGGGAAATCTTTCCATTGACCTTCTGAAAGTTGAGATGGTTCTTTCTCTTGTGAAAACTTAGGATACTCGTCATCTGGATTACCTGATTCTATCTTAAATTTATGTTTCAGCTCTTCCAGATTAGAATAGTCCCCATTAATAATAGACAATCCATATAACATTCCGCCTTTCTTTGAATTTGGTCGTGAGAAATTTCCAACCACAAATCCTACTTGTGATTGATGTCTCTTCTTACCTACGAAAATCATCCAACCATAATCACTATTCCATGTAACGATATTACCATCATATTGTTCACGAAGTTCAAGACCATATTCACCTGCCAATTTCACTAGCTGATCACAGAAGTCTCTTCTAATTTTCTCTTTTATCATTTGCTCATCACGTAAAATACGAAGTGTTACATCTAAATTATCTTTCGAAAGTAACAAATTCAATAATTCTTTTTGATAATTTTCTTCCATAATATGTCTTGTATCTTTTATAAAAGTTATGTATTGCTTAATCACTTCATGAATGCGAGGGCATCCTTTTGATATATTCAAGCACTCAGCAAGCCAAGATAAGATATTTGGCTTATTATCAGATAGGTCATAACTCATCGGATAATAGGTTATTTTATTAGGACCAGTAGAGTCTTCCGAAGCTTCTCGACCAGACGGAGTGAGATATATCAAGATAAATTTATCCTTATATTCTTTTTTTCCGAAATTATGATATCGCTCAAGTTGTCTTGGTTGCTCTTGAGCAGGATTGCCATATCTATCAAACTTGTTTTCAATGATGATAGCATGCCCTTTCTCATCATATAGAAAAATGTCAATCTCTCCACCTGTAGATTCTCCATCTTTTTCTGATATTTTTACTTCACCAATATATTTGTCTTTATATTCAACATGACTCGAATTGATATCATATTGAAAATCATGCTTCAACTCATTCTTAACCATTTTTAGGAAAGCCTCCAAAAAGCCTTTCCCCACTCCATGATTAGCATCCTTATCAAGCAGCATACGAAGAAAAGGGGTATGCAGATGTTCCTCAGGGCGTGTAAAATGCAAATTTTCAAAAACATTGAAATATTCGCCTTTTGCCTCACGCTCTTTCTTCTCAGCCTTACTTTTCTGTAAGATAGGCTGAGCTTCTTGCAGCAATTGCTGTATAGCTTTTAAATCCATATTACTAAAATTTTAATTTCATTCTTTTTCTTATACTTATTCCACATTCTTATAATGTCTATATCAGAAAACGGAAAAGTCGGGAAGATATTATATAAATTTCATTTTTTTATTTCCAGTGCAAAAGTATAGGAGACATGGGTAAATTGACTGCACAGGTTCGTTTTTTTTTTCGCAAAACGATGAAATAATTGAAATTTGCATGAACCTCAAATCCGCAACTAAGCCCTTCAACGTCCTTCTTGCGTGTACACGTTCTCTCATTACAGAATTATCAGATAAACTGAGGCTGAAACACCCACTTCAGCTCACAACATCCCCTTACCCCACAATGCGACTTGAGGCAATACGCTGTATCATACCCATAAGTTGTAGGTGTTATCCAAAATCAGTCTGAAAAATATCTGCATAAGCATTATTACAGGTATAGATATTCAGCACATACCGCCTTGATGTCCTGATCCACTTGGCTGGTACAGAGATGAACCTCAAGACAAACGCTTTTATGCGACTTGTAGCCTTGAGTCCGAATTTCTTTACGTCAAGTCTTTGGATAATGGCCTTGTAGAAGTTACGGATAAGCGCTGTAAGAAGAAGGAACACAGTATTCTCTGCCATGAAGGATTTGGGCAATCTGTCCCACCCGAGTGCAAAGGTAAAAGAGCGATATCTAATGAAAATAGGACGTGAGCCTTTACTTTCTCATGATGAAGAGCTTGAACTCGCTAGGAAAATCCGTAAAGGTGGAAGTGAGGGAGAGCGTGCCAAAGAGAAATTGATTAGAGCCAACTTACGTTTCGTAGTGTCCGTTGCGAAGCGATATCAGCATCGAGGTCTTGCTCTCACAGACCTCATTGATGAGGGGAATATTGGTTTGATAAAAGCTGTTGAGAGGTTTGACGAAACTCGCGGCTTTAAGTTTATCCAATATGCGATATGGTGGATTCGCCAGAGCATTCTTCAGGCTATAGCCGAGCAAAACCATATTACCCGCATCAGTTTGGATAAAATCGGTTCATTAAAATAAGCGTTTAATGAAAGAGACAAGAAGTTGCCCTGCTCGTGATGGGTGGTACGATTTTTTATTCTTATTATTTGTTAATGGGCAGTTATTTTTCACAGCTTTTTATTAAATTTGTAGATGGTAAGGCATTACTATATTATGTCTATGCTATAAGTGTAAACAATTTTCAACATAACAAACAGCCTATGAGTGCTAATAAAATAACTTTAGGACAGTATATCGATGGTAAGACGATCCAAATACCATGTTATCAGCGTGGATATATTTGGGGAAAGGAGCATGTTGGCTCTAAAAATTCTGTGAGTTATATGCTTGATACTTTATGTGAGGGTTATAAAAACTCTACGGACATCTTTATCCAAGGCATTACCGTTGCTATAGAAGGTGACAAATATTCTGTTATAGATGGTCAACAGAGAAGTACATTTTTTTATCTATTACTCAAAACTTTGGGTGTAGAGCATCCTTTTACCATCGAGTATAATAGCAGTAGAGGTAGTACAGTCGGTGGTGGTAAAGTAAATCCTGGAGAATGGTTAAAGAATTGCAATGAAGATGAAGAAATAACTACTCAGGACGGTTATTTTTTCAAGAAGACTATCTGTTTGATAAAGAAGCATGAACTTTATACTAAGAATAAGAATGAAATAATCAAGTATATACGTCAACATGTTTACTTCTTGCTCATTAATATATCTCAGGAACTTGCCGTCTCAACATTTACCATGATGAATGGCAATAAGGCCATTATGCAAGATTATGAACTAATTAAGGCAGACTTGCTTCGCATGGCTTCTTTAGGGACTGGTGGATATACTAATAATCAGGCTAGTGAGTGGGACAATATCTCATTGCGTAGTAGATATGCCCATGAATGGGATAGATGGCTTCATTGGTGGAACCAGGAAGAGGTAAAACTTATGTTTAATTGCCAAAATCCGATGGGCTGGCTTTTGAAGACCGAATTTGAAGACAATAAAAGCGGATTGTTTGAAGCCTATAAATTAAAATTAAAAGAGAATAATAAGGCAAAGAATCCTGCATTTTCAGCAAAGTACCTTTTTTCTCAGTTAAGAGATTGCCAGCACAAGTTTGAAGATGTTTTTTCACTTCCAAAGGAGGCGAACTGCTTTGGAGTGATAATGAGGTTGCTATCTAATGACCAAGACAAAATAGGCTTTATCAAAGCATACTTTGGTTATACAGGTGAGAATGACAAATGTAATGTGCAAGATTTAAAGCTTGTTGTAGATTTACTTTTGATTGGTTTCACCTACAAGAATATAGTTCATCATGATTTTGAAAAGAAAGATAAAATAGAAGAATTTCGTCAGACATTGGCTCAGAATCCAATTTATGGTGTGAATAATGAGCTTGCATATAATTATCTCTTGGTTAGAAATGTTGAGAGAGACACTGAATTGAATAGAAAGTTTGACTTTACTATTGTGGCAGGTAATCGCTCCTTGGAGCATGTCTATCCAAAGTCAATGGTTTTACATTTACAAAATAATGACATCTATAGAGGAGATAGTGAACCATTAAAGTATGAAAAGGATTTCAAAGATGAAGATTTTAATAAGCAAAATGGTTCTTTGAAACTTGGCGAAATAATTATGGAAAAAGGCTATATTTCAAGAGATGACATCCAAAATCATTGGAAAGATTTAGTCAAAGATAATTCATCGGAGCTATCTTTGGATTTGGCATCTGTTATATTGTCAGAACACAGCATTGGCAATTTGTTGCTATTATACGGAAATAACAATTCTGAATTTGGTAATATGTTGCCTGAGAAAAAACGACAAAGCTATTTTGATTTGAGTAAAGGTTTTTTCAGCAGCCGTCATCTTTTGCATACAGTGTTTAGTTTCGCTCAATACCAAAAGTTTGACGAATCAGCCATTTGCCAAAATCAGTTGGATGTAATCAATGATGTTGAGCAGCGCATCAAATATGTGGAATTAATAATTAAGTAAAACGTATGATACATGAAAATATAAAGTCAGATGATAATCGTTTGAAATCAAGTCAGTTGTATGATTTAAAGGGATTATTTGTAAGTTCAGATAATTCCAAGATTGTCATACCTGATTTACAGAGAGATTATTGCTGGGGAACTACAGGTAATCTGGTAGTGGACTTTGTAGACAACCTCATAAAACACTTTGAGGAGAATAGATCAAAGGATTTAATCATAGGACTTATCTATGGTTATTATGAGAAGGAGCGTCCTTATTTGCAGCTTTGTGATGGTCAGCAGCGTTTGACAACATTGTATTTGTTACTTGGCTTACTGAATATTATGTCAGAAGAAGAGAATCCCTTCCAGGATTTCTTGATTTCAGATTTTGAGTATAATTTGGATGATAAAGAGCCAACGTTATTATATGCGATAAGAGATTCTTCACTATATTTCTTATCTGATTTAGTATGCAAGTTCTTTATCAAGTCTGATAAGAATAAATATGCTTGGCAAGATAACATCCCTAGCGATTTTATCAAGAAGCAGAGTTGGTGGTTCCATGAATATGAGTCAGATCCTACTATCCAGAGTATGTTAGTTGCTTTGGATAAGATGGCAGAATTGCTGAAAGATAAGAAATTTGATGTTATTGCCCTTGGTAAGTATATCACAGAACACCTATTCTTTGTCTATTATAATATGGGCAACAGGAAAGATGGTGAAGAAACATTTGTCATTATTAATACTACAGGTGAGCCATTGACTTCTACAGAGAACTTAAAACCTCTTGTAGTAACTCATGATGATAAGAGCAAGTGGAAGAGAAATAGTGAGATTTGGGAAACAATCGATAATTATTTTTGGAATCATAGACGTAAAGATGAGGAGACTTCCGATTTAGGCATGAAGGAGTTTCTGCGCATGGTTGCTGCTATTTTTAATCCTGAGAGAGCAATCGCAGATTATCTATCACGTGAGAAAAATGACTTCAAATTCCCTTATGAAAACATTTCTATACAACAGATTGACACTGTGTTTCAAAATTTCAAGAAATTGGATACAAATCCTACATTGATGGAAATATGTCAAAAAATGTCTCTTACAGCTAGTGGCGAATTTAGTAAGCAGAAAGATTTGAAAGAGTACTTTGTCATTTTGCCACTGATTAAGTATCTTATGGAACATCCTTCTGCAGAGGATATTGATATAAAGCGAGTGTATGAATTCCTTTACAACATCACTCGTTATACTGTTATCAGAAGTCAAGAAAATCAGATTGCTGATGCAATCCATGTGTTAAGTAAGTTGGAAGGCAATGACATTTGTGGACTGCTTGATATGGATGCAAAAGAGCACAAGATTTTGACAGATGAAGAACTGCTTAGATTGAGAATCTATAAAGAAAATGAAAGTAAACGTGAAAGTATAGAGCAATTGTTTGACGACATGTCAAAAAGATCGGTATGTCCTGTTTTGCACGGAAGAATTTCTACCATTATAAAATGGGCAGGATTTGACGAGAATGGTTGTTTTAATAAGGATAAGTTTGCTCTTATAAAGCAGAAGTTCGAGCAACTATTTTTTAAGTACCACCAGACTGTATCAGACTTAACTGCCATATCATTTGCTTGTTCTGTGGATATGGATAAATATCCTGTTCATACAGGAAGTGATAACTATTCTTTTTTGTATAATTTAGATGATTGGTATGACCGTTTCTTTAAAGGTGATACTAGTGTGCATACTGATAAAATTGATAGTGATAAGTCTGCTAGTGAAGAGGATAGACTTTCCGTCAAATTGGGTAAGTATATTGATACTTTAAAGCTTGACGATATGGTATCAAGCCAAATTAGCATTATTGATAGTTGGTTGTTGAATGCTTCTCATTCGAAGAATATTTTCTTTCAGTTTGTCGAATATTTTAAACAAGTTGGCTTTTGGAAAAGTAACGGCTATAACATAAAGTTTAATGAGGGTGGTTCTTGGGGCAGAATGTTGAGAATAAAAGATACTCAATTCACACAGATAATCTATAGCTCGAATAATAACTATCGCGACATTTATCTCTATGGGAATGCTTTTGTCAATAGTGGGGAGAAAAATTCTAAATGGAAACGAATAGAATGTTGGAAAGGTGATTATGTATGCCTTTTTTCTGATTTGATAAATTATGATGTAGCCATAGAATTATATTTTGATGATGATTCTTTAGGTTATCTATCAGTATTCCAAAGAGATAACGGTAAGAAAAAATTACCGTTCTTTGATAAGGTTGTTCAAGAATTCGAGTTGAAGGAAGATGATAAGGAAAAAGCTGGTATATATTATTCCAGCCATGAATCTCCAAAGGATATTATGGATAAAATGAATAGTATCAGGGAGTTTATTGCCAGTAGTCTTTCTTAAAAACTGGTTAATGTTGGATATATAAGTGTCTCTCTTACCATCGCATAGGAGAGGTGTTTTGAAATAACTCATTTTTCAGTCAGTAAAATTAACGAAATTCAGATAATATGTGGATAGCTATTGCTTATCGATATATTATCTGAATTTAGTTCTACCTCAAATCCGCAACTAAGCCCTTCAACGTCCTTCTTGCGTGTACACGTTCTCTCATTACTGAATTATCAGATAAATTGAGGCTAAAACACCCACTTCAGCTCACAACATCCCCTTACCCCACTATGCGACTTGTAGCCTTGAGTCCGAACTTCTTTACGTCAAGTCTTTGGATAATGGCCTTGTAGAAGTTACGGATAAGTGCTGTAAGAAGAAGAAACACAGTATTCTCTGCCATGAAGGACTTGGGCAATCTGTCCCACCCGAAACCATTGTTCATATCATCGAAGATACGTTCCTTTCCTCCACGATTTCCTCGGAACATGATCCGCAATCAGCTCTGAAACGATTGATAGTAAGTCCGTTCTGTTCACTCTTCAGCGTATCCTTCTGATGAAAACGAACATTTGTGTTACCATCGCTATTCTCAATGCCAACAATCAAGTCGCCAATAACCGCCACGCCAGGGCGATAACCAAAGAACTTCTTGTATGCAGGCTTTGCATCATACTTCTCAGTCTCTATGAACTGATGGTAGAAATCAACATCATACATCTCACCCTCTTTAAGTTGACCAGATGCAAAAATACAATTGAGCAGTGACATCCTCAATGCATGAGCCACCACAGAAGTAGATACTCAAGAGAGAACAGATGATTTCGCTGTACTGATAACCGAACAATCTACACCTTAGACCGAGGGGTGAGTCGATTGCAGATGACAATGTAGAGTCAAATTGCTCCATGATTGAAAATTTTCCTCCCAAAAGAGTGAGTTTCTCAGATTTTATTTGTATTTTTGCCATGCCTATCGCTGGATTTTCTTGTTTTCTTTTGCAACACTAAGATAAGTGAATTCTTCGACATGGCAAAATTCGGGGCAACTTTTTGTTGCTCAGGATATTATAAAAGATTAAATTTATAGTGTTGCGGAATTAAGGATGAAATAAATCTATCTTGTGCAACATATTTTCCTACTTTTCCGTTATTTTTGTACCAAAATAAAAGAAACAGAATATGGCTATCAATCAATTGAACAAATATGTCTGGCTGGTGGAAACCATCCATCGGGCCAGAAAAAGGGGCGGCATCACCTTAAGGGAAATCCAAAGCAGATGGAAGGATTCAGATCTCAGCGAAGGAACGGAACTCTCTCGACGTACCTTCATCAACAACCTCCATTCCATCGAGGAACTGTTTGAAATCAGCATCTGCTGTGGCAGCGGATACCGCTATTACATTGAGTATGGCGACTGCTTCGAGGAAGGAAGTGCCAGAAGTTGGATGCCCAATGCCTTCTCTCTCAATGCCATGGTTGGCAACAGTCACAAGCTCAAGGAGCGTGTACTCCTGGAAGATATTGCCGAAAAATTGAGAAATCTCACAAAGAAATACCAGATTTAATCAATTAAGGAATAACAGATTTAATCAATCAAGAAATATCAGATACAATCATCTGAAACTAGGAGAAAAAGGCGGCAAATACATTTTTCGTATTTACCGCCTTTTCTTTATGGGTGATGCATCAGAACCCAACCTTTCTCTTGGGGGTTCTTCCTTCCAGCCTTTCACTATCGCAATACCCGACAAGAGATTTACAGATTGAGATTTATTTCTTCTGCGCAGTATTTTTGATGGATAAGCACTGTCAAAATGCAAGTTTTAAAAATTATTAGGAAAAGAAGTGGCGATAGTTACATAAAAAGTAGTATCTTTGCATTTCATAAAATATGTAACATAAAACATGGAATAGATATAAAACGTTATGGAACAGCTGAATAACCCATTTGTTATCTACGGATATAAGGGAGCTGAATACTTCTGCGACCGCAAGAAAGAGACGGAAGTCATCATGAAGGCTTTGCAGAATGAGCGTAACATCGTCCTCATCTCTCCCCTCATCAACGCCAAATTCTCTGAAACAGTTTACTTATTTACAGTTTTAACCTAATAATAACTGTTTTTCTTTGCGCATCTAACTGATTATTCTTACTTTTGCACATCATTAAGTATTCTTTTTAAAGCATCGTCAATATGAAGCATCATCATTATATGAAATATCTGTTTGTGCTTCTCCTCTTCCTTCCTACCAGTCTCATGGCACAGAACAAGGAAGAGAAGATGCCTGGACATATCACAAAAATACAGAAACTGGAGGATGTGAACGTAACAGGGAACCGTCCTCACTTCATCAGACTTAAGGGATATTATCGCAGTTACCAGACCAACGACTCTGTAATGAAATACTTCAACGACGGCATCGTGGAGTATTACATCAACCTGAAGAATGGAAAGACGGCTCTCAATGCCTATTCCAAAAGAAATCTTCACAACAGCCGACTCGTTTCCGAAGACAAGAAACGAGCATTCATGGTCAGCGACGAAGGAACCTTCCGACCTTGGCCGGAAGGGAAGACACTTATTGAGCAATATCGAAAGAAATATCAGCTGAAAGATTCACTGGGCTCTCAACTCGTCCTGCTCAATCAGCAGACAATAGGCAGTATTCAAACGGACAGCAGCCGGAACATCTGTCTGATAGAAATCAACCAGCTTCCTACCTACAAGAATCTGACGCACCAGCTTTTCGGTTATACCCAGACAGATATCTACGACCATGTGGTGGAAACCTATCAGATAAGTCCTGAAGATTACTATTCCTTCAAGGACCTGCTCTTCCAGAAATCTGACAACAGCTATCTTTTCTCTCACAAGAAAGACAAGCAGCAGCAACTCATCCATGTGATTACCGAACTATATATCACGGAAAAGGAGTATGTAGAAAAGAAGCAATCCATCAAACCGGATTCTTCTACTCCCAAAGAATCAGCTGCCGCCATTACCGATTTCTGCATCAGAAACAAGATACCTTCCTTGCCTGAAGCAACAGAGCAGGAGATGCAGCAGTTGACTCCCTATAATCCTGCAAACATGAAAGAGATAAAGGAGTAAGGA
>ERZ1023886.613-NODE-613-length-12793-cov-37.030853_pt1 | contig 12793 bp, 13 predicted proteins | sample MGYA00380395_ERZ1023886 | MGnify/ENA primary metagenome ERZ1023886 (study PRJEB33179, sample SAMN07449002) | human gut metagenome | biome: Human-gut; feature: Human associated habitat; material: Faeces | host: Homo sapiens | place: India: Bhopal | collected... | reverse complement strand
CCTCAGCCTGAGGCATGGTGTTGACAAACTGGCCTGGAGCTGGATGCAACTCCACTACTTCCACATTCTGTGTCTGTGCCGAAGCCACTCCCATCGAAAGGCTCAGCAAAGTGCTCATAAAAATTCTATTCATATATTTCTTTTATTAAAGCTGTTATGTTGATATTTCCCACTTATCTCACTAATTTCACTTATTTTACTAATCTCACTTGTTTTCATAAATCGGCAAAGCCAGGATATGCGCCGGATTCACATACGTTTTCTGCGGCGCAAACACCGGCTGTCCCTCCTTGGTGTAACCATAAAGATAACCCGCTGAGCCATAACTACCCGCATCCGTGAAATAAACGTTGCCTGTATAAGGCGAGATATAAAGCTCGTATGGCGAAGTTATCTCCTTGATTTTCTGAGTGATGGTTTCGCAGAAGATTCCATCCGTCACCTCCAGGGTTTTAGGATTGATGGTCTTGATATAATATACGTATTCGCCTGTATTATATGAAAATTCAGAACCTATGGTATAAAAATATTCCCCATCGCTGGTATTGTAAGTGGCAGGAAAATCGAAGGTCTTCACTTCATCCGTCTTACAGTCAACAATCACCGTCTTAGGCTTCACATTGTAATAATCTCCGCAGGAATTGATGCAAAGATACTGTCCTGCCTGCGACATTTCGCCATAGAGATTAATGCAGCCCGTATCGATGGACTTAATGGATTTCATCGTCTCTGCATCCACCACCTGCACGGTGGTTTCATACCCATGTCCCTCGGAGAAAGCGTAGCCTCCAGTATTTGCCACATAGAGTTTGCCTTCGTAAAGGCGCACTCCCTCTGGCTCCCAGCCCACCTCGCAAGTAGCAATCACCTGCTTGGTCTTCACATCTATCTTAGCCACATAACCTTTTTCGAAGGTCTGGTTGCCACATTTGTGAGCATAGGAGGTGATGTAGAGATAGTTGCCGTCTGCGCACATTCTGCGATTGTTGGGCACATTCTCGGTAGCCCCGCAAGCCGTTCCGTCGGGATGAATATACTGGATAATGTTCGACCAGTTCACGGCGATGGCAATGAGCGTATCATTCACCTGGACGATGTCATTGGGCGTATCTCCAAGTTTGCTGCCGTTCACCTGTCGGAACCACTTGTTGGTGAGCACGCCCGCCGTTCCATCGTAATAGGAAAGCTGCCCGTTATCCGACTGCCAGTTTCCCTCATTGCAGATAATGAGGTTCTCGCCAATGATTTCCGGCTTCGGAATCTCCGGTGTTCTAATATCTTCTCCATTCTCGTTTGAACAGGCAACAAAGAAAAGCGATAATCCCATCATTGCCAGCGTTCCTAAAATCTTATTTCCAAATCTTATCCTCATTTTCAGAAACATGATTAATTGTTAATTATCAATTATTAATTCTAAAGGTTACGCCAAATCTCCTTCCCGGCATCGGCCAGCGCTGAATCATCTCGTAACGCTCGTCAAAGATGTCCTGGCACTCTGCCTCCACCGTATAGTGGCGCAGGAAGCGGTAGCCTATCTTCAGGTCGGTGCAGTTGTATGCCGACAAGGGGTCTTCGATGGCATTCTCCGCCGTCCAATATCGCTTATCCACAAACATGTGGGAGATGGAAGCTGTCCACCCCTTATATAATAAGGTATAGACCGCCGTCATCGACCATCGTGGCGAATAAGCGATGAAATCATTGTAGGCATCTTCTTTCGGATCAGTGCGATTCCGATCATCCTGATACGTGCCTGTAAGGAGCAGAGAATGCTGGCGATAATGCGCATTCACGCTCACATCCACACCCATGCAGCGGGTGTAGCCATAGTTGAGCATCGTCCACTGATACGAACCCTTCAGCGGCAAACAGACGATGCGGTCTTCCACCCGGTTGTAATACCAGTCTGCCTGCACATCTACAAAAGGCTTGCTGAAGGTGATTCCCACATCCACCTGCTTGGTGTATTCCGGCTTCAGGTTGCGGTTGCCCACCATCGTATAATAGAGGTCGTTGAGGGTTGGAGCCCGGAACACGGTTTTGTAGAACGAGCGGAGGGTCCAGTCGCCCAACGTATAGGAAGCCAGCGCATTCCACGTCATCTTATGCAAAGGCTTTGCCTTACCCTGCGTATGGTCAGCCATATTCGTATAAAGTCCACTCACACTCACCTTCAGTCCTCTGTACTGATAGAAAGCCGAGAGCGAAGTCTTACTGTCCAGGCGATAGACGTAGTGGAAATTCTTCACATCGGTAGTGAGGTCACTCCATCGCAAATCACTGGAAGCCGAGAAGCCGAAATCATGAATCAGATAAGATGCTGCCAGTGCTGCATACACATCCTGCTGATGATATCGGTTGTTGGCATGTACAGATATATTCTCCGGATAATCCGAACGGTAATGAAGGAAATCATTGGCATATTTCAATATCGCCCTGATGCCTATCAAATGCTGATTTTCCGATGAAGTCTGATGCTTTCCAAAAGGAATCTGCGTGCGATACGACAACTGCGAGAAGAAGTTGCGATCCCATTCCCTGCCCACATCAGTATAGGCATCCGAGAGTCGGCGCACGATTCCACCCGGCAATCCCCGTCGGGAATTGAAGTAATACGTGTGCCATTGCAATCCCTTGTAGAAGGCGCAGCTTTCGATGCGGAACATTGTGATGTCGGAGTTGCGACGGGTTCCCGTGGTGTCTTCGTATTCCGTATGATATTCAAACGGATAGTTGCCCTTGCTATGCGTAAAGGCTGCATCAACAAAGCCCCAATTCCGGTAGCTGTAAGTGGCAGCCAACTTGTGGGTTCCAAACGAGCCCAACTGGTAAGACGCCTTGAACTGAGTACTGTCGGGGCGATGGGTCTTGAGATAGACCGTGGAGGCGGAAGCATATTCCGAAGCCGTCATCAGCATCTCCGTCTTGTTGGCATTGAAGAGCGAAACCGATTCCAGGGTAGAGAGCGAATACTTTCCCAAATCCACCGTACCGTTCTGGGCATTGGTGATGCGTACTCCATCCAGATAAACGCCCACATGCTGAGATCCGAGTGACCGCACGTTCACGGTTTTCTGTCCGCCCAGCCCGCCATAGTCCTTGATTTGCACGCCCGCCATATATTTCAGCGCATCTGCCACATTGTTGGACGGCAGGTTTTGCAGTTGCTGATAGTTGATAGACTGATGGGGAGTAACCTCTTGCATCGCCTTCACCACCACATCTTCCAAAGCCTGCACCGAATCTGTCCTGAATGCCTGACCATACGATACACCACTTGCTACCATGCATCCCACGACGCATAGCAGTAATTTCATTATTCTCATTTAATCTTCTTATACCTTAATATAATAAGTAAATAAATAGTATGTCTCCATCACGAACCCATCCCACGGGGTTGGATAGAATCATCGGAATCTCTTACCCTAAAGACAACCTTTAATCATATCGTTTCCGATGGCAACGGCAGGTCTTCTGACTTGCATCCTCCCAGCATCTCACTCTATGTTAACCATAAAAAGATGCAAAACTCATGGCAAGCGGTCTTCCCGAAAAAATGTCAGTGACCATGGTGCTTGCCGCAATAAGACGCTTACAGCAGCGGGACTGTCCGGGCTTCTCACCCGATTCCCTTTTAATCACTACGCACCCTCCATGCCTGCGGCGGCAGGAAGTGGCAGCAAACCAATTGCGCTTGCAAAGGTACAATAAAAAAATGAATAAAAGATTATTTCACCTGCTTTTTTATTCTACAAGCGATAAAATAATCTTTCATTCATTTCCTGTTTTATTCTTTTACTTCTTGATTTTATCTTTTTACTCCTTGAGCATTTTATGTTTTCTGAAACATTTATCCTTTTAGGATTTCCTGAAGTTCAGCGAAATCATCAATGATCCATTCTGCAGCGGCAAGTTGCTCACGGGTTCCGTTACCATAAGTTACAGCACAGGCCCTGCAACCGGCATGATGCGCCATATCCACATCGAAATTCATATCACCAACCACTAAGGTTTCTTCAAGCATATCCTTCACGTCATCAGGCGAAGCTACAGGATTTTTCATTCCTCTCATCTCTCCCAGTGCCTTGAATACCATATCGGGTGCAGGCTTCACATGCTCCACATCATCGCCCGCCACAATAGAGGAGAAAATATCCTCCAACTGCATCTGTTTCACATATCCATCCAACGAGCAATGGTTTCTGCTGCTTGCCATTCCCAATACAAATCCGCGATGATGCAACTCCCTGAGCGTTTCTATCACATGAGGAAACGACTTTACGATCATCGTTTGCTTGTTTTCCAGGAATATCTCGCGATAAGTAGCAGCACACTCCATCCCTTCCTCATCACTCATATCAAAGAGCGAGACGAAAGCCTCATCCAGTCGTAAACCGATAGTCTTGGCACATTCCTCATCCGATTTCACTTCGAGATGCCTGGCCCTCATCGTGTCCTGCAATGTCTTGACGATCAGACTTTGAGAATCTCCGATCGTACCGTCAAAGTCAAAGATAATATATTTCATGTTTCTTCTATAAACTGTTTAAAAATCTATTATTGTAAAAATAACTTTCCCGAGATTTCTCTTTACGATTGCAAAGTTAACGATATTTTGCGACTCCACCAAATTTGGGGCGACGATTAAGCCCCACATTACATCTTTAACAACTTTTACTGATAGAACGGCGAATGTTAAATATTACATAAATTCTTTGCCAAAAGTTTGCAGATAGTGAAGAAAAAGCGTATATTTGCCGTAAGAACAGTAAAGGTATTCATTATGAAGAAGAAATTAGTTTTGACAGCAGCTGTCATAGCAGCTCTGTCAGTTGGTTCTTGCAATAGCAAGAAAACCAACAATCAGGAAGCTGACCAAGATAGTCTCAGCTATACAGAGAAGGATTCTCTCGAATCCAATGCCTTCGTCCTCGATTCTATCGCAGGTACTTACGAAGGAACACTCCCTGCAGCCGATTGCCCAGGTATCAAGACCGTGCTCACACTCAATGCCGACAGTACATACCAATACTCAGCCGACTATATTGAGCGTAAGGATGGTCACGACGAGGCAAGCGGAATCTTCAAGATGCTGGCTAATGGCGTAGTAGAAATCACCCGCCCTTCAAGTGGCGAGAAGTCATACTACAAGGTAAAGGATGCCCAGAGCCTCATCATGACCGATTCTCTCGGCACAGAACCGGAGGGCGCAATGGCCAAGCACTATGTGCTGACCAAGAAGAAATAAGCCCACAGACTTCAACCGTCAGTATCGCCTCAAAGGACGATATCTGACGGTATAAATCTGGTTGAAGTAAGCCTTCCATTCATTCGGCTCCTTATCGTCGCTTCTGACAATACGGATGCCATAAAACCGGGTGCCCGTCTCCTTGTATTCCTTGAATCTCGACAGCATAGCCTGCGAGGGATTCGGAATCAGGAAGTCGGTTATCCAAAGTACGTCTGCATTCACATAATGCAATCCATCATGATCGAGCAACTCGAACATCTGGCTCATCATTTTTTTCGCAGATGTTCCTCCTCCGATAAAAGGGAGATGACTGGCTGATGCAGTATCTTCCGTCCCTTCCACAATATTGATTCCAATCTTCTTCAGCCGTTCCACCTTTCTCTTAGCCATGAGATCGATGGCACGTGTACTCACCGAGAAATCTATCAGAAAACAGTCTCGCTCCAATTCTTCTGCCGTTTCTTCTATCAGGGAAATGAGCGTGGAAGAAATTCTTTCAGGAGTGCCATACATGCTCGCAGAAGTATCGAGGCAGACAATCATAGGACCCTTGCGTGAGGCATGTGTAAAACCGAGTTTGCGGGAAGGCTTAGCCATCTCACTCTTGTAGCGGAAAGTCTGCAACCTACGCGTGCGATACTTATATATAAAGAGTCCCTCCATGTCCTCATCACTGTATTGTGCAAGTTCGAGCGGAAGAAGCGAGTTGAGATCATCGCCCACGGTAATGCCCTCAATATCACTTCCTGAGGAATGTTCCATCTTCATATCGACACCCGAAGCGATGGTCAGCCGATCCTTACCATTGGCATCCGCCACACGTCCCATCTTCGCTACAATCTCCTTGATTTCAGGATATTGATCCTGTATTTTCATCTCGTTCAGTCGACGCTCAAATTCCGTCTCAGTCCAGGCGTTCTTCATCATTTCCCATGCCTGAACCGCCCGCTGTTCAGAAATACCCTTCAACTTCATATTGCGGGTTATTTGATCCATCATGCGGACCAATCCGGTCTCGAAATGAGTCTGTCTGAGCGCTATGAAGTCCTTCAGTTTAGAAATCACCTGCTGCTCTATACAAGCCTTCCAATCCCTTACCAGCCGTTCCCAGTTCTCAGCTTTGGAAGCGCCGATAGAGGAATGCAACCTATCAGTATCTCCATCATGAATTTTTCCATTATGATTAGCTTGAGTAGACTCCTCCCCGAAAAGCCGGAGGAAGAAAGTCTTGTCGAATCCATCATTCCGATGCTCCTCATCAATCTGGTCAAGCAAGGGTCTCCAAACCTCTTCGTTCATCCTACGGAAGGGAGTCCAGTCGAGCACATCATCAGCCCGATGACTTTCCGTCCAGGCTCTCTGTCGCTGGAATCTCATGTGGTGAACACATTCCACGATGAATTTTCCTACAGTCTCATAGAAAATCTTGCTCTTGATTCTGCTGTTAACCACCTGGCGCTGGAATTTCTGCACCTCTTCACCTGTCTCTGCAATAGTAACTTTCAAGGTAAAGAGGTGAATCAGATAATCCTTGAGCGGATCTTCCTTCAAATCCCAAGGCATGACAGTACTTGCCGGATCAGGAATTTTCACCTGTCCCGACTTGCAGAAATCATCCAGCATTTTCAGGTAGAACTGGGATTCTACCAAGTCCTTATTGGTCTGATATTTCATTTTTCCATCAGATATTCAGCAAAGATGCGGGCAGCACTCTCCACCTTTGCAGCACAAGGGCGAGATTTGTAGTATTCTGCCGTACGGGCTGAAGCGACATAACTGGACTGTGCCTTCTCATATCCTTTCAGACCGAGGATTTCAGCACAGATGATACTGCCATTCTGCTGCTTTGACTTAGCTAACAAATCCTGCACTACCTTGTAGCAGGCAGACTTACCCTCGCGGTCGTCGCCCTCGGTCTGACCGCAGTCCAGCCCCACCAGTACGACAATACCTGATACTGCGCCACACATCATGCGCATTCTACCCACTCCGCCGCCGAAGCCAGCACCGATACGTTTAGCCATTGTTTCATCGAGACCATACAGATCAGCAAAAGCAGCCACCACAGATTGGCAGCAGCCATAGCCCTGCATGAAATTCTCCACTGCCTGATGCACACGAGCCTCCAGTTCTGGAGACAATATTTGATTTTCTTGATTCATATTTCCTAAATTCTAAAATTGTTTTGCAGAGATGCAGCTTATCTTATGCAAAGATAATGCAAATCGAATGCAGAATATTTTCTGCAAAGTTACTAAAAATCCACGGGAATTACAACTTTCCTTCTAAAAATCCACCACTAATCATTCTATTTTTCGCTACATTCTGAGCAACTAACTCCGTAAATTTTTCTTTTGAAGAAGTTATAGATTTCCAAGGCATACGTATCCATTTAACCATTGAGCGATACATTATTCATTATAAATTTGCTCTTTCACAAAAAAATCACTATCTTTGCAGGCATAACATCGAGTATCATAACTTCTATAAGTTCCTTTTAAACAAATAAATTACGAACTATAATAATAAAATTGATATACAATGAAGAAAATCATTATGCTATGGCTTTTCGCCATTATCTCCATCGTAGGTATTGCACAGAATACCACGGAGCATCTTAGTTATATGGGGATTCCTATCACAGGAACTATCACGCAGTTCCAAACCAAATTACAGGCAAAAAGATGTTCACTTGATAAACAGACAAGTAATTCTTTAGGAGTGGGATGTCGTGCTTTCAAAGGAAATTTCATTGGAAATAAAGTAACTATTTTTGTCTATTATGATGAAAAGACTAAGGTTGTCTATCGTGTTAAGTCTGTCATTTCCAAGATATCAGAAAGTATTGCCGACCAAAAGTATGAGTATATAAAAAACATGTTGCTACAAAAATATGGCATGACATATAGTAATTATGGTGAGCAAACAGGAAAGGAATCATTTTCTATACTTGTCGAAGGAAAGTTATTGAATCCAAAGATGGACTTAACAAGCCTGCCTTTATCATCAAATGGATTCAAAGGAAATATTGACCTTTTTATCGCTAAGGATGAAACATTTTTAAGCTATCCTTTTGAATATAACTTGCACATTGACTATTACGATGCCATTAATTATGAGAAACATCTGAATCGAGATTTAGAAGACATATAAACTTTAAAATAAAAATATGAAGAAGTTAATTTTGATATTAACCATTCTACATATATCAATGAAGGTACAACAGAAGGTACCATGATCTATAACATTAGAGCAAGTGAGACCACATCCTTTTGGATTCAAAAGGAACCTAGTACAAAAGAAGATTTTAACAAAGCCGTACAAGAAGAATCAAAAATTGTTTTTATATCCAAACGAGGATGCGCCAAGTAACAAACGCCTTGGTACATCCTCGTTTTTCTTAATCCTCATACAGTTTCATTGTGTCCTGTCTTGTGAAGGCAAGTTCCTTATAGAAGTCTCTCAGATAAGCTGAGATTTCATTCTTATCATCAGACGAAACAAAGAGATTCTCACCCAAACGTCTCTCCAGCGAACTCAGATTATCTGAGAGAGTTTCTATTTCTCCCTCATAATCTCTGCCCTCATCCGGACTCTTACGAATGCGATGATACTTGATGTCTTCAGCAAGCGCATTCTTCATCTCCACCAATTTCTCTGCCAAAGGAGCAAAAAGAGCACGGATCACAATAGTACGGATGGCATTCCTTTCCTCCGGTTCCTGCCAGAGACAATGATAGATAGGAAGCAAGTCGCAGCAATCAACCTCTTCCCTGTCCTGCATGAAAGCAGAAGTACGGAGCAGACGGGCAATATTCTTCCAGCGACGATCGCTCACGTAGATATTCCTGCGCTCAGCAGCCTCATCCACATTCACGGCTCTCAAGGATTTACGAATGACGGATATGACATCCAGCACCTCCTCCTTTACACCTATCTTATTGATATTCTCCGACCATTCCGCATACTCTTCTGCAGTAATAGCATTTGAATTCTTCACTCTTCGTTCTTCACTCTTCACCTCCAAGAGCATCGCCCTGAAATTCGATTCCTTCTTAATCGGACGACTCTCAATGCGAATGACAAATCGGTCCCAGAGAGCCTCCAAGCCCTCGCCATTTGCCGGCAACTCATTGCTGGCAGCCACGAGAAGTTTCAGCGGAAGGTGCATCTCCCGATTACCATTGCGGAACAGTTTTTCATTGATCACTGTGAGAAGCGTATTCTGAATAGCAGGCCCCGCCTTCCAGATTTCATCCAGAAAGACCACATCAGCAGTAGGCAGATAACCATCCACCGCACGCTCATAAGTATCAGAAGACTTTAATTTCTGAATACTCACAGGACCGAAGATTTCATCAGGAGTAGAGAAACGCGACATCAGGTACTCAAAACTATGAGCATCTCTGAAAGCAGTCTTCAACTGACGGGCCACCATACTCTTCGCTACTCCAGGAGGACCTAAAAGAATAACGCTCTCGCCTGCCAGAGCGGCAAGGAGCGAGAGCGAAATTTCAGTATCTTTTTCATATATGCCCCGGTTCATTTCCTGGAGCAAAAGTTTAAATCTTTCCAGCATGCAATTACTTTACGTTGCCCACCTTAATCAAGTACTCAGCAATCTGCACAGCATTCAGGGCAGCACCCTTACGAATCTGGTCGCCAGTGAGCCACAAAGTATTGCCGTTGTCATCAGCCAAATCCTTGCGGATACGACCTACATAGACATCATCCTTACCAGCGCTCTCCAAAGGCATTGGATAAACGTAGTTCTGAGCATCATCCTTCACGGTAACACCAGGAGCAGCCTCCAGAGCCTTGCGGATATCCTCTACAGCCAATGGCTTCTCTGTCTCAAACCATACACTCTCTGAGTGAGAACGGAGAGAAGATACACGCACACAAGTAGCACTTGTACGAACATCAGAGTGCATGATCTTGCGAGTCTCGTTATACATCTTCATCTCCTCCTTGGTGTAATCATTTGGAGTCATCTTGTCAATCTGAGGAATGACATTGTAAGCCAACTGATGAGGGAACTTATTGATATGGTCAGTCTTACCAGTCTCAATGATGTCCTTATACTGCTGCTCAAGTTCAGCCATAGCTGCAGCACCAGCACCAGAAGCACTCTGGTAAGAAGAGATATGAATCTTCTTAATATGACTCAAGTCATCGATAGGCTTCAAAACCACTACCATCATAATAGTAGTACAGTTAGGGTTGGCGATGATATTACGAGGGCGGTTCAGCGCATCCTCAGCATTCACCTCAGGCACAACCAGAGGCACATCGTCGCACATACGGAATGCACTTGAGTTATCTATCATGACAGCACCATACTTAGTAATGGTCTCAGCAAATTCCTCAGAAGTACCACCACCAGCAGATGTGAAAGCAATATCGACATCTTTAAAGTCATCGTTATGCTGCAAAAGTTTGACCTCATAGTCCTTTCCCTTGAAGTTGTATTTTCGTCCAGCAGAACGCTCAGAACCAAACAACACCAAATCATCCATTGGGAAATTTCTCTCTGCAAGGATGCGCAAGAATTCCTGACCTACTGCGCCACTTGCACCAACAATTGCTACTTTCATAATCGAATCTTTTTAATTTAAAAGTTGTTATAAGTGTGAACTTGGAAGCGAGAAACAGCAAAAAACTGCATATTATCTCAAATCCGCTGCAAAGTTAAGACTTTTTCTGTTAAACCAAGCATATTTTTGCAAGAATTGTTGCTTTTTGCTGCATTTTTCTCATTTTTACTTACATTTCTATCAATAGACCTGCATTTTTACTAAAAAAACATGCACTTCTATGGTTTTAAGGGTCAATACAAGCGATTTATTAAGGTCTAATGAAGCGCATCGTTAGGTGTCATTGTTTCCGTCCCTATACCCACTTTTATTTTTCCCTGCCCAAGGAAAAATTCTTGCGTGGGCAGGGAGAAAAAAATACCTGGGCAGAGAAGGGAAAATATAAGAGTATTTGTAGGAAATGGGAGTGTCATCAAAAAAGAGTATGATTTAACAATTATTGTAGGAAAATACAGATAGAAAAAGGGGTGCGTCCTGTAGTTATGACACACACTCTTCTTGTTCAGCAGCAAACGCCTGCATATAACTTTTTCAGAAACTTTTCCCAGAAAGCTCTTGCGGGTTTGGAAATAAAGTCGTAACTTTGCGCTGTAGATTTTAAAACAGATGGTTATGAAGTACTTAGATCCTAAGGCAGACCTCACGTTCAAGAAGATATTCGGCAATCATCCTAAAAGACTGATCAGCCTTCTGAACGCACTCCTGCCACTCAGCGAAGAGGAGCAGATACACGAAATCAAGTATCTGCCCACAGAACTTGTGCCCCAGCTCGAAGGGGGCAAGAACACCATTGTGGATGTACTCTGCACAGATGTCAGAGGCAGGAAGTTCTGCGTGGAAATGCAGATGGAATGGTCTGACGCATTCCAGCAGCGAGTACTGTTCAATGCATCCAAGCTCTATGTGAGTCAGGCTAAAAAGGGAGGAAAATATAGTGAACTCCAACCTGTGTATTCTCTCAACCTGATAAATGATATCTTTGCGCATGATACTCCTGATTTCATCCACAACTACCGCATCGTGCACGATAAGGACAGTAATAAGGTAATCGAAGGCTTGCATTTCACCTTCATAGAACTTCCAAAGTTCACACCTCATTCCATTGCCGACAAGCGCATGATGGTATTGTGGCTCCGTTTCCTCACGGAAATCAATTCCAATACGAAGGAGATTCCTGCCGACCTGCTTAATGATCCAGAGATAGGAAAAGCCGTAGAGGAACTGGAGATTTCCGGTTTCACTGATGCCGAGCTCTGGGCCTACGACAAATTCTGGGATTCCGTAAGCGTTGAAAGAACCCTCATAGATGACAGCTACCAGAAGGGTAAGGAAGAGGGTAAGGAAGAAGGCAAACATGAGGCCAACACAGAAACTGCACAACGATTGCTGGCAATGGGACTTTCTGCCGAACAGGTTGCCAAAGCTACCCAGCTACCTTTGGAAATCATTAAGAATCTAAGCAATTCATTAAAAATACAATAAGATTACGAATATCACCATATAATCAAGGGTCTATACGCCACCTTGTCATCGTGGCATATAGGCCCTTGTCCTGTCACATAAAAAACGCAATCTCCAAACTTTTTCAGAAACTTTTCCCAGAAAGCTCTTGCGGGTTTGGAAATAAAGTCGTAACTTTGCGGTAGCATTTTAATATAGTTGATTATGAAGCAGGTAGAAGAAAGATATATCAGCTTGCTGACCGACTTCGGTTTCAAGCGAATTTTTGGAACAGCAATGAACAAGGATTTGCTCATTTGCTTCCTCAACAGCTTGTTTAATGGCAAACAGGTTGTGAAGGACGTATCGTATCTGAATCCAGAGCATGTCGGAGATGTCTATACCGACCGCAGAGCCATCTTTGATGTATATTGCGAGGGCGAAAACGGCGAGAAGTTCATCGTAGAAATGCAGAATGCCTACCAGACGTATTTCAAGGATCGCG
>ERZ1023886.612-NODE-612-length-12829-cov-9.329184_pt1 | contig 12829 bp, 7 predicted proteins | sample MGYA00380395_ERZ1023886 | MGnify/ENA primary metagenome ERZ1023886 (study PRJEB33179, sample SAMN07449002) | human gut metagenome | biome: Human-gut; feature: Human associated habitat; material: Faeces | host: Homo sapiens | place: India: Bhopal | collected... | reverse complement strand
AATCAGGAGTTACAGCATGCTGTAACTCCTGATTTTTTATATATATATGTATATCTAAATGTTGTATTGTTAGTATCCAAATATTTCGTCTGTAGATACACGTTTGATAGGTGCAATCTTTTCGAGCGACTTGATGTCGAGGTTCTTCTCGTCGCCAAGGATAAGGTAGCGCCAAGGCTTCTTTGCCATGTTGTCGTGCTCAAACTTAACTATATCCTCAAGTGTGAGCGAAGGCAGAGTTGCGTATACCTTACGGCGAATATCGTAGTCGATGCCACGCTGCTTGGCAGAGAGGTACGAGTAGATAATGCCTGTCTTGGTGATGCGCTGAGATGCTATGCGCTTCATAGTGGCTTGCTTGGCAAGCTCGAATGCGGCTGGTGTCTGCGGCAGAGTGTCAAGAATATTGTTGAACACGTGTATGCAGTCCATCATCTTGTCGTTCTGTGAGATGATATAAGTATATGCATAGTTTGAGTCATTCTTGCGTACTGGTGTAGAGAAGTCGGCGAAGGCGCTATAGGCTAAACCGCGACTCTCGCGAAGCTCTTGGAATACCACACCATTCATACCGCCACCAAAGTACTCGTTGAATACTTGAACCTTAGCCTCATCCTCAGGATTCCACATCTGGTTCTCGTTGTGATACTGAATCATATATATGTTCTTAGCATCATACGGCGCAATCCATATCTCGTTCTTTGGCGTTTGCTCTTTGGTGTAAGGCTTGCCAGCAGGCACATCCTTAAGTTTCTTGGCAATGGCGTGGTTCTTGTCGATGGTTGCTATGAGCTGCTTCTCGGCAAGCGGACCATAATACAGCACGCTGTGCTTGTAGTTCTTAAGGTTGGCCACCATATCAATAAGCTTCTGTGGGTTTACAGATACAAGCTCGGCGCTGTCGGGTATGTTGCGCACAGGATTATAGGCTCCATACTGGCCATATGCTTGCAGAGCACGGAAGTTAGACTTCTGGCTAAGCTTGTTGTCGCGGCGTGACTTAAGCTCCTGTTCAACATACTTCTTGTAGGCATCGTTGTCAATCTTGGCGTTGTTGATAACCTGCTCCATAAGTTTCATAGCCTCGGTCATGTTCTCGCCCAAGCCATTAAGGTTGATGCGCAAGGTGTTGGTGCCAACAAATATACCGTAGTTGCATGCCAAACCGTAGAAACGCTCCTGAACCTCCTGAGCCGAAAGCTTGTCGGTACCAAGATAGTCGAAGTAGTTCTTGGCAAACGGTAGCCACTTGTTCGACTCTTCGCCAAACTCGAAGTAGTAGTTAAGGTCGAACAGCTGGTTCTGCTTGTTTTGTATATAGTATACAGGCAGGCCGCGTTTTGTCTTAAGCTGGGCAAAATCATTGTTAAAATCGAGGAAGCGAGGCTGTATAGGCTCCACTTTCGATTCCTTTATCTCCTTGACGAATGCGCTTTGCATATCGCGGTTGGTAGGAATAGCTGTAATGGCAGGCTTGTCAATCTTCTTCTGCGACGCATCCTCGCCCTGCTTCTTGTACACAATGGCATAGCCATCAGTAAAGTGACGACGTGCAAAATCAACAATCTGCTGCTTGGTAATACCAGCAAGACGGTCGTATTTCTGTACCTCTACCTGCCAGTCGCGTCCATTAATAAATGCGTTGACAAATTTATCGGCACGACTTTCATTATCATCAAGTGCGTGCAGATGGTCGAGCTTCATATTGTTGATGATAGCAGGCAGAAGCTTGTCGCTAAACTCACCATTCTTCAGCTTCTCTATCTCGGCAAGTATAATGTTCTTTACATCGTCGAGCGACTGGCCCTCGTTAGGCATGCCAAAGACAATGAACTGTGAGTAGTCGCGCATGTCGTAGTTGAATGCCTGCGCACCCTGGCAACGCATAGGCTGGTTGATGTCGATATCGAACAAACCTGCCTTGCCGTTGCTAAGAATTTGAGATATAACAGAAAGTGTATCGTTCTGCAACTCGGCAGCACCACTCATCTTCCAAGCCATCATAATGTTCTCGGCTTCTTTGCCTATAACTGTTGTGCTTACTGGAGATGTAAGGTCCTTCTGAACCGGGAACTGCGGATAAACAACACTATCACTCTTCTTCCACGATCCAAAATAGCGGTCTATGGTAGCTATAACCTTATCGGGATCAAAATCACCAGCCATACATATAGCCACATTGTTGGGCACGTAGTAGTGCTTAAAGTAGTTCTTGATGTTGGTGATTGAAGGGTTCTTAAGATGGTCTTGAGTACCGATAGTTGTCTGTGTGCCATACGGGTGAGTAGGGAAGAGCATCTTGCCAATTGCTGCAAACTCCTTGCGGGTGTCGTTAGTAAGCGAGATGTTGAATTCCTCGTACACAGCCTCGAGCTCGGTATGGAAGCCGCGTATAACCATATTCTGGAAGCGGTCGCCCTGAATGCGTGCCCAATTGTCAACCTCGTTCGAAGGAATGTTCTCAACATAACATGTAACGTCATTGCTGGTGTAGGCGTTGGTACCATTGGCTCCGATAGACGACATAAGCTTATCGTACTCGTTAGGAATAAAATAGCGTGCTGCTATCTGCGATACCGAGTCGATTTCGTGATATAGCTGTCGGCGTACGGCAGGGTCGGTTACTGTGCGGTAGTGCTCGTATCTACGTTCGATGTCATCCAGGTAAGGCTTCTCCTTATCATAGTCGGAAGTGCCGAAGGTATGAGTACCCTTGAACATAAGATGCTCAAGATAGTGGGCAAGACCTGTAGTTTCGGCAGGGTCGTTGCGCGATCCTGTGCGCACAGCTATATAGGTCTGGATACGTGGCTTCTCCTTGTTGACCGATAGATATACCTTCAGTCCGTTGGGCAGAGTATAGATACGTGTCTGCATCGGATCGCCCTTAACAGTCTCGTAGCTGTAGGCCGAGGCCTGCAAGCCAAATCCTAATGTAAGGAAGGCTGAAATGATTAACGATTTGAACTTCATTATTCTGTTGTTTTTGATTATATTCTTAGAGAGGGTTCACTTGCAAATGACGCGCTACATATATAGCTTCTGGTTCTCAAAGTCAACCTCCTTGTCGAGTTGTTCGATAAAGCTTGTGAACACCTCCTCGTCCACATCGCCCAGTCGATACTCTTTGGTGGCATCCTTCTTAATTTCGGCTATCCATGCACGGCGAGCCGTAACATAGTCTTGCTTTACACGTTCCACATTCTCCTCGGTAAGAGTATCGAATCCATAATAGTCGAGAATCATGCGATAGGACCAAGCCCAACGATACTCCGAATAGTTGTTGTGTATTTCCTCAAAGCGCTCGGTAAGCTGCTGTGTAGTCTCTATTTCGCCAGATAGGATGTCGTCTATAAGACGCTGTTCTTCAGATTCGGGCATAAGTAGACCCGAGAGGTCGGTCCATCCACCTGTGCCAATCTCAGTAGTAGGTTCAACTGGAGCGTGGCGCTTTAGCACAGCTCCCATATATATGCGTAGGGCAATGTCGTAGTATTTTATGCCCTTGCGTAGCGAAGAGTTTTTGATAACATACTCGTGATAGTTGTATGTAGAAACATCCTCGCCCGAAGCCTCGCGCAAGTCTTCAAGAATTTTCTTTCCTCTCAAAATCTCTCCGACGGTAAAAGGCGACAGCCAGTCGAAGTTGACAATACTCTTCTTAGCTCCAGCTGGTCGCATGTCGCGCTTAGGCCACTTGCGAATGTCGCGGTATAGACCTACGGTTGTTAGGTTGCGTCCAGGCACCAGATACATGGTGTCGTTGTAGGCTATGAGATAAGAGAAAGGCAGCGAGCGTGTGTCGGGATGATACATCAGCTTGCCAAAGCACACCGAGAAGGCGCCTATGTTGGCAGGCATAAGAATGTAGGCTCCACTTGCAGTCTTCGATCCACGCTCAAGTGTGCCGTAGTGCATAGGTCCCATCTTATAGGCATGGTTGGAGAAGTTGGTGGCAGAACCAGCATTATAAAATGAGAACTCGCCACCTATAAGCAGCGAACTCTTATGGTGTGAAGCCGTGAACGGGCCACAGAATGCTGCGCAAGCCTCGCCGTTAGACATATACGAGTTGGCAAAGAACACGCTGTTTGATGCCGTAAATCCGTTGCTAATCTTGCATGTCTCGCCCACGAAGCAATCCTGCATCTTAACGCTGTTGATGATGGATGTGCCGTCGCTTATGATAGAGTTCTCGCATATAACGCCTGTGCCTATGTACACATTGGCATTAGGGTTGCTCATGATGGTACAGTCGCTAAGGCGTGCAGCTCCCGAAATCTCGCAGTCGTCGTATATTATGGTATTTGTAATCTCCTTGGTATTGACAATTTTCACGTTGTTGCCAACGGTTGCAGTCTCAGGCGATGTGCGCTGAATCTCCTCGCGTATAAGGCGTCGGATGGCATCCTTAAGCGGTCGGTTCTGGAAGTGCTTGACCATGAACGATGCAGTTTGGCTTGTCATTCCATGATACACAATAAGGTTGCCGTCGCCCACCTCGTTAAGTACAGATATAAGGTTGCCCTCGCCGTATGTTGCTCCTTCGGTAGTCTCCATAGTGCATACGTTAGTTATGATGCAGTCGGAGCCAATGGCATAGTTGTTTATAAAGCCCGAGATGTTCTCGATAAGGCAGTTGTCGCCAATGCTTACATTACGTAGTGTGGCATTAACAATGCCCGAGTGCTTGCAGAAGCCCTTGCTCACCTCCACAGTTTTTTCCACAGCACCAAGTTTAATGTCGCCATAGAACATTACACGATGGAAATAATTGGGCTTAAATCCGTCACTCACCTTAATTCGCTGCCAATCTTCAGCCCAGCAGTTGTTGTTTTGCAGGACCGAGATTTCGTTGTCAGTCAAGTTCCTGTATACCATAATAATGTGTTTTATATATTTTTTTACTCGTCAATTACGTCGTAGAGGAAATCGTTGTAGGGGTATTTCTGCACGTGCAGCTCGCGCACCTTTTTGTAAATAGTGTCGCGGAATTCGTCGATATTTTGCTTTTCCTTAGCCGATATGAATAGGCAGTCCTCGTTAAGACGTGCCATCCAAGTGCGCTTAAGCTCCTCGAGCGTTATGTTCTCCTTGGTCATAGGTGTAAGATCGTCTTCCTCTTTCTCCGTCCAAGTGTAGTTGTCAATCTTGTTGAACACAATCATGGAAGGCTTGTCGGCGCATCCAAGGTCCTTCAAGGTGTTTTCCACTACATTTATTTGTTCCTCAAAGTCGGGATGAGAAATATCTACAACATGCAGCAAGAGGTCTGCCTCGCGCACCTCGTCGAGGGTAGACTTGAAGGAGTCAACCAAATCGGTAGGCAATTTGCGTATAAATCCTACTGTGTCGGCAAGGAGGAAGGGCAGGTTCTCTACCACAACCTTGCGCACGGTAGTGTCAAGTGTGGCAAAGAGCTTGTTCTCTGCAAATACTTCGCTCTTTGATAATAGGTTCATGATGGTTGACTTGCCCACGTTGGTATATCCTACAAGCGCCACGCGAATAAGGCGACCACGGTTTTTGCGTTGTGTGGTTTTTTGCTTGTCTATCTCAACAAGGCGTTGCTTTAGTAATGTAATGCGGTTGAGGATAATACGGCGGTCCATCTCTAGCTGAGTCTCACCTGGTCCACGCAAGCCCACACTACCTTTTCCACCACCGCTACCAGATCCACCACCTTGTCTCTCAAGGTGAGTCCATAGACGTTGCAGACGCGGAAGCATATATCTATATTGTGCCAGCTCAACCTGAGTCTTGGCGGCTGCGGTTTGTGCTCGCATAGCAAATATGTCGAGAATAAGCGATGTACGGTCGAGAATCTTGACGCCAAGTTCTTTTTCTATATTGCGTATCTGTTTTGCCGAAAGCTCGTCGTCGAATATAACCATACCAACTGGGCGTTCGGCCTCTTCCTCGTCCTCGATATACTGTTTTATTTCCTCGAGTTTACCCGAACCCACGTATGTAACCTGGCTTGGTCCGCCCACACGCTGTGTGAATCGTTTAACGGTTACGGCACCAGCTGTATCGGCAAGAAACTCTAGTTCGTCCAGATATTCCTTGGTCTTGGCTTCGTCCTGGTCTTTGGTTATAAGGCCAACGAGAACAGCTGTTTCGGCCTTTACTTCTGATATTACAAATTCTTTCATTAATCTTTATTTATGGCGAAATAATATTTAGATTACAAAATTATACAATTTCCGTCATATCCACAATATTATATATAGTAAAAGTGCCTATTGCGTGGCGTTTCATTGGCATTCTGGGTGCTTGATAGGCTCCACGTGTATCATTACGAAAGTTTCCTGACCTATAGCGTTCTTGATGTGATGTTCAATGTCTTTGGTCTTGTCGTGTGCTTCGTTTAGGCTTATGTTGCCGTCCATGCGCACATGCACATCTATAGATTTGCGGTTGCCAATCTTTCTTGTGCGCAAGTTATGTGGGTCGGTAACACCTGGGCATTTGAGTATAATGCGGCGTATTTCGTCTTCTATCTCTTCGGGAAGCGAGTTTTCCACAAGTTCGCCAAGGCTTGGGCGCAATTGGTCAATTGACGCATGTATGATGAGCAAGCTGACTATGAAGGCGGCAATAGGGTCGAGAACCGTCCAGTGCTCGCCCAACAACAAGGCTCCGCCTATACCAATAGCAGTTCCTATAGACGAGAGGGCATCGCTACGATGATGCCAAGCGTTGGCTATTACGGCCTGCGAGTGGAGTTGGTGTCCGGCGCGACGTGTGTACTGGAACAGAAACTCCTTGACAACTATAGACAGTATTGCAGCCCAAAGAGCTATCCATCCCGGCGACTTGAGGTGTTCGCCCTGGATGCAAGCCCATATCTGTGCAAGACTGTTCCACATAATACCAAGTCCAACGAAGAGAAGCATCAGTCCGATAATGGTAGTGGCAAGAGTCTCATACTTGCCGTGTCCGTATTCGTGTCCACGGTCTTGCGGCTTGCTTGAAATGCGCACAAAGGCTATAACGATGATGTCGGTAATAAGGTCGCTAAGCGAGTGCACACCATCGGCTATCATAGCCGAACTCTTGCCAAAAATACCAGCCAAGAGTTTGGCAACGCATAATAACACATTGACTATTGCGCCATATAATGTTACCTTATATATACGGTGCTCGCGTAGACGACTGTCTGTATAAGCAGTAGAGCCGTCTGTGCCTACATTGTTCATAGAGTTCATAATGTCGATTTTTTATCCTGATAGAATATTGTTTATTTATAAATGAGCAATGCAAAAGTATATATATTTTTTGAAAAGCAATAATAAATTGCTTATTTTAAATTGTTTAGGGCATACCAATTTTCTTTACATTGTCCTCAAACTCGGTTCTATCGCCCACGGCACCATTCTTAATGTTTGCCCTGTAATTGTAAATGGTGTTGACGCTATAGTGCAGAAACTCGGCTATCTTGCTGCTGTCAGTTATGCCGAGACGTATAAGGGCAAAGATGCGTATAGGGGTATTGAGCGTATTGTTGTCGGGTTGTGTAATGCGGTTCTGTGGTTTAAGCAGAGCGTTGAAGTCGTCTACAAAGGTGGGGAATAGCTGAAGGAAGGCTGTGTCGAAGTTTGCGTACAGCTCGTTCGACTCCTTGTTGCTGAACTCTACAGAGCGCGTAAGCTCTACAAGCTCGGCATACTGTCTGTTTTTAACCCGCTTGATAACCTTCTTGCGAATATCCTCGAGCTTGTCGATGTATATGGAGCATAGACTGAGGAATCGGCCTACATACTCGTCCTTTACTCGATTGGCCTCCGACAGTTGCGAGTTGAGGGTGGTGAGCTGCGAGTTGAGGGACGACAGCTGATTGTTGAGGGACGATAGTTGGGCGTTGGTGTCTTGCAGTTGGTTATTCGACAATGCGAGATGGTCGCGTGTTATGGCAAGCTGGTTGCGCTTGCGGTGTACGTATACCAATGCTATAAGGAGCAACAACGACAGTATGCTGATAGCCGTTATGGTGTAACGCAGCGAGCGGTTGGACCTCTCCTCCTTTGCCTTGTACACCTGTGCTATGCGCGACAGCAGTGGCGAGATATACGACAGACGTTGACGCGAGCCAAAGCGGTCGGCACAATCGGACGTAAAGCAGATATATCGGTACGAACGGTCGATGTCGCCACGGCTCATAAGCTGGTTTGCCATTTCCCATACAGAGCCTTGGTCCATTACGGCGTTCTTGACATCCGACAGCACCGACTCTGCCAACCAGTACATCATCTGTATCGAATCGCCCATAGCCTTATAGTCAAGATAGCGGTAGTAAGCCACTATGGCATACTCGGTGCTGCCTGGCTGTACTTGTTGTAGCCATTGGTTGTTGATGGAAAGCGATTGCTTGATGTTGTTGTGTTTGTGCAACATCATCTCCTGCGACATGTAGTTGTACTTGTGGTTGGATGGAAGATGATGTTGGGCTAATGTGAAGTATCTTGTCGAGGCATCGGCATATTGCTTGCGCATATTGGCAAACTTGCCGTAATAAGCCAACTCGTTTGACACGTGGCTATAGGCGTAATAGTATAGTCCGAGGTCGATGCCGTTAAGTTGGGAGGGGTCGATGGTTTTAAGTATGGATACCGATTCAAGGTAAATGCCTGCGTTGGAGCAGCATAGAGCCATAAGCGACAGGCAGCCACCAGTCTTGGAGGGGTCGTTAAGCTTGCGGGCAATGTCGGTACACTGCTCAAGATAGAATATGGCGGAGTCGTTGACAAAAGGCAGATACTCGGTGTATAGTTGGTAGGAGAGTTCGTATTTGGCCGACAGGGTTTCTGCCTTGTCCAGTTTAGTGTGTAGATAGTCAATGCGGTCTGTCTTCTTCTGCACGTACTTGTCGGTTTGCCCGATGGCGGTGTCGATGCAGTGTAGCAGTGAGTCGACAGTGTCTTTGGTGGGGTGGGGAGCCGCTTGTACAGATATTGCGGCAAACCATAGCAATGTAATTGTCATTGCTATATGGTTTGCGCAATAATGTATAATGTCGCTTTGTTTTGTAGATTTCATTCGCTTTTAGGTTTGAGAATGTAAAGTTACAAAAAAAATGGACATGTTGTTGGGTTTGGGGTGTTTTATTTTTATTCTTTATTCAACACTCAGCTTGGTGCTCTTAACGTCGCGTTATATTGGTTTTCTTCATTGTTCTTACTTTAGGGTGAATCGGCTTTTGAGTGTTATATTGTCCGAAGCATTGCCTACAAGAGCCTCAAACTCGCCGTTCTCCGACTTCCACGAGCCTTCTGTCTCGTCGTAGAAGGATAGAGCACTTTGGTCTATTGTTATTTCGACGTCCTTTTGTTCGCCAGGTTCGAGCCATACCTTCTTAAAGCCTTTGAGCTCTTTTACGGGGCGGTCTACTGTCGACTTGATGTCCTTGATATACAGCTGTACTGTCTCGGCGCCACGCTTTGAGCCTGTATTCTTAACCGATACGGTGAATGTAAGCTTGTCGTTACGGCTCATCTCCTTGGCAGAAGAGCGCAGATTGCTTAGGCTAAACGTAGTGTAGCTTAATCCGTGACCAAAGGCAAAGGTTGGCTTGATGTTGTTCTTGTCAGTCCAACGGTAGCCTACGTATACGCCTTCCTTATATTCCTCGTCTATAATCTTGTCGAATCCGGCTGCCTTGTCATCTGTGTTGCGCCATGTGCCAGGATAAGTGTTCAAGGCATGTGCGCCGCAGTCGTTAAGACGGGCATACCATGTAAATGGCAACTTGCCGCTTGGGTTGGCGTCGCCGGTAAGTATGTCGGCAATGGCATTGCCTGCCTCTGAGCCTATGAACCAGCTTTGCACAATAGCCGAAACCTTATCCTTCCATGGCATTGCTACCGCATTGCCTGAGACATTGACGTATACAAGATTCTTTGTGGTCTTGGCAAGAGCCTCTATAAGGTGGTTCTGAGCGTAGGGCAGCTCGTATTGCTTGCGGTCATGGCCCTCGCAGTCTTGGTAGTCGGCCTTGTTAAGACCGCCAATAAGTATCACATAGTCGGCTGTCTTTGCCTTCGCAACAGCCTCGGCAATAAGCTCGTCTTCTGTTCGGTTGTCCTTAAGGTCCTGTCCGGTTGTCACTCCGTTGTAGTCGCCGGTTACATCGCCAACATAACCACGGGCATAATCAACCTCGATATTGCTACCCAACTTCTTCCGCAGTCCTTCCAAAGGAAGTGTCTCTCGTTGTGCTTTGAGCGACGAAGAGCCTCCACCTACGGTCATCATCTTAATGGCATTCTCGCCTACAACAAGCACACGCTTTGCCTTTTGGCGGTTGATGGGTAGCACATTGTGCTTGTTTTGAAGCAGAACGATACCCTCATTGGCTATCTGTCGGGCTGCATCATAATGTGCGTCCGAACAGAGGAAGCCGTGAGGACGCTGTCGGTTCATCGTTGTTCGGTAGAACAGACGCAGCACACGGCGCACTTTATCATCCAGCTCCTTTGTTGTGTATTTGCCGTTTTGTATTCCTTTGATATATGGTGAGGCGAGATAGTAGTTGTCGTAAGCGTTGCTTGTGCCTTGTGATAGACCGTTGGTCCATGAGCCAAACTCAAGATCTAGCCCGTTCTTAACGGCTTGGTCGGTGTCGTGGCAACCTCCCCAGTCGCTCACCACTACTCCGTCAAACTGCCAGTCGCCCTTCAGTATCTTGTTAAGTGTATACTGGTTGTGGCAGTTGTGCTCGTTCTTGTAGATGTTGTAAGCCCCCATTATAGCCCAAGCTTTACCTTGTTGCACGGCAGCCTTAAAGGCAGGCAGATAGATTTCGTGCAAGGCACGGTCGCTTACAACCACATTCACTTGGTGGCGATATTCCTCATCATTATTCAAGCAATAGTGCTTGACGCATGCAGATACGCCCATCGATTGCAATCCTTGAACGTAAGGCACCACCATTGTAGATGCCAGATAAGGGTCCTCGCCCATATATTCAAAGTTGCGTCCGCCAAGAGGGGTGCGGTTGATATTCACTCCCGGACCGAGAATCATATCCTTGCCACGATACAGAGCCTCCTCGCCAAGACTCTTGCCATAGATTAGCGACATATCGGGATTCCACGTGGCAGCAAGACATGTGAGCGCAGGAAAGGCAACACAAGAGTCGTTGGTCTGCCCTGCCTGCTCCCATTCGTCCCACAACACATCTGGGCGAACACCATGAGGGCCGTCGTCGGTCCAGAAGTCGGGAAATCCAAGGCGAGGTACTCCTGCCGAAGAAAACTTGCTTTGTGCGTGTATTACACGTATCTTCTCCTGAAGGGTCATTCGAGCAAGTGCGTCGTCAATTCGTTGTTCTATCTGGAGCGACTCGTCGAGATAGGCTGGGGTTTGTTGGGCGTTTGTTGTCATTGCACACATAACAAACACGCAAGATGCAATAAAATGTTTCATGTTCGTATTATAAGTTTTTAGTTTCTGCTTGCAAAATTAATATAAGATGTCAAATATGTAAAGGCTAAGTGTGTAAAAAGTGGATAATCTAAATGAATGTGTCGTTACAATGTCTTGATATTCAGTATTTAAGCAATATGTACGAATTTAAACAAAGTGGATAGTGTGTAGCCAATTATAATTGCGCGAAATTGTTGCTAATGGGGGTGTTTTGTACGAAAATATACCCGTTTAGTATAAAAATGTAAATTATAATAAATTTCGAATTATTATAGAAAAGTTAACAATGTGAAATTGTTACTTGATTTTAATCATTTATCTTTGGAGTTAAAGATTTAATGATTAACTTTGCAATGATAAAACAAACAAAGCATGACCGCTTAACGGCGGTAAATCGACAAAAGAAACCGATTTTCAACTAACTCATGACTGCTTATTTAGTTACAACTACTACAACAATCAAACAAAATGTGCTCCGACGTGATGTCGGAGCACATTTCTGAAAAATCTCCTTAATATATATATTACAACATATATACAAAACTACGTATTAAATGTTATGTATACTTATTATGGAAAAACATTAAGCAGTTCTTCGGTTTAAAACAGCAAACTTTTTAAAACATAATAACTATGAGATTAATCATTGAAAAGGATTATGACCAGCTCTCAAAGTGGGCAGCTGAGCATGTAATTGAGCGTATCAACAAGTTTAACCCTACACCAGACCACAAGTTTGTTCTTGGTCTGCCTACAGGTTCTTCACCTATCGGTATGTACCGTGCTTTGGCTGAGGCTTGCAAGGAGGGTCGTGTATCGTTCAAGAATGTTCTCACATTCAACATGGACGAGTATGTAGGTTTGCCAGAGTCTCATCCTGAGAGCTACCACTCATTTATGGCTAAGAACTTCTTCGACCACGTTGATTGCCCGAAGGAGAACATCCATATCCTTAACGGCAACGCCGAGGATCTCGAGGCTGAGTGTGCTAACTATGAGAAGATGATTGAGGAAGTTGGTGGTATCGACCTTTTCATTGGTGGTATTGGTCCTGACGGCCATATCGCTTTCAATGAGCCGGGTTCTTCACTTACATCACGTACACGTCAGAAGACTTTGACAACCGACACTATCGTAGCCAACTCTCGTTTCTTCGACAACGACGTTAAGAAGGTTCCTACAACTGCTCTTACAGTTGGTGTTGGTACAGTTATGTCTGCACGTGAGGTTATGATTCTTTGTAATGGTCACAATAAGACACGCGCTCTTCAGGCTGCCGTAGAGGGTCCTGTTACACAGATGTGGACAATTTCTGTTCTTCAGCTCCACCAGCATGGCATTATCGTTGCTGACGAGGCTGCTACAGAGGAGCTCAAGGTTGGAACATACCGTTACTTCAAGG
>ERZ1023886.611-NODE-611-length-12870-cov-104.726648_pt1 | contig 12870 bp, 7 predicted proteins | sample MGYA00380395_ERZ1023886 | MGnify/ENA primary metagenome ERZ1023886 (study PRJEB33179, sample SAMN07449002) | human gut metagenome | biome: Human-gut; feature: Human associated habitat; material: Faeces | host: Homo sapiens | place: India: Bhopal | collected... | reverse complement strand
AGAAGTTTGATGACCTCCATGCCCGCTATACTGAGGCTATGCAGGGTCCTAACCTGGAGATGCTGAAGCAGATTATCGAGGATGAGGGTATCGTTTGCCCTATCAGTGGTACCAAGAACTGGACTGATGTCCGTCAGTTCAACCTGATGTTCTCTACCCAGATGGGTGCTGCCAGCGATGCTACAAGCAAGGTATATCTCCGTCCTGAGACTGCTCAGGGTATCTTTGTAGATTATCTGAGCGTTCAGAAGACCGGTCGTATGAAGTTGCCATTCGGTATCTGCCAGATTGGTAAGGCTTTCCGTAACGAGGTTGTTGCCCGCCAGTTCGTATTCCGTATGCGTGAGTTCGAGCAGATGGAGATGCAGTTCTTCTGCCAGCCAGGCACTGAGATGAAGTGGTTTGAGTATTGGAAGAAGGTTCGCTTGGCATGGCACGAGGCTCTGGGCATGGGCAACGAGAACTATCGTTACCACGACCACGAGAAGTTGGCTCACTATGCTAACGCAGCTACCGACATCGAGTTTAAGATGCCATTCGGCTTCAAGGAGGTAGAGGGTATCCACAGCCGTACCAATTTCGACCTTTCTCAGCACGAGAAGTACAGCGGCCGTTCTATCAAGTACTTCGATCCAGAGAAGAACGAGAGCTATGTACCTTACGATGTAGAGACATCTATCGGTGTAGACCGTATGTTCCTCAGTGTAATGTGCCACTCTTACTGCGAGGAGAAGCTGGAGAATGGCGAGACACGTGTTGTCTTGCGTTTGCCAGAGGCTTTGGCACCTGTTAAGTGTGCTGTGTTCCCATTGGATAAGAAGTATGGTTTGCCAGAGTTGGCTCACGAAATCGTTGACGAACTGAAGTTCCACTTCAATACTCACTATGGCGATCCTAAGGATTCTATCGGTAAGCGTTATCGCCGTCAGGATGCTATCGGTACTCCATTCTGTATCACCGTAGACCACGAGACTCCAAACGATCATAAGGTAACTCTGCGTTATCGTGATACCATGGAGCAGGAGCGCGTAGCTATCTCAGATCTTCGCAGTATCATCGAGGAGCGCGTAAGCATCACTAGCGTATTGAAGAAGCTTGGCAAGGAAATCAAGAACTTCTAATTAATCAAATACATTTAGATGAATCTTAAGAGTTTGAAATATTTCTTCTTCCTCATGATGGCAGTGATCACACTGTCATCATGTAGCGAAGATGATGATAATGTCTCGGAATATGCCAACTGGCAGGAGCGTAACGAGCAGGCTTTTGCCGATACATTGGCTTATGCCAGAAAGATGGGTGAAACTAACGGCTGGTACGTTTATAAGAACTGGACGTTCGAAAACCAGACTCCGACTCTGAACAAGGATCAGAATGGTAATTTAGTGACCCTTACTTATAAGGATTGCGATAATATCATCGTTCATGTTCTGAAGAAGGGAGAGGGGAAAACTTCTCCAATCCTTACCGATTCGGTACAGGTGAGCTATCGTGGTCGTTTCATTCCTACTGATAATTATAAGGAAGGTTACGTCTTCGACCAGAGTTTTACGGGTACTTTTGATGCTGCTACAGCTAATCCTACCCGTAGTGTGGCCGGTGGATTTATCGATGGTTTTACTACCGCATTGCTCAAGATGCATCCGGGCGACCATTGGCAGGTGTTCATTCCATACCAGCTGGCTTATGGCGAGAGCGGTAATTCTTCAATCCAAGGCTATTCAATGCTCCGTTTTGAGATGGTGCTCAAGAGTTATAAGAGAGCTTCTGGCAAGAAGTGGATTACTGAATAATAAGAATAAAGATTTAGAGAAAAGTATGTGCATATGTTTGAAATGATATATGCACATATTTTTTTGTATGAGCGATATACGAGAAATTAATTTATGCTTTATAGCAAGAAGACAGATTATTTGATGGAGTCGATTCGCCTGGGTAGGGAGATGGATCGGCGCGAGAAACTCAATCTTATTGTAGGGTTGAGTATACCTTCTATGTTGGCTCAGATTTCTACGGTGATGATGTTCTTCATCGATGCTTCTATGGTGGGTCATTTGGGAGCAGAGGCTTCTGCCAGCATCGGTTTGATCGAGTCAACTACCTGGCTTATTGGTAGTTTGCTCAGTGCAGCGGCTACTGGCTTTTCAGTACAGGTGGCTCATTTTATTGGAGCTAATGATTTTGCAAATGCCCGTCAGGTGTTTCGTCATGCGCTGATTTGCGGTGTGGCATTCAGCATTTTTGTTTCTCTTCTCTGTGTCGGCATTCATGGTTATCTGCCTTATTGGCTGGGTGGAGGTGCTGATATAGCCACCAATTCCTCTCGCTATTTTCTGATATATGGTCTGGTACTTCCATTCGTTTTCCTTTATCATATATCCGAGATGATGCTGAAATCGGCGGGCAATATGCATACACCTAGTGTGATGGCAGTATTGATTTGCATCTGCGATGTGATATTCAATTACCTGTTTATCTATATCCTGAAGTTGGGTGTTGTGGGGGCTGCCTTAGGAACGGCGATGGCTTATGTCTGCATCTCTCTGCCTAATCTTTATCTTGCAGGTTTCAAGAATAAGATACTGAATCTCCGTCAGGACCATGTCCGTTTCCGTTGGGTCAGGTCGTATGTTCATAATGCCTGTAAAATCAGCATTCCGATAGCCATACAGAACATATTGATGAGCGGGGCGCAGATAGTGAGTACCATGATTGTGGCACCTCTTGGCAATATAGCCATTGCTGCCCATTCTTTTGCTATTACGGCAGAGAGTCTTTGCTATATGCCGGGCTATGGTATTGGTGATGCGGCTACTACTCTGGTGGGACAGACGCATGGAGCTGGGCGAGTAGGTTTGTGCAAGAATTTTGCTTATATGACAGTAGGACTTGGAATGGCTGTGATGGCTGTGATGGGAGTGGTGATGTATGTCTTTGCTCCTGAGATGATTGGCGTTCTTTCTCCGGTAGAAAGCATCCGTGAGATGGGTACCATCTGTTTGCGCATCGAGGCTTTTGCTGAACCATTCTTTGCAGCCAGCATCGTGACCTACTGTGTTTGTGTAGGAGCGGGCGATACCAGGAAACCGGCGATGATCAATCTCGGTACCATGTGGCTGGTGCGCCTCACTCTGGCTTATGCGCTTTCCAAGAGCTATGGCTTGGAGGGAGTATGGATAGCGATGGCTACCGAACTCACATTCAGGGGAATCCTCTTCCTTATCCGCCTCTTCAGAGGTTCATGGATGAAGAGTTTTCATGTAGGTTAGGATTGGTTTTCTGCCTCCAATGTTAGTTTTAGGTTAAGATTTGCATACATCGGGAAGATATTCTCTAAAATGTTTGCAAATCTTTTTTATTTTTCTTAATTTTGCATCGCAGAAGGTAATCATGTTACTGGATATGTCGTTATATATTATGTGAACTTATTAAATAGCATGATATATATATATATAATAAGGTATATAGAAAGAATGATATAGAAAACAATAAATACATAAATAATTAAAATCAGATGAAACTAAGAAAGATTTTTGCAGCAGTTGTGCTGTTCCTTTCTGCAGGTACAGCGATGGCACAGCAGATGCCAGCTATTCCGGTAGACAAGAATGTGAAGATAGGTCGTCTTGATAATGGATTGACTTACTACATTCGTCACAACAGTTATCCTGAGCATGTAGCCAGTTTCTACATCGCTCAGAAAGTGGGTTCTATCAATGAGAATGATGACCAGCGCGGTTTGGCTCACCTCTTGGAGCATCTTGCCTTCAATGGTACCGACCATTTCAAGGGCAACTCTCTGCAGGACTATCTGCAGAGCATCGGTGTGCAGTATGGCCGTAATCTCAATGCCTATACCAGCGTAGAGAAAACCGTATATTACTTCACCGATGTACCTACTACCCGCCCTACAGCCGTAGATTCATGCATGCTCATCCTCAAGGATTGGAGCAACGGTATCTCTCTTACCAAGGAAGCCATCAATGACGAGCGTGATGTGGTACACAATGAGTACCGTATGCGTATCGTAGGTCAGCAGCGCATGATAGAGCGTTCACTTCCTAAGCTCTATCAGGGCGAAAAGTATGGCTACCGTTTCCCTATCGGTTTGATGAGCGTTATCGATGGTTGTAAGCCAGAAACTCTCCGTGCTTACTATCGCAAATGGTATCGCCCAGACAATCAGGCTATTATCATCGTGGGTGATGTAGATGTAAATCATATCGAAGCTAAGATCAAGGAACTCTTCTCCGGTATCAAGGTACCTAAGAATGCCGCTAAGGTTGAGAAGGTAGAAGTATCTGATAATGATTCTGCCATCTATGTTATCGACAAGGATAAGGAGCAGCAGGTTGATCTCTTCCAGGTTTATATGAAGCACAATGCTGTGCCAGATTCTCTGAAGGGCAATATGAGCTATCTCCTGAAGGGATACATGGATAACGTGATTTCTTCTATGATTGCTGCCCGTTATGCAGAGAAGGCATTGGAGCCAGACTGTCCATATCTCCAGGCAAATGCCGGTGATGGTTCATACCTGATTTCAAGCACTAAGGATGCTTTCACCCTTACCGGTGTGGCTAAGCCAGGAAAGATTAAGGAGGCTTATGCTGCTGTTCTCCGCGAGGCACAGCGTATGCATGAGTTCGGTTTCACAGCTACAGAGTATCAGCGTGCCAAGGATGAATTCATGAGCCAGGTTGACAAGGCTCTTGCCAACAAGGATAAGATGAAGAACGAGCAGTTTACCACCCAGTATGTGGATAACTTCACTTCTAACGAGCCTATCCCATCAGTAGAAGAGGAGAGCCAGATCTGGAAGATGGTAGTTCCAAACTTGCCTCTTGAGGTTATCAACAGCTATGCCAAGCAGTTGGTTTGCCAGAGCGATACCAACCTTGTATCATTGGTAATGATGCGCGAGCAGGCTGGTGCCGTTTATCCTACAGAGCAGGAACTTGCTGCCATAGTAAAGCAGGTACGTGCTGAGAAGCTCGAGGCTTATGTGGATAATGTTAAGCAGGAACCTCTCATCGCTCAGGCTCCTAAGGCTGGTAAAATTAAGAAGACTGTTGAGAACAAGAAGTTGGGCTTCAAGGAGTTGACTCTTTCTAATGGCGCTAAGGTGGTATTGAAGAAGACCGATTTCAAGGACAATGAGATTGCTTTCGCAGCTTCAGCCAATGTGGGCTATTCTACTTTCGGCAAGGAAGACTTCCTGAATGCTGCATTTGCAGCAGATGTGCTCGATGCCAGTGGTCTTGGCGATTTCTCAAGCAATGAGCTTGATAAGGCTTTGGCAGGTAAGCAGGCTGGCGTTTCGTTCAGCTTGAGTCCTTTCAATCATGGTTTGAAGGGTAATTCTACTCCTAAGGACATCGAAACCCTGATGCAGCTCATCTATCTCAAGATGACCGCAGTAAGCAAGGACCAGAAGAGCTTCGACAATATGAAGAGTATGATGGCTACTGTTCTTGCCAACAAGAGCAACAACCCAAGCCTCGTATATCAGGATTCTGTTCAGAGCACCCTCTATTTGGGTAGCAAACTTGCCCGTGTGCCAGAGGCAAGCGATATAAAGGATATCAACTACGACCGTATCCTGGAGATTGGTAAGCAGTTCTACGGCAATGCCAAGGACTTCACCTTCTATTTCGTAGGTAACTATGATGAGAAGACTCTCCTCCCACTCATCGAGCAGTATATCGCCAGTCTGCCAAACAATGGCTTCAAGCTGAAGAACAAGCAGATTCCTTATGCTAATGGTAAGGTAAGCAATGTCTTTACCAAAGCAATGGAGAACCCACAGAACCAGGCAACAGAGATCTGGTATACCAAGGCTCCATTCACCTTGCAGTATATGGTTCTTGCTGATGTTTCAGCCCGCCTTTTGGAGATGAAGTATTTGCGTACTATCCGTGAGGAACTCAGTGCTGCTTATCATGCAGGTGCAAACTATGGTTTGCTTCGCGATTATGATAACAAGGCTGCCATCTCTATTTCTGCCGTGGCTCAGCTGAACCCAGAGAAGTCGGATATCGCTATTCCTTACTTCTTCAAGGGTATGGATGAGACCATCGCCCAGCCAAATGCAGAAGACCTTCAGAAGGTGAAGGAGATTCTCCTGAAGCAGGCTGCTGTTAGCGAGAAGTCTAATGGTTATTGGCTTGGTGCGTTGAGCACATACGAGCGTATGGGTGTTGATACTCATAGCGATTACAAGGAGATGGTGAAGAATCTGAAGGCATCTGAAATTTCAGACTTCCTGAAGAATGTGATCCTGAAGAGTGGTAACCACTTCGAGATTATCATGAAGGCAGTGAAGAACGAGAAGTAAATTCCGGACTTGATATAATAAAACGTAAAAATCCCGTTGTACAAGCCAGATGGCTGACAACGGGATTTTTACGTTTTTTTCTTTTCCCAAAATTTTTGAAACTCATCATTTAAGAGTCGTTTCGAAAAATCTCTCTTTTAAAAGAAAGGATGCGTCCTTAACTATATATGTATAAGAGCATCATCTTTCCTCCTTTATTTCTTGTTTCTGAAGAGTATTAACCTCTTCTCTTTGCCTTAGAAGCAAGAGCCTCGCGGCGATCCTGGAGAATCTGTTGGCATCTATCGATAGCCTGATTCTGATTTTCTGAATTTACCTTAATTAAATCATTCATAACCTATTGTTATTTGTTAACCGCTTGCAAAGATAGGGGTTTCTACCTATTTCTAGGTACAAAATGCATGAAAATGCGTGTTTTATTCGTTATTTTTTGATTTATGTCAAAAAAATGTGCAATCGTTTGAACAGTTCCCCCTAGAATGATAATTGGTATTTCCTGAACGTTTTTTTCATTATCTTTTAAACGAATTGTCATCGCAATCGTCTATAATAACGTAAAAAGAGCAGAAATGCTGAGTTTTTTGGGAGATTCATACCGCGAAATAGGGATTTTTCTTATCGTATTTCCGATTTTTTTGCGAACTTTGCACCCGAAAGAACAATAGGAAGTATTGGGTATATATAAATAAGAGTGATAAAAATAAATATATAGAAAGCAATGAAAAAGGTATTTCTTTTGGCTGCCCTCGTGCTCGCATGCACAGCTGGCAGCAACGCAAGCGCTATGAACGAGGCAGCGCTCAATGCCTCAATGTCTGAAATGATGCCGGTTAAGAAAACGGCTAAGAAGACAACAAAGAAGACTTCAAAGAAGACTACGACCAAGAAGACTTCTACAAAGAAAACAACTTCTGCAGCATCTAACACAACAGCTGCGACTGCAACAACAACTGCAGCAACAACCAGCAATGCCGCTACATCTACCAGTGCAACCAGCAATGCAGGTTCAGCCGTTGCAGGTATCTTGGGTGCAGTACTGGGCGGAAACTCTAACAGCAGCAGTTCTGCAGGTAGCAGTATTATCAATGGCATTCTGAATAATGTAATCGGTTCAGGTACCTTCAGCAAGCAGGATCTCTGTGCCCATACCTGGAAGTACAGCAAGCCGGGATGCGCCTTTACCTCTGAGAATCTCCTGGCAAAGGCTGGCGGTGAGATAGCTGCCAACAAGGTAGAGGAGAAGTTGGGTGAGTATTACAGCAAGTTTGGCTTCAGCGGCTCAAATACCTATTTCACCTTCAAAACTGATGGAACTTTCGCAGCCAAGATTGACGGCAAGTCATGGCAGGGCAATTATACTTTTGATGAGAAGACTCATGCCATTCAGATGAAGGGCTTGCTCTTGAGTATGTCGGGTTATGCTACGAAGACTACCAACGGCATCAGCCTGCTTTTCGACCAGACAAAGTTGCTCAACCTCATCAAGACCATGGGTGTCCTCAAGGGCAGTTCTACCCTCAGCGCTATCGGTACTATCGCCAATAATTACGATGGTATGCGTGTAGGTTTCGAGATGACTAAGTAATCCTGAAGGATAGAATCCATAACTGAGCCTTCTGTTGAAGTGGGCTCAGTCAATAGAAATCGCCCTGTAAGAAGTAAAGCATCTTTCAAGCTATGCTTTGCTCTTTACAGGGCGATTTTTCTTGTTTATTTCACGCTCAGTTTCATTGTCTTTACATCCTTGCTGTTGGTTCCTATCATAATCTGGAAGTCGCCAGGTTCTATCACGTGCTTCAGATCTGCGTTGTAGAACTTGAGCATATCTGGGGTGATATCAAAGCTTACCTCTTTGCTTTCACCTACTGCCAGATGGATGCGCTGGAAACCTTTCAGTTCCTTTACAGGGCGGGAGATGCTGGCTACCATGTCACGGATGTAGAGCTGCACAATCTCGTCGGCATCGCGGGAGCCATTGTTCTTAACGGTGACGCTAGCTGTAATCTTCTTGCCATCCTGCCATTCGGTAGCCTCCTCATTGCTGATGTCGGCCTCCTGGCTGCTCAGGCGGAAGTTGCTGTACGAAAAGTAGGTATAGCTCAAACCGTAACCGAAAGGATAGAGCGGACCATTGCTTACATCCAGACAGTTGCTGGCAAACTTGGCAAACTTCTCATTATCGTCTGCTACAGGGCGGCCGGTGTTCTGATGGTTGTAGTAGAGAGGCTCCTGACCGGTGGTCTTAGGCATCGAAGTGGTGAGCTTACCCGATGGCGATTTGTCGCCAAAGATAACATCGCAGAGTGCATCGCCCATCTCTGAACCTCCAAACCATACATTCATGATGGCTGGTACATGGGCTTTCTCCCAAGTAAGAACCGTAGGACGGCCCGCAAAGTTGAGGAGCACTACAGGCTTGCCCGTCTTCAGGAGTTCGGCAAGCAGTTCGCGCTGTACGTCCGGCATCTCCAGGTTGGTACGGCTACCGCATTCGCCGCTCATCTCGGCACTTTCGCCCATAGCACATACTATCACGTCGGCCTCTTTAGCTATCTTCAGCGCTTCAGCCTTCATCTCGGCCTCGTTGCCCCAGTTGATCGGTTTACCGAATTCGCCGTTTTGCTGTAGTTCCTTATTGCGCCAGATATTGCTTCCCTGGGCATATAATAAGGTGGCTTTTCCGGCAAGAGCATGCTCCATTGCCTCCTTGATGGTGGTATATTTAGATGGTACCTGAGCCACGCTCCATGTACCGGCTATGTTGTTTCGGGTGTCGGCAAGCGGACCTATCAGGGCTATCTTTCCTTCCTTCTTCAGTGGCAGGATATTGCCTTCGTTCTTCAGAAGCACGAAGGTTTCTGCTGCTACATTGCGGGCTGCCTGACGGTTCTCTGCGGTATAAATCTCGCTCTTGCTGCGCTTGGTGTTGCAGTAGCGGTAAGGGTCGCTGAACAGGCCCAGTTTATATTTCGCTTCCAGAATGCGGCGGCAGGCGATGTTCACATCCTCCTCGCTCACCTTTCCTTCTGCTATGCTCTTTGCCAGATGCTTTACGAAGGCGTTGGAACACATGTCCATATCGGTACCCGCCTTCAGTGCCTGTTCTGAAGCCTCCTGGATGTCTTTTGCCGTTCCGTGCTGCAGAATCTCGGCGATAGAAGCGTAATCGGTAACCACGAAACCGTTGAATCCCCACTGCTTTCTCAAGACATCGGTCATCATCCATTTGTTGGCTGTAGCAGGTATGTAGTCGATGAGATTGAATGAAGACATCACGCTGCCTACGCCAGCCTTCACCACTGCCTCGTAAGGTGGCAGATACTGGTTCATCATGCGCACGCGGCTCATATCTACCGTGTTATATTCCTTACCGCTCTCAACGCCTCCGTACAGGGCAAAATGCTTCAGACAGGCCATGATGCGGTTGGCTCTCAGAATCTCTTCTGTGCGCATATCCACGCCCTGGTAGCCCTGAGTCATCGCTGCTCCCATCACGCCGCTCAGGTAAGGATCCTCGCCATTTCCTTCGCTTATTCGTCCCCAGCGGGCATCGAGTGCGATGTCTACCATAGGAGAGAATGTCCAGTTGATGCCGTCGGCACTGGCTTCCTTGGCCGATACTTCGCCTACCTTCTTCAACGCCTCGGTATCCCATGAGCAGGAGAGGGCGAGAGGGATAGGGAACATCGTTTCGTAACCATGAATCACGTCCATACCTACGAGCAGCGGGATGCCCAGACGGCTGTTCTTGATGGCGATTTCCTGCAGAGCCTTGATCTTATCGAGGCCTTTGATGTTGAAAACTCCGCCCATGTTACCCTGGGCGATATCGCTGCCTACCTGAGTATCAAGTGCGCCGCCGGTAGTGATGTCGCCGGCTACCATCAGGTTCAGCTGACCAATCTTTTCCTGTAGTGTCATCTTCGCCATCAGTTGGTCGATATACTCCTTCATGGGTAGAATCTTGCCTTTCTTGGTTGTGGCAGTTACTTTTTTCTTAGGGGCTGCGGTATGGGCGAAAGCAGGTGCTGCCATAGAACCAGCCAAAAGAAATGTGAGTGATAAAAGTGCTGTTCTCATTGTTTATTATGTTAATTGTTATTTTTGATGCTTATCTTCTATTAAGACCATGCAAAGATAATAAAAAAGATGATACGATGCGCGATACGAATGTTAAAATGTGGATGAATTTTTCTTTTTTAGATAGAAATGTATCTGATAATGAGATAGATAAGAAAAATGAAGAATATATAAAAAGTGGATGCGGTATAGGTGAAAAATGCGAAGAAATCTACATTTCTTCTATATTTGATTTGTCGTTTCCGATTTTTTTATTACTTTTGCACATGAAACCTCATGAAAATAAATCAATCTTAAACGGAATCAAGTTGATGTATCGCGTAAATGAATTATGGGGAAAGGCATTCTTCTTCCTGCTCTTTGTCTTGATGCCTCTTTCTCTTGCAGCAAAAACAACAGATAATATGGAGCAGTTTTTTCAGAGTCTGGACAACGCCATTGCCCATTCGGCTGATTATGTGAAGGTACGTGAAGCCCGAATTCGCGATTGGGAGCAGAAACTGAAGACCGCCAGGCGCCTAAGCAGTAAGTATGATGCCTGTTTTGCGCTCTTTGAGGAATACCGCTCCTACAAGAACGACATGGCGCTGAAATATATCAACCGATGTATGGAACTGGCCATCAGAATGGGCGATAAAAAGAAGGTGGAAAATGCTAAGGCGCTGCTTGCTTTCCAGGAGTCGACCACGGGCGATTATGTCGAATCATACGACCTGCTGAAGTCTGTCAATATCGCTGATCTTGATGCAGAGGGCAGGCGCAACTACCTCTGGGCTTGCCAGCATCTGTATGGCGAGATGGCATATTATTCCAACGTTCCCTCTTTGAAGAAATATTATACAGGCAAGCGTAATGCCTATCAGGCTGCAATAGACAGCACATTCAGCCATGATGATGACCTTTATCTGCAGATGCAGGAGGTGAGGGCACGCGATGCAGGCAATATGAAGGAGGCTTTGCGATTGAGCGATAAGCGGCTGGCGATGACGAAACCGGGCACCCATCAGTATGCCATTGTACAGTTTTATCGCGGCTTGACCTACAATCAGTTTGGCGATGAAGAGCAGTTTCTCAGCTGCCTTTTGCGTTCTGCTATCTGCGATGTCCAGTTGGCTGTGATGGACCAGGGGTCGCTCTGGGAACTCGCCAATCTGCTCAATGCCGAACCGGGCGAGCAGAAGCGCTCTCACGAGTATATCAAGTTTGCCTGGAAGTCGGCTACCGTATTCAATACGCCTATCCGCAGCCGCCAGATCATGCCTGTGCTCACGCAGATTGAGGAGGGATATCAGAAAGAACTTTCTTCGAGCAACCAGCATCTGCGGCTCATGGTAGCGTGTTCAGCCTTGCTTCTCTTTGTGGTTATGCTCTTGCTCTACTATGTCAACAAGCAGCGCAAGCGCATTGCTGCGGCCCATCATAAGCTGAAGGAAACCAACCATGCCTTGCAGTTGGCAAATGAGCGTCTTAACGAGATGAACCATTCTCTCAACGAGAGTAACAAGATGAAGGAAGTATATATTGGTCGATTCCTGCGCCTTTGTGCCATCTATGTCGACAAGATAGAGACCATGCGCAAGCGAGTAGTGAAACTGGTGAAGGCTAGAGAACTCAACAAGTTGCTGGAGCAGATGCAGGCTGGCGAGGCCTACATGGGCGAGCTGTATGAGTATTTCGATTCCGCCTTCCTGAAGCTCTTCCCTGACTTTGTTGAGGAGTTCAATGCCCTCTTGAGACCTGAAGAGCGTATCGTGCTCGAAGATGACAGCCGTCTTTCTACCACCCTCCGTATCTTTGCCCTTATCCGTCTGGGCATCGAGGACAGTTCTAAGATTGCCGAGTTCCTTCACTATTCTGTGAACACTATCTATAATTATCGCGCCAAAATCAAGAATAGTGCCATCTGTGACAGGGAAGAGTTCGAGCAGCGCGTGAAGCAGATTGGCATGAAATAAGCCTTTCTGGGCGTGATGGCGCAAACTTGCGAAAATTCAGGAGTAAATGCTGCAGATACCCATGCGCCCTGTATTATGGTGTCAAGTGGGTTAATCTTCTGATAATCAGGATATTGATATTTTGGAAAATCCCCGTTTCTACAAGTTTGTCGATAGGATGAAAAGCAGGGAAATACAATAAAAGCTTGTTACGGCGTTTCACCGTAACAAGCTTTTATGCGTTATATTTATTTCTTCCCTCCGTTCAATTTCTCAGAATCGAATCATTCTTTTTAAAAGAGCTCGAAGGCTTTCTTGAGCTTCAGGTTATCGGCTGCATTACCAACAAGAGCCTCAAACTTTCCGGCTTCAGCCTTCCAGGATGAAGATGCCTCATCGTAGAAACTGAGGGCCTCTTTGCTGATGGTGATGCTGATATCCTTGCTCTCACCTGGCTGGAGATAAACCTTCTGGAATCCCTTCAGCTCCTTCTGAGGGCGGTCTACCGATGCCTTGACG
>ERZ1023886.602-NODE-602-length-13051-cov-61.130579_pt1 | contig 13051 bp, 7 predicted proteins | sample MGYA00380395_ERZ1023886 | MGnify/ENA primary metagenome ERZ1023886 (study PRJEB33179, sample SAMN07449002) | human gut metagenome | biome: Human-gut; feature: Human associated habitat; material: Faeces | host: Homo sapiens | place: India: Bhopal | collected... | reverse complement strand
GAGTTGTCACACTTCAACAGTTCAAAATAATGGCTCCATGTCAATTTTGGGGACGCTGTCCCCAAAATTGGAAAAGCAAGGTAAAACTTACGCATTAACTTCCTTAACTCCTTTAACTTCCTGATATGCGAAAGTTCAGTTATGAGCCCACTTTAAAAAGTCATTTTTGATAATTCCTCCAAAAGTAACCATCTGATAATCAAATGGGTTTATAGAATAAAGGACCCAAAACTACTTTTTAAAGTGGACTCAATATATGATTCTTTGAATCTTTAGATTTTCGAATAAAAAGCCCTGCCGGCTTTCACAAGCTGGCAGGGATAATTATAAGTAAAAGATGTAATTCGCTATTCTGATTTCACTTAGAAAATCATCTTATAGTCCTTACTGCTACCATCTGCCAATTCTATGTGTATGATTTGAATGCCTGTGGCTATGCTCGCCTTTAAACACCTTGAACCATTTCCCTGTACCCTGCTGATGATTCTGCCATTCAGGTCTATGACCTTGACACTCTTGAGCAGACCGCAGGCAGATTGCACGAGGACAGAAGAACCTTCCTGAACAATACTGATGCGCTGATCAGTATCGACAGATGTCACATCTGTACTTCCATAACGGCTTCTGATAACAAATCTGCATAACGAGGTCTCGGCATCCGCAATAATGAGAGGAGAATCGAGTGAATAATCGGCACCCGAAAGCATATCATGGAGAACATATCCGCTCATATCAACACCCTGAATAGGTTTTACCTCGATACGGATGCTATCCTTTTGCGACAGATAGATTCCTAAAGATGTAGCGCCAGTCATCGGAAGGATATCGTAAGCCTGACTCTGCTGAATACCAAATACCTTCAAAGGTGACTTCACTTCACTATCCAGAAGAGTTGGAACCAACACAGAGTTCTTGAAAGAAGAACCGGCAGAAACATCATAAGCAGTTTCTGAATTCTCCATCACCAGCATAGCTGCTGATTTGCTTCGCGTCTTCAGGCTTTCCACACACACTTTCAGTCCCTTGGCTTCAGCAGGTTTACTTTCCTCAGTAGCCTTCTTGCTTCCACCAATCATTTCTGGGGTGAGCAGCAGGGTGATTTGCGTATTCGGCTCATCTTTTGTGGTAACATAGAATGCCTGCATTGGGGCGATGGTGGTGGCGTTGCCCGTAGAAGCGACCTTGCTTACAGTTTGCTCTTCCATGCCTCCCGATTCATTCTCTACTTCCACCTTCACGCTGCTCACGTTCCCATTCGCCTCCAGGAACTTCTGGATATTCAGTCGGCTCATGAATGGGTTGCCCAGCAAGAAGGTCTGCGTAGGAATATCCGATTTCAGCGTAATCTGATACTCGCTCTGCCCCACGAACACCGTGCGGTTCTCCGTCACTTCCTTGCCTTCCGACAGATACTTATATTCCATCGTCAAGTCGCCTTCCTGCGGAGAATCCGGTTCGTAGATGAAGCGGTTTATCTTATTTGCATCTTTCGTCACTGTTTCACTAGCCACTTTCTCCTGATCGTAATCCACGAAGTAACTATATTCTTTATGCGCCTTAGGCAGGCGGATACTGAACTTATTGGTAGCCGGCAGATTGCCGTTGTCTATCCACATAGAGAAGCCTTCACCCATGCCGTACTCCTTCGCCACGGCATTGAAGTTGTGCGACCAGGTGGCCTCGTTCACGGCAAGCGTTTCATCCGTCAAAACCGGATTTCCCTTGCTGTCTAACGAATAAATCTTACCCGGATGCGCAGCCGCCCAGAGGCGCTGGTAGATGCTCGGGTTGAAGCGCTGTTCCTTCCAGTTTTCTTCGTTCAGCTCCTCGAAGTATTTCGCCTTCGTGGTGTCGGCAGGCATGAACATATCGCCCGTGTACATCTGCTTGAGCGGTGCACTCAGCAGATAGTAATGGTTCGGCTTCTGCTCCAGTTCTACCCATGCCTTGCGATAGTTGAGCGATGGCACGTTATCCACCGCCGAACGGGGTTCGAAGAAGATGTCCTTGCAGCAGTAGTCGGCTGGCTTCACTGGCGTGCCCAGCCTTGGGAAGTTATCGGCATCCGACGAGATGATGGCGTTGGTGCAGCAGTAAGGCGAACCGTCGCTCCAGTTGTCCCATTTGTTCCATTCATTGGTAGATGCACTCGGAAGCCATCGGGTCTGTAATGGATGAACCAGATATACTACAGAAGAGAGTGGCGTCCAGCTGCCGTCGAAGAAGGTGAGCTGATATTCGCCCGGCTCCTTGGTGGTGTAGGTATATTGGATATTGTTCTTGGTGTCTGGTGTAGAATGCAGAGACACAATGCCATTTTCTCCCGCATTCTTATCACCGAAGTAAAGATGATAATCTACTCCGGTCAATCCGGTAGCAGTTACGACAATCTTATCTCCTACGCATACATTGTTGACAACGATATCGTCTACACCATCTACGCACGACTTGTCGTCCTTACAGTCAGGAATACCATCATTATCAATATCACCACGTGTCACGAGTCCGTAGAATTTCTGCACATCCAATGCGCCTACAATTTTGGCTAAAGTTAATCGCACCTCGTCATACGCTTTCTTTGGCTGAAAGAAGAGGATATTCTTATCGCCATAACCCGCTACATCAGCGGAAATCACCTTCCAGTCGGTAAATTTATCTCCCGTAGAATTACCGTCTTTGAAGGTTTCTACCGTTAGCCAGTCTCCTACGTTTACGGCTGCCAGGAAAGTCTTGTTGTCAATGACAATTCCCAACTGATGATGATAGTCGAGTGTTCTACCCATCTTTACGGCGAATGTTTGACCAACTCCCAGACTTACCGTATTGGCAACCGCCATATAGGTATTCAAGTCATCATCCACCAGATAACCTAAGTTATCATCTACAGTAGCCACACTCACCGCTCCGCCAAATTTGGTTTCATTAGCATTGATGGTAGTATGTGAATGATTATGCGACATCACCAGACTGCTACATGCAAGTGGCGAAGAACAGTCATCGGCAGCCTCCTCAATAAAGGCATAGTAGATACGGAGTTTAGAACCGCCCAGATTGAGTACACCCGAATTCCAGAGTTGGAACTCATCCATCTGAATCTGTTTGTCTTTGCTGTCGTAGGATGGAACTTCGATAGAATATCTTATCTTTTGCAGCTTGTCTGAACCTGCAATATCTGCACTAATCGCATTGTTCTCATCTATCAGATGGCGATATACTTCCTTGCCTTGGTTATAGCAGCGTATCTGCAGGAATTGCAGGGCATGCAAATTGATTACTGTAGCATCAGCCTCTACCACAAAACCAATGCGCTTAGGTTGAGCTCTCTTGACGGCATCCGGCTCTGATTCACCTTCGTGTCGGTCGGTAGCATCGTATATCAGTTGACCATCCTTGCGGTGAATTCCGATGATGCAGAGGTTATCGGCAAGACTCAAGCCACCTATATATTCGGCATATTTATCATATTCACCTTTGATAATATTGTCTCTATCCTTGAGTTCAGAGACAGAAAGCAGCGAGCCGGATGTTTCGTGAATCTTAGGCGATACCTCGTAGAAATCTTCACCCAGTTTGTTGACAAGTGGTTTGCCGCAAGTTGTATTTCCATCATTAAAACCACCTACAGTAATGGTGGTTTCATCATAACATCCGTCCTGAGCCGTGGCCCTGAAGGTATATTTACCAGGTTCCAGATTGGTAACTTGACCATCAGAGGTAACCTTTACTGGTGTGGTGGCAAGAATATCGTTATTTTTCAAATCCCATGCATTCACCAGACTCCATGTTACGCTTACTTTCGGATTAGAACGGAGAGTAAACGAAGTCTGCGATTGGCAGACATTGCTGCTGATGGTAGGATTGATGGGGCACCGGTGGGATACATCTGGAGCCATTCTTACGAATCCATAGTGGATGCCAATGGCGCCTGCATCAACTCCGAGAACCGTAAGGAATCTGATTTCGCATCCTGAAAACGGCACCTTTGCCTTGATGCTCACCGTTCCGTCGCCAATCTGCACCAGCGAGAGGTGGAGCACCTGGGCAGAAATCGTTTCTTCCTGCACCTTGTTTCCCTTGTGGTCGAAGAGCAGCACGTTGACCCATGTTCCTGCATTGAGGCTCAGCAGGGCATCCATCTTGTATTTGAAGCCAGCCTCCATGCCAGCCTCGAATGCTTCGCCTTGCGGGTTCTTGTTGTTCTGCATCATAAACTTGGCTCCGCCCTGGTAACCTATGTCAAGAAGAGGGACGATGGTGGCGAAATTGTCCAGATCATCATCTGTCATCTTCTTTATATCGCCGTCCAGGAAAGGCAGGGGGATGCCGAGGATAATAGGGCGCCAGCCTTTCATCTCTTTGAGCGCTACCTGCTTGTCGTCTTTGAAATATTCGTTGTATTTTTTGATGCCTCCATCGGTGATGGTAAACTCCGTAGATTCGCCCACGAAGGCATATTTGATTTTCAGAATATTCGCCACTTCTGCCTGAATGCCGCCCGAGCAGTCGAGAGTGATTTCATCAAAGAGCCAGTCGCTTTCTGCCGTCAGCATGGCGCAGATGTTGTCGGAACCCGGTATCTGGAGCAGCTTCAGCGTTACTCCCGAACCATTCTGTCCTTCCCTTACCGCCTTCACACCCTTCAGTTTGCCGTCGCGATAGAATCCGATGGAGAATGCCTTGATTACATCGAGGCTCAGCACGCTGCTACCCGAACCAGCCACGATGGTAAAGCCTGCCACCGTTCCCTTGGAATAGTAATTATCCATATCTTTTACACTTACTATCGGGTCTACGGTTACCCCTGCTCGTACCACGGAGTTCACCTGTGCATAGTTGTCGAGTGAATCGTCGGTAAGGGCGCCCATATCCTTTGCCCAGCTGCCTACGCCTACCACACCAATCAATTTGTTAATGGTGCACGATTCGCCCGTAAGGGCACGGCGGTTGCGCAGTTCACGGAATGTCATGTTGTAATATTTGGGGTCATTGTTGAACTCCACAAAATGGTCTTGGTGCTTGTCGGCTGGCAGATCATCCCAGTTGTTGGTCCAGATGGGTTTCTTGCAGTTCTTGAACGAGTCTCTAACGGCAGCACTCTCGAAATAGGGACTGGTGTTGTCATCCTGAGGTTGTGCCGCCTGGATAGAGGCGGGCACAACCATCAGGAATGCCAACAAAAATGATATGAAAGTTTTGTATATAAAATGCAGTTTCATTGTCTGTTTGATTTTAAAACATATCATAACGTCTTGATAATTCTCTTGATCTTATTCGAGCAAATGTCTGGAGTCTGTAAGTGTCTTTTGCTCATCGTATGTGAAGACATATTTATGGTTTCGTCTCAGATAGAAGAGGTTGCTTACTCCATCTACCACGATAACGCCCGTGGCTGCTTCAGAAGACATCATATCCTTTGCCTTTATCTGATAGTTGTGGGCGTGAGGATAGGCTTTGAGGCCTATTCGCACGGCAAGATGGGTCTTGCCTGGCAGCACAAATGCCTTGAGCACCACTTCCTTGTCTTCACCTGGGAAGGGGGCATAGGCAATGGCGGTATAGGAGCCTCCCTTTTCTGAATACTTTTTGATAGGTACACTGCCCTGCTTAAAACCGTCGTAGCTGGTAAGAGGCATCTGGGTAAGCACGGTGTCGGCAAGTAGGCAATACCATTGCGTCTGCGCTGTAATGCTGTAATGGGCGGCATGAGTGATATGAACCTCCACTTCTGCCATGCCTCTATAGAGTGTTCCTACAAGCGGCGTAGGGGTGTTGTTTCCCAGATTTTCCTTCTGGTAATCAGCAGAAGAGATGATTGGATTTTGGGTGTCATCCCCCTGCTGGTAGAGGGTGCCATAGAAGAGCTGCGGCACCGTGATGAGCTGGCGGCTCAAGCAATCTACATTATTTAGTGTGAGAACTATTTTTTTTAGATAGTCAAGCCAGTTGTTGGAGGTGTCGGTTTTGCCATCATCATTGACCAGGTAACTCGCAAACGTGGCCTTGAACTCCTGAAATGTAGTACCTTTTTTTAAATTGAGCATTTCCGTGGTAACCACATTGTTTTCCTCATACTGCGGATAGGGCGATTTCTCCTGGCTATTGTAAGCGAGGGCAATGATACGATATTCGTAGCCCCTGCTGATGCCGAAGGTGCCCTTTACCACATAGTGCTTGTGGGGCTTTCCCGAAAGATAATCGTCTTCCTTGCCGTCTTCTAACGTGGGTTTCCCGTTAATCACCCTGTCGTTGGTAGGGTCGTACTCGAAGCCCTGGATATCGTTGACTGCGGCATCATAGGTTGCAGTATTTTCTCCATTGTTCTGAACTCTTCGGCGAAAAGCTATCAGCCTTACGGCATTGACGTTGTCGGTCTCGGCATATCCGTAGTCCTCGTCTATTGTGCCCGACGAGGAAGAGGATCCTGCACCAGGAGGAGCTACACGGGTGTTTCTGCCATCTTGCTTGGCATTGCCATCGCTGCCGCTTAATCCGCCCAGAGTGATGGTGAAGGGAACAGTCGTAATCTCATCTTCGTTTTCCGAAGGCTGATTCATGCCTGCATCTCCATTGCTGCCATCTGGATAGGGTGGCTGATCGGCATCGCTGCTGCATCCCGCGGCTAGTGCGAGGAGGAAGCAAAAACCTGCCGCCATGCCTGTCCTGATGGCGTTCATCTTGATGGTGTTCATCTTGATGGAGCTTATCTTATGGATGCTAAATCTTGATTTCTGCATATTCTATTTCCGTTTTTATGCTGTTTTGTAACGTTTATTCTGTTTCAAATTCATGTCTTTTTTCGAAGGCTGGTTCTATCTCAACCTTCACTTCGGTCATCACCGGCTCGTAATACTCCTTCAGGTCGTATGGCTGGTTCACGGTCTTGCTCTTGGCTCCCAGGCAATACAGGTGGTTTGCCTCGATAGGGAATTTGAACTTGTCGCCAGTGGTTGTAGACTTCCTGATGTTGTCGTACCTGTGGTGCGTGCCATCCGTGTAATGCAGATAGAAGGTGGTCTCGTTCTCTGCCGAGTTCTTGCTTTTCTGCATTTTTTCCTCTGGTGTAGGCATCATGAAATTGCTTATCATGTAGCTGTTTGCCTTCCATCCTTTCTGGGAGTCTTCAGCTCGCTTGAATATGTTCTCTGTAGCATCTACGGTCCATCCGTTTGAGGGGGTGAGGTCGATGGTGCCCAACGTCTGATAAGTCAACGATTCAGCATCTGCTGGTGCCTGCTTCTGCCTTATCAGCGTTTCGGGGCTGATGCCGGTGGCTACAACGGATAGAGAGGTGGGCGTGAAGGTAACGGTGCTCACGTCTCCTGCTGCATTCGACTCCACCTGTGCCGGGATGTTTTCTACGTAAATCATCAGGCCAGCCACGTTACGGCTGGCGGTCAGCGTGCGGTGGAAGTATTTCGTCTCTTCCGTTACGAGAACGGGGGCTTCCTCATGTGTCTTCTCGTCTTGCAGAATGCCGCTAAACAGCTCTGTGGTATTGAGGATACCAAGTTTGGCGCTGTTTTTTGCCTCCTCGGTGAGGGCGATTCTTGCGTCCTCCAGTTTCGTTGCGTTTTCAGTGAATTTGGGTTCTGTAAGTACTTTCTTCGTTGCGTATTTGTCATCTCTTCCTATGGCTAGAAACTGGTAGTAGTAGCCGTTCTGCAGATAGGGTTCGAAGGTGTATAGATGCTGCTCGGGCATGTTCTGGTGCTCGGCAGAATAGTAGGGTTCTCTATTGTTGAATGCGTCAACGGAATAGTAACCTTTCTTGGCTGCTTCCGTTTCAATAGGGGTGCAATAGGTATATGCTTCTTCTGGGGTGCCCTTCTTGTCTTCGGGGCATCTGAAGACGTAGATTCTCATATCATTCACCTGCTGTGCTCCATCCCACGTATCAAGTTCTCGTGAGCCGGTAACAACACCTGCGCTTACACCCACTCTCATGTCCAACTTCACGGCATGCGAGCCGTCGGCGAGGGTATCAGGCACATCATTACTTGCGCTGCAGCTCATTAGGAGACTGGCAGCGAGGATTATATTTAAACTGTTTTTTATAGATTTTCTCATCATATTCGCCTATTCGATTTCAATGTTTGCCTATTCGATTTCAATGTTCGCCTATTCGATTTGAATGGGAATTACGTATAAAATGAATGATAAATTAAATATTGTGATGTTGGGATAGTAAGGGATGCGAGTGCCTATAGCGGGCACTGTGCATCCCTTGGATATATTTTTCTTAATACTGCCTATATTTTATAAGAGCATATAGTAAGATTAATCACCCAACTCCATCTGGTGGATAGCCTCCCAGTTGTCGTTCACCTTCAAGATGAGGTTCTGAGATTTGCTCAAGTCTTCTGGCTTGTCAGGATCTGGTTTATCAGGATCTGGATCTGGTTTTGGATCTGGATTTGGATTACCTGGGTCTGGATCTGTCTTACCTCCATTAGAAGGCTTCACACCCAAGTTGTACATGTGGTTGCGAACCACGTTGAAGATAGAAGGACTTTCGTCTGCAACATTTCCATTTGTAGCATCAGTATTTACATCTTTAGCTGGGATAGAAACGGTCCAAGTCTTGATGATATCGTCAGCAGCATCCAAGAGCTGAAGCTCCATGGTGCTCTTCTCAGGTGTCAAAGCAAATGGAATGACGAAGTTGCTTCCGAAAACTGAACCCTTAACAAGGGTAGTATTCTTAAAAATGTCAGCATGGGTCCAACCATCTTCTTCTGTCAATAAGCCGTCGTGATTCGTATCACCATTTTTGAACCATTCATTCAAATCGATAGAGTAGAGCACATAACCATTGCTGCCATCTTTGAACTTTGCATCTGTAGCAAGTGGTGCACCTGTTGATGTAGAACCATTAACACAATACTTGATAGTGCTGCCAGTTGCTCCAGCAGCTGTGAATGAGCTGTTGAAGTTGTTGAAAGTCAACTTATCATTCTTATCTCTTACTACGAGACGGAGGGTCTTGGCGTCTTTACCATTCACACGTGCTGGGATGTTACTGAAATAACCGAAGCTACCAGCTACCTGACGATGCAAGGTTACATCCAATCCATCCTCTTCACCAGAAGTAAGGTTGGTGATTTTCTTGTCAGCGTTGATATTCAGTTCTGCATCACCTGCGAATACTTCCTCTGCTACTTTGTTTGCCTTCAAGGTTGCAGTAATATCCTTGTAAGTACCAGTAAGGGCATCTTTACCTGCCACATTCAAATCATAGGTGTAGTCACTGTTATCGCTGTAACCTACAGCCATAACCTTGTAGTTACCTTCACCCAGTCTCTGATCACCCTTGTAAGTAAGAGTAAGCTCGCGACCATGATTGGTATACGTTGTACTTGTTTTCCAATCCTTCTTCTCGTCTTTGACAATAGCCTTCGTATCAGCGTTGTAAATCAACACGCGAACATTCTGGATAGTCTGCAAAGCCTGTGAAGAATACAATGGGCGGCCTGCACGTGTTGTCAAGCCATCACCACTACTAGCTACCTGCAATACAATCTGCTGTACTGCCTCGTTCTGACCCTCTGTGCTAACCACAGCGTCGTCACTGCTACATGCGCTGAACAGCAAGCTGCTTGCTGCAAGCGCAAAAAACATACCTTTTTTCATAAATTATAAATTTAAAAATTGAGTATAAATTAATTATCAATCCAATATCATACCGTGAATTTCCTCCCAGTTGTCATTCACCTTCATATAGATGGTGAAGCGATTGCGTTTGGAATCGTACACATATCTCAGCACCGTAATCTTGTTGCGCTCCATGCTTACCTCCACGTCATCAGGTGACAACACAGATGAATTGCCGCCTTCGCCACTATTCTTATAGAAATTGACATCCACCACTGACTCTTCCTTCTGGAAAGAAGGAGCCAGGAAAATAGAGGTCTTGGTCTTGGCGCCAGCTTTAATTTCCGATTTTTGAAAGACGCTGGTCTCTTCAGAATATTGGAAACTTGGATTTACTATTCCATAGAGATCGCTTACTTCAGTATCCATCACATTATACCCGGCAGGAAGATTCTCTGTCCATATAACCAGTTTTCCCTTAGTGCGCTCCATCTCGCTGGTATAGCAATAATGGTTTTCATCATAGACGAGGGTATCGCAAGCCTGATAAACATCATCGCCCTGACTGTGCTCCGGATGTAGCAACAGTTCGTTTTTATCCAGATTGAGTTCGCCTCGCTTCCTCATACCTCCCCATACCGTAAAGACGTATTTTCCGAAAGGCATGTCGGGGTCGAAGCTTACAGGATAAGTTAATCCATCACCCTCTACTCCGAAACCTTTTTCTTCTACGATAACCTGCTGAGTGCCGTCGTCGTTGAGTCGGCTCAGACGATAGGAAAGAGACGGAACGAATGACCTAAATGGCTGATTCTCATCTCGTTTCTCTTCTGGTGCAGTCTGGTCGACATTGAAATAATTCTTGTCTTTCACCTCGATGTTGATACGCAGAGGAGGACATTGGTCCAGATTTTCACGGACGCACGAGGTAAATGATATAGCCAGTGCCATGCCATATATGATAACTTTTAATCTTGTCATACGCTGTAATTTATTCTGTGATCTTTTCAGCCACATCCATCTTGCCTTCTTTCTCGAGTAGGATGGCAAGATTGTTGGCAGCAATCTTCGACATAGGGTAATATTTCAAAGTCGTCTCATATACCTGCTTCTGCTTTTCTGCGCTCTCTGCAATCTGTGCCACATGCAGGAACTCATCTTCGCTGAAGGCATCTGGGCGGAGCTCGTACATCTGCAGCATTTCTTCATCGGTGGTGAAGTTCTTGATGATGTATGTATAGGTGTATTCCACGCTACGGCTCTTCTGCAGATACTTCTTCTTGATGCTGTTCCAGATAGGCAGGCGGCGGATATAGCGTTCCTGCACATCATCGTTGAAGTTGGCATATCGGGTCAGGATGTTCTTCACCAACGTGCTGTCGGCATCGCCGGCGGCCACCATCGCATCCAATACTGGCTGCCATCCTTCAGGGCGTGAACCGATACGGGCTATCTTCTTCACCTTGTCGCCATTCTCTATGTGAGCAAGCAGCCACTTCAGGGCTGAGTTGGCACGGTTGCGGGAAAGTGGGGTGTTAAACTTCAGCGGGCCGTCGGCTGACGCCAGACCATAGATGCCCAAAGAAGTGAGGGTAGCGAGGCTGTCGCTGAGCACTGGAGCTATATCGCTCAACATGTGGTCGAGCTCAGCCTGGTTGTTGCTCATCTTGAGATTGATATCATATTTATTGATAGCAAACTCAAGTCGTGCCACACCCTTTCCTTCTCTTATCTTCGGCTTGATCTCGAAGGTATGCTTCATCCAGTTGAGATGCAGTTGCTTCTTGATTTCCGGACGGAACACATCGGCTATCTTGGTATGGCTGATGGCACGGCATTCGCCGCATCCGTCGGCAGAAGCCACTGCCACGAGGCTTCCCTTATGGAAGTTGGCAGGCAGGGTGATGGTGTCGTTATATAACACGGATAAATCTACTTTTGTGTTGGTAACTCTCTGTGCAATAGAATCGTATGGATCAGCAAAGCTGTCGAGCACCCATTTACGTTCCATCTTCCTGCTGTAGATTGGCGCATCCAGCACTATAGGCTTGTATTTAGCCACGATGCTGTCGCTGTCTGTCAATACGGGTATTACGAAGAGACGGCTTCTCTTCGAGAAATAATGCTTCGGGATATGAACCTGAAGATTGAGTGCAGCCTGATTGCTGCTATCTGGCAGGAGCATAAAGGAATCGGGAGTACATGTAATCTTTTTATCACTTACAATGTTCTGTTTGCTGCATGAAGACATAGTCGTCAGAAGAGCCAAGCCTACACCTGCAATAGCCAGATATACTATTTTGAGTTTCATTCTATCATCCATAATGTTCTTTGTGATTAAATGATGTACTTTTTTTAAAAGATATAGACTAATGATAGCGCAGCCTTGGTAGGACCGATATAGTTCTCGTTCTTCTTTTCCTGGCACTTGATGCAGGGCAAGTTAGGGCTTTGCTTGTACCAGAGGTGGGCATATCCCACACCGATGGCTGCCTCCAGGTTCCAGTGAGGGGATAAAATCCAGTCGTAACCGTATGTTACGCCTCCGCCAGCCAAGTAGCCATCGTAGAGCTTGCTGCCAAAACCTCCGTAGAATTGAGCACCATGCAGGTGGATACCTACGAAATGTCCTTCGTACTTTTCGCACAGCCAGTATTTCATTTCTGGCTGTACCAAGAGAAGGTGCATCTTCTTGTCTTCCCTGAATGTCCAGGGGTTGTATGCTACATCTGCTTCCAGGGTTACCTGGTTGCTGATTGCCTTCTCCACGCCCATATTGAGTGTGGTTGTCGCCCAGTAGAGTCCGTTCGTCTTCAGGGCGAAATCTTGTGTGTAACCTACTGTTTTATTTCCCAAAATAACAAACAGTAAAACTGCTATCTTTTTCATTTGTCACTTACTATATTAACTATTTATCCGGTTACCCGGAATCTTACTGTTGTATTGTTGTTTAGCAATATAAAACATCTTTTTTAAGCAATATAAAACATAGTTATTAAGCAATATAAACATTGTTGTAAACCAATATAAACCTATTATGACTTATCAAATGGTCCTCAACATATTTCAACCAATCCCCTTGTATATTACTTGGAGTCTGATTTCTGATTGCAAAAGTATATAATATTCATATAGATTCTACAAATTACCCCCCCCGTTTTAGAATGATTTAGCAATAATAAATGTATTTTTAGTTAAATAGCAGTTAAATTGAGGTGACGAGTGGATATGTGCCGGATGTTATCACAGAAGCAGTAGGTAGTGAACCTACTTATCAGATGGCGGTAGAGGAAGTGGCTTTTACCGCTCGAATTGGATATACAGCACCTCCTTCCCGCCAGCTTTCACCAGCAGGAAGGCGGCGCCTTAATGGTTCTGATTCAATCTAAAAAAATGAAATTATTGTTTTCCAATCTCGTCCTGGGCCTTCTTCAAGGCGCGGATTCTTAACTCCTTCTCT
>ERZ1023886.597-NODE-597-length-13089-cov-15.400107_pt1 | contig 13089 bp, 13 predicted proteins | sample MGYA00380395_ERZ1023886 | MGnify/ENA primary metagenome ERZ1023886 (study PRJEB33179, sample SAMN07449002) | human gut metagenome | biome: Human-gut; feature: Human associated habitat; material: Faeces | host: Homo sapiens | place: India: Bhopal | collected... | reverse complement strand
TCTGTATTGGCATGGACTACAACGCCAATATCAACTGGATTGTGTGCGGTCAGCCACGTGCCAACCGTCTGAACATCCTAAAATCGTTCTATGTGAAGTTCGAGCGCAAAATCCCTGCGCTCGTAGCCGACTTCTGTACTTATTACGCACCGCATCCTAACAAGACGGTAATCTACTACTATGATGCCACAGCCCTCGGCTCTAACTATGCCGTGAACGACCAGGACTTCCATTGGGTGGTAGTCCATGAGTTTGAACGCCACGGATGGCAGGTCATTGACGTGTACCTCGGCAACCCGATGCGACATGATGAAAAGTATCTTCTCGTCAATCAGGGTTTTGCCGGGAAGCAACGCCTGATGCCGTACTTCAACCGCCAGAACAACGATGACCTTATCCTCGCCATCCAGTCAGCAGGAGTGGAGCGAGGGCGCAACGGCTTCCGCAAGAACAAGTCTATGGAGAAGCAGCCCGAGTCTGAAGAAGACCTTTTAGAACACCGTACCGACGGCACCGATGCCTTCGACACCCTCTATATCGGCTGCGAGAAGTTCCCACAGCACGATTTATATCCAATTGCGATTGGTGGTGTGCGATAGAACTTAAGTTTTCTAATGAAGTATTTTTTAGGTATAATACTTTCTTTTGTTTATTATTTTGCATATCTTTGCAGACATATAAAATAATTCAATAAATACTAGTAACTAATGAATATTTTAGAGAACGCAGAGAAGTATGCTGAAGGTAAAGCGAATCAGGCTATTACCAAAGCTATAGCCGATGCCTATATCGAAGGATATAAAGCTGGCTACAAAGATCGAGAAGAAGAAATACCTATGGATCTTCGCGACAACAAAACTGAATATGTTAATCTTGGATTACCTAGTGGTACACTATGGGCGTCTGATTATGAAAAATCAAACAAGGTGTACATATATTTACCTTATGAAAAAGCTAAACGTATGAATTTACCTACTGAAAAGCAATGGCAAGAACTAATAAAATATTGTAAGATGGTACCTTATGGCTATGATGGACAAAGTCAGAGCTTTAATAGTGTTGTATTTATTGCCGCTAATGGCAATTCTATAACATTTTCAAATATAGGGTATGTTAAAGCGAAATTAGAACATAGTTGCGAGATTCTGTTCTGGTTACAGAATAAAGGTGGTGATTCTGAAAATAACGCAGTTTCTATTGACGGTAAAAAAACCAGTGAAAAGCATGAACCTACAAACATTTTCACAGGCTTTAAACTTCCGGTAAGATTAGTTCGATAGCCCAGCTTTTCAAATTGAAACTCATTGAAGTTCAATTATACATTCTGTGATTTTTCATGAAGTGGAAAGCAGGCTAAGCACCTTTTCTATAAGCCTTTGTTTTGCGCCACAACGTAGGATGAAGGCTTTTCTTTTACCAGTGCCGTGGCTCCTGCTGCAGCACTTCATTCCGTTACACTCTGCACCTTTTTATAAGGTAGGCTGCACTTCGGCAATTCAAGAAAACTTGATTGCTCTCAGTTTGCACTATCTTTGGCTCATGCATCTCTTGTGAGAAGCATGCAAGCCAACTAACAAGGTAGTCAATCCCACCTTCTCATGGAGGGAGGGCGCCCCGCACTTCCGGCACTTTGTGCATCTTGCACTGGCTCTCTGCTCGAAGCTCGTTCCACCGACCCACATGCTTGTTGAGGAATCGGCTTTATATTGCCGCTAAAATGACGAGTATTCATTTACCTTATTCTATACGTTACACATCTGATCGTGAATGGACTTCGACAGCTGATGTACATTTCCAAAGCTGCGCGAGCGCAATCGCCTTTATGCAGCCCTCTGCCTGGTTTCTCTCCACCTCATTTTCATATATATACTGATGCCATCCTCACCGATGACGACAACAGAGATTGCACAATTCATCTTCCTGTCTACTTCTTTTATTTTTCCGCAGTAACATTCTGATGCGGTGTACTTTCGTACCATAATCATTTAATTTGTACGAGCGTTCCACACAAAATGCTTTCTGATTTTTCCTTTGCAAAGTTAGCGCAAGCGGCATTCTGCAAGGGTCGCGCTCCACGCTTATCCTAAGATTTTTTCAAAAGTTTTTGGGGCAGGTTTGCCTCATTCCAAAATCTTTCAAGCCCTGAAGGATGAAATAATCTTGCCTATCCCTTGCATTTATATGCCTTCTCCTTGCTGCTACTTGTATGCACGTAAAAATTACAAAAGCACTTCGGTGCTTCCCTCTAAGTCGAACAAATAAAATTTAAAGATTATGGTACACACCACGTTTAAATCAGAATATCACTTCAGCAAAAGAAGTTCAAGACAGGTAGAATTGTCGAGCAATCTCTATCAGGTTGTCATCAATGGAGAGGATGGCGAGTATATAGAATATGAAATCGAGGCGGACAGCCATTCAGAAGCAAGCGCCAAGGCGGAAGCACTCGCAGCTGACAGCTTTGTAGACATCAGCTACATCGAAGTCTATCTCATTCACTAATCAGATTGTTTCACTCTTAAAATAAGATAGTTATGAATACTCAGAATGTCATTTTAGCAGCTAAAGCCAATTCTGGCAAGTCAACAAGCAATGTATGGGTCGTTTACACAAGCGCAGACAGCTCAGACAAGATGTATTGCACAAGTGCCTACAAGGCAATGCGCCTCGCTTTCCTCCTCAAGAAGAGAATGGGATTGAACATCTCTGATAATTGCCTCGCACGCCTCTCGCAAGAGATTGCAAAAGCCAAGGGAGCCACAGCTCCCGCGGCGCAGGAGGTGCTGAAGCAGGAGCCGGTCACGGCGCCGGTAGAGGAAAAGCCTAAGAAAAAAAGAGGGCGCAAGCCAAAGGCTGAAAAGGCTGCTTAGGCAGCCTTCCACTTCCACCCGGCTCGAAGGAGTCGGGTTTTCTTATGTCACTGCGGCAAAATCGTAGCAAGTCCGAACTTGCCTACGTTCCATAGGAAACCCTTTATCCTTCGAGCTGGGTGGGGAGCGCAGCGGTCTTTTATGTGTCCATAAAAGGGTTTTATCTTTGAAGAAAAATCTTCAAATGTATGCTTACAATCAGATATTCACCTCAGGACTTCAGCTTCACTTCGTCCATCCCAGACCGCATTGACATCTCCACCGATGCAGCTTCCGTAATCGTTGCTGTACAGACAGGTACTTCAATAATCTTTGAGACAGAACTATTCCCTTACAAAAAGATAGCATCGCTCTATGATCTGCGAAGCATCATAGAGGATTTCCTTGCAGAGCGGAGGCTTACTCACGCCAACTTTGTAATCACGGCAGACTCCGATACCGAGGAAGCGATGACACCGGAGCGAACGTTCATCTATTCAAGGCTAAACATACCGTACTGGAGTGGTGCAGTGTACATACAGCACCACTTCCTCACTACACTTTCATCTTTCGTGCTGCCACGCAATGCGATGCAATGCATTTCCTTCTTAGCTCTACCTAACAAGACTCTCACCTGCTACACGGAATGTCTCATTCACGCTGTCGGTGAACCGATGCCGCGTGTCGTCCGGCTTGAAGAAAACCCTATCAATTATACAGCGCTGCGCTTGTGTGCCGTCAACGTGATGCCGGAACAATACCTGCAGCGACTGAAAATAAATGGAAAGCTCCTGCAAGTCACAGTGCATCGAGGAGATCTTGCTAAGACCTTCTACATCACGGACCGCACCCCGAACCTCACGCTGACTGTCCGCAACGAGTTCAACTGCATTGAGTTCATCCACCTCAACTGCGTTACGAAGCGCAAGCTGGCACTTGACCGCTCCACGGCTACATGTCTCGGACTCACCACGTTCTATGACGACAAATCGGCATACGAACACGAAGTGGAGTCTTCAATGCTTTCCTTCGAGCAAGCCAACCACATCTCGCAGCTGCTACTTACAAATGAGATATACATCAACGAGCAGTCCGGAGTGCAGCTGCCAATCATCATCACTGACCTCACCAGTGAGGTCTCCGATGCTGACAACGCCACGAACTCTATCAAGTTCAAGTGGAAGTACGCCAAGCACCGCTTCCCAGCTGCATCCCAACTGCCGCTCAACATCTTCGACACTCCATTCCACCGCACGTTCGACTAATCCCCAAGCAAATGCAATCAATACACATCAGCACACTCAGAAAAATCCTCGACTCTCCCGAACCCATCGACATCCGTCTATGGACGCGCAACGGCGAAATCCAGCACTGGCACCGCTGCATCTCCCTCAGATATGACTTCTATAAAGGCACAAGACGAATGAAGCTGCTGGACTCTAACGAGATCCGGCAGCTCCGAGACGTGTGTATATTTGAGGTGAATGGGATTGAGGTGTATATGTAGTGTAGCGAATTTGGGTAACGTCGTAAACCCTTAAAGAAAAAATCAAAACCTTTATTCCGAAAAAGTAGATCTTGTACCACTTTTTCGGAATGTATAGTAATAGACAAAACTTGCCACAAAAATGCTATTTTCGTGGCAAAATAAAGGGATGCTCCCATAGGAACATCCCAAGTTATCAATCTGTATTCCAGCGATTAGACTCATCACCTTCATACGCATCTAAAGCATCTGGTATCTCTTTGTCAAATCCAAAGTCATCTCTCATGTCGCAGAGATATTCTGGAGTCCCTACATAATCTCCGTAGTGATTAATATAATGTTCTATTCCATTCGGGTCGACTAAGCAAGTGAGAGCCTTTCCGTCATAGAAATGGTTGTAATCTGGCAAATTTCTATATTTGGCCTCTGTAATACATTCACCATTGAGAGACATAAATCCTACTTTGCCTTCTCTTATATAACCCAAAGTGTATTCGCCGGCATCAAAGATGTCTTCATATTGTGTCGGAGCAACGTTTTCTACATTGTTTGCTTGAATGCGACAAATTCCATATTTCCCACATTTCTCCACCTTAAAATATACATTTGTATCAGTGGAAACGAGAAACTCAATATTCTCATATATGTTAGGCAATACCACATTGCCTCTTATATCTTTCAGCCCCTTGTACTTGCCGCTTGAACCATATCGCCGTAATTGTTGCCATATTGTATTATTGGCAGGGCTGGCTACTTTGTCGGGTTCGATAGTCTGACCAAAACAAAAGAAAAACGTGTAATAAACGCCTTTGGCTTCCTCGTCATAGAAATATCCATATATTTTCAGTCCGTCTTGGAGATACCAATCTTTTACAGGAAAATTAGTACGGCTGTTTATTTCAGAAAATAGTTCTTCTATTTCTGCTTTTGTATTCAATGACTTATATGCGTATTTCATAGAGTTTAACTTACTTTGTCTTCATTATATCTCTGTAAACCTTGTTGAACACTCTGTCATTGATGGCGTTCTGGAAATTTCTGTTGTCAAGGTACTGGCGGCAAAACTCCGTGCTCTCGCTCATCATCTGTATCACGATGTTCATCATAGAGGCAAACCCTTGTTTCTGTGCTGTTTCGTGGTTGCTGTTCTTGACGGCGTTCACAAAATTCTCGTCGGCTTGCAAACGTTCCGGCAAACTGTCTATCTGTTCTTTCACAGTTTCTATATTCTGCCAGTTTATCTCGTTGAACTGGTCGAGGATGTCGCTTAGCCTTGCCATTTCTGGCGTTTGCTTACCGCCTTTACCTGCTCCCACTGGTATCGGGTCTATCTCTGTGTCCTTATTCTCCAACTCGGCATTGTGCTCTGCCACTTTCACAGTCTGTATCTGGTCGAGGTCGATGCACTCTTCCAGTCCTTCTGTGAAGTCCTCGTCTTTGAGCTTTGGTAGCTTGCGCACAAGAAGCATGAAATAGGTGTTTAGCATTTCCCATTCCACATTTTTGTACGGTGTTACGGCTGCTATGAAAGGATAGTTGCGCACAAATGCTTTCATGCTGCTCTTGCACTTTATCTGTGTTCCTTCTTCAAGAGTTTTGAATCTATCCACGGCTTTGTTCACTATCGGGTCAAGAAGGCTACGCTCTTCACCTGCCCAGTATTTCTCATTGAGTTCTTTTACCTCCGCTTCGGTATAGATATTGCATGGCTCTATGATGTCGAGGAGGTCGTTGAGCTTGTTTGGGTCAACATCATCAGAGAGTATTGTGGTCTTGTAGAATCGCTGAAACGATTGTTTTATGGTGTCTATGTCGTTGCAGAAATCAAGCACAAAGGTGTCTCGTTTCAATGGGTGGCAGCGGTTTAGGCGCGACAGGGTCTGCACGGCTGCCACGTCCGAGAGTTGCTTGTCCACATACATACTATGCAGAAGCGGCTGGTCATAGCCGGTCTGAAACTTATTTGCCACTACCAATATGCGGTATGGGTCTTCTTCCATCTTATCCTCTATATCCTTTGACGGGAAACCGTTTACGTCGGCTTCTGTCACTGTCTTTCCGTTGTATTCCTTGCTGCCTGAGAACGCCACGATGGCACGATATGGGCTCTTCCTTTCTTCAAACAATCGGTTGATGTCATAGTAGAAATCTATGGCGCGGATGATGCTGCTTGTCACCACCATGGCGCGAGCCTCGCCGCCTATCTTGCCACGTTCTATCACGGATGTCAGAAAATGGTTGACTATTATTTCTGCTTTCTGCCTTATTGTTTCTGGTCTGCCCTCAACGTATGCTCGTATCTTTTTCTGAGCCTTCTTCTCGTCAAACTCTGGGTCGGAGGCGATGGTCTTTACCACTTTGTAGAAACTGGTGTATGTGGTGTAGTTCTGCAACACGTCCATGATAAACCCTTCCTCAATGGCTTGTTTCATGGTGTATTCGTGGAACGGATAACGCTTGACTTTTCCATCGGGCTGCTCCTGGGGAATACCGAACATATTCAGCGTTTTTTCCTTTGGTGTGGCGGTAAAGGCGTAGTAGTTGGCGTTCTTTACCATCTTGCGTCCCTCGATGATTTTATTCAACTTGTCTTCAAGGTCTTCTTCTTCGTTGGTCACCGTGCCAGAGAGCACAAGGTTCTCCTTTGCCGACATCGACCCATTCTGACTGCTGTGTGCCTCGTCGATGATGATGCCGAAACGCTTGCCTCGCAGTTCTGTGCCAATGGTTTCAAGAATATAGGAAAACTTGTGTATAGTGGTGATGATTATCTTCTTGCCGTCTTTTAGCGCATCTTGCAGTGTCTTGGAGGAGTCTGCCCATCCCACGATGTTCTGCAACTTCTTGAAGGCATTGATGTTGTCACGTATCTGGGTATCGAGGTTCACACGGTCGGTCACTACTATCACGCTGTCAAGCAGTGCGCGTGTGCCGTCAAGCAGTCCTACGAGTTGGTAGGCGAGCCATGTGATTGAGTTTGACTTACCGCTGCCTGCCGAGTGCTGCACAAGGAAACGCTGTCCCACACCGCCCTCTTTCGTAGCTTGAAGGAGCTTGCGCACGCAGTCGAGTTGGTGGTAGCGTGGCCAGATGTTGATCTCCACTGTCTTCGTTTCTTTCTTGCCTGTCTTCTTGTTCTTTACGGTCTTCTCCTTGTGTATTATTTGGGCATAGTTCTCCAGTATGTCGGAGAGCGACTGCTTGCCGAGCACTTCTTCCCACATGTAAGCGGTGCGCATACCGTCGGGGCGGTTTGGGTTACCGGCTCCGCCGTTTACGCCTTTGTTGAACGGTAAAAACCATGACTGCTTGCCTTTCAGTTCTGTACACATCATCACGCTGTCGTCGTCAACGGCGAAGTGTACGGCGCAGCGGCGCTTCTGCAATATCAGTGCCGTTAGATCAGCTTTGGGGTCGCGGTCATCACGATATTGCTTTATGGCGTTGTCTATGGTCTGTCCTGTGTAGTGGTTCTTCAGTTCCATGGTCATGATGGGCAGACCGTTCAGCGTGATGTACACGTCGATGCTGTCGGTGCATTGGGTGCTGTAATATAGCTGGCGTGTCACGCAGAAGATATTCTCATTGTACATCTTCTGCGCCGTTGGGTTCAGCTCGGAGGGCAGGGGGTAGTATAAATCGAATGTCTCGATATATTTGAAACCCTTGCGCAGCATATAGGTTACGCCGTATTTGCTTAGGTCACGGCTTAGCTTGCTGAAAAACTTGCGTTCACTTACACCATTGGCGAAGCACCGGGTATTTTGTACCTTGTCTTTCTGTGTGGCGAGGATAAAGCGTTTCAGCCGCCCAGTGTCGATGCCGTATTCTTTGTTATAGTCATCTGATGCTCCTTGTTCATAGCCTTGCTTGTCGCATAGGTATGTGGTGAGGATGCGCTCAAGTTCTTTCTCGGATGTGTCTGTTGGCATAGGTCTTTGTTTTATAGTTCTGCTTTAAGTTCATTGTACAGGTCTACCGGACCGAGATGCCAGTACTTGGTGCTCTCGGTCGAGAGTTTCTTGTATAGCTTCGAGCGGTATATGCGACTTAGGCAGTCTTGAAGGGAAAACCCATAATCATCGTGCAGGTATTCCACGAGCCAGCTTACTTTTCCCGGAAGTAGCAGGTGAAGGTTGTTTTGATTTATCTGGAACATATCACAATTCTATTTTTCTTGATTCTACGAAATGCAGGGCTGTCAGTGCCTTCTTCGTGTGGAAAAGGTACTGGTCTACGAGTTTGTAGGTTTTGAGTTCACGGATTAGCGTGTCTACGCTGATGGCTCCTGACTCATACAGCCCAAACTGGAAATACACTCTGTCGTTGGCTACTGGACCATACACGATGTCGTAGTCGTGGGTAAACTCTTTTTGGGTTCTGTTTGCCATGACGAATTTTGCCCATTCCTCGGTTGGCTCGGTGAATATGAGGCTTTTGAACTCTTCTAACTTCTCGGCATCGAACTCGTATATGTTGACATAGCCGTATGTGGCTTTGTTTTCGAGCATACGTCGCTCCACCCATTCCTCGGCTTGCTTTTCTGATGTCGTGGTGTAGAATCCTTCGCCATAGTCGAGCTTGCGGTTTGGCTGGAGTATCTTGGGATGTTCTACTGTTTCCAAACTTCCGTGATATATCTTCATACTTCTTCCTTTTTTCTGATGTCAATAAACTCGTCAATATCTGCTATCAGCCACTGCCGCCCTTGTGTGTGGAGCGGCTCAAAGCATTTACTTAGATAGTCTGTCACGCCATACTTGGCGAACAACTCCATCACTTCTTCGCCTGTCAATCCCTTGGCGGCTCTGTATTCTTCTATGCAGAACGCCACGAAGAAGGCAATGTCTTTCTCTTTCTTGCTCATTGCTGTGCCCTCCTTATTGTTTTGTTACACATAACTGCCCCGTTACGGCATCGCTTATCAGTCGCTGTTTAAACTCCTTCAAGTAGTCTATCTCTCGCTGAAGGTCGCACATGTACTGGTCTATCTTCTGGAGCTTCTCGTCTATGTAGGCGACGATGGCTTGCTGCTCAGAGAGAGGAGGCAAGAATATCTTGGATGACATGAATGTCGGTAAAGGCACAACTTTTCTTAATCCTTTATATAAAGGACGCAATGCTTTCCTGTTATCAATAGATAAATAATAGTATAATGCGAACTTAGGAAGAACCCTTTTTATTTTGAAAACGTCATACGCTCCTGTTATCATTCCATGATTTTGGGATAGTCCTACGGTTCTTGGTGTCTCATCAACATCAAACATACAAAATATCATGTCACCAGGCTCCACAACCTTGTAAGTGTTGAACTCCTTTGGAAACTTACCCTTATTCTCAGATAAGTCACGCACTATGACACCTTGTTTTGTCAAAGACAATAAAACATAGTCAGAAGAGTTCTCACCAACTATTTTTTTGCTTTCTTCAAAAATGTCTTTGTTTCGACATGGCTCCCAATGCTCCGGAATTTCCCCAATCCAAGGAATCCCCGAATCTTTCATTTTGACATTCGGGTTCAGTCCTCTAGTAACAACATTTGCAATCTCTGATTGCTTTAAGCTGTCAAGCAGCTCTCTCTCTCTCTCTCTTGCGGAAACATATTGCTCAATTTTAAGGGTTTTGTCTTTCAAATAGCTAACTATCGCTTGCTGCTCGTGAAGGGGCGGATAGTGCGCAGAAATGATGAATAGGTCATCAGTGTACAAACGGTTGAAGCCAATGGCAACGCCTGTTGTCTTCTTGATAAACTCGGACACATATAATGGTGTCTTAAAAAGATATTCAAGAAACTCCATATCGGCTCTTCCTGTTCCATAGTAGACGGCATAATCAGGACTAACCAACCCATCATAAGAAGACAAGGCAAATACTCCTAAATGTGCTTTCAGTTTATTCAATACCATATCTCCCCTGCGAGTGTGTTTTGCACCGATATAACTTGTCGCAGCATTTGGAACAATATCCATCTGTGATGTTGGTATTAATCCAAATTTCTGACTCATTGACAGAGGCTCGCCAATGCCATCTGCCGATTTCTCAACACGCTCTTTAAGTAGATGCTTTATCTTTATGCATCCCCAATGGCTCGGTATCTCCCCAATCCATTTCACGCCGCTGTCTTTATATGCATTGTATCTTTTCATATTGATGTGAAAGTTTTAGGGTTATACATTCAGAATATCACCGAGCACTCCTTTCAGACGGCTCTCTATGTCGTTGATGTCGGCAGTAATGTCAGCGATTGGGCGTAGTTCTACTGGCTTATAGAAGTATTTGGTGAACGATAGTTCATAGCCTACCACCACGTCTTCGGTGTTGTAATAGGCATCGGGAGCATAGGGCTTCACCTCATTTTCCATGAATGCGTCTATGCCGCCAGAGTAGAGCAATGGTACTTGCTCTACGTCGCGTAGCATGGGGTCGCACTCCACTGGGCTGTCGAGTTTAGTTGGCTTCATGTGGCACACGTCGGCACGCTCGTCTCTGCGCCCGAGATACTGGCGCACGAGTTTTATCTTTGCAGCTGGCACTTTTATCTTCATCTGGTCGAGCATGATGAACATGGCGTAGTCGCCCACGGTATGTCCGCCGAGGTATTCTTTCCATGCGTCGAGCACTCGCTGGAGCAGTGCCACATCCTCCGCCTTTTTCAGTTCGGGCAGCGTGATGTTTTCTGGGTTCTCGTACACTATGCGCAATGGGCGTTCCACCGTAACGCTCCAATAGCCGAACTCTTGGTTGGGGAATATCTTGCTCTGTTCCGTCTCACGGAAGTCGGTGAGCATCTTCAGTATTGTACGACGGTCGTCCTCGTTGGTCTCGCAGTTCTTCTCGCCGAGATTTTTGCGCAGCGGTGTCTTGATGCCTGTGGCATCTATGAGCTGCACCTTGCCACGGCGACGATACTCCTTACGGTTGGTCACCACCCAGATGTATGTGCCGATGCCCGTGTTGTAGAAGTCCTTTTCGGGCATGGCGATGATGGCTTCCAAGAGGTCATTCTCGATGATGTATTGGCGCAAGTTACTTGCACCGCTCCCTGCATTGCCAGTGAAGAGCGAGGAGCCGTTATGTACCTCTACGATGCGTGTGCCAAGCTCGGTGTCGTTCACCATTCTGCTGATGTTGTTGGCAAGGAACAACATTTGGCAGTCGCTGATGTCGGGCAGGAAACTTATCTCCTTTCTCTCGTCGCCACTGCCTACGCTGATGGTGAAGCGCGAGTCGGTGTATTTGGCTTTCTCCTTTTCTGTAAGTCCACGTTTCTTCAAGTCTTCTTTCCATGGTGTGCCGAATGGCGGATTGGAGATGCAGAAGTCGAAGGTCTCTCCTGCGTGTCCGTCACGCGAGATGGTGGAGTCGAAAGCGATGTATTCTCGCTCGCTTCCTGCATATTGGTATTGGAAAGATTTTACATGTCCCGAAATCATAAGGTCGGCTTTACAGGTTGCGTAGGTATCGGCAAGCAGTTCTTGTCCGTAGATGTTGATATTCACGTTCTTGCCTTTCTCCTTGGCTATCTGGCTGATACGCTCTTGGGCTATGGTGAGTATGCCGCCTGTGCCGCAAGCTCCGTCGTATATGCTATATGTAGTGTCGGTGATTTTGTCTGCCACTGGCAACACGGCAATGTCGGCAAGGAGGTTCACATAGTCGCGTGGCGTGAAATGTTCTCCTGCTTCTGTCACATTGTTCTCCTCGTTGAACTTGCGTAGCAGTTCCTCGAACATGGTTCCCACGGTGTGGTTGTCGAGGGCTGGATGCACCACATTGCCCTCACCGTCCAATACTGGCTTGCTGCTGAGGTTTATCTTGTCTGACGTGAATTTCTCGATTATACTGCCAAGGCGTTCCGCCTCCGTAAGGTTGTCCACAATCTGGCGTATGTGCATCTTGTCGATGATGTCGAGCACGTCCTTGCTGTAGCCATTCAGATAATCTATGAAATTCATCTTCAGGCGCAAGGGGTCTATCTCACTCTTCAAGGTTTTCATTGTAAACTTTGAAGTGTTGTAGAACGGATAGCCTGTTACGGCTGTCAACAGTGGTGCTTGGTTCTCGAAATGGGCTGCGTCGAGCTGCTCCTTACGTTCAAGCACGGAATCCTTTGTGGGCTCAAGGAGTACATCGATGCGGCGCAGCACGAGCATCGGCAATATGATGCGCTTGTAGTCGCCTTTATTGAAGGCATTTACAAGCACGTCGTTGGCAATGTTCCAGATAAACGAGAACAGTGCGTTATATTGTGATTGTTCCATAGGGCTTAATATCTTTTATGTTATTGCTTACGTTTATGTTATTGTTTTCGTTCTTCTTTGTCGGTGATAAGGTCTTTCATATCTACCGACAATAGTTGGGCAATTTCAAGCAGCGTTGTGAGGTTGGGCTGACTGCGGTTGCAGACGTATGAGTTTACCGTACTGAAACTTTTTCCGAGCTTTTCTGCAAGCCATGTTTGACTGATGCCTTTCTCCTTTAATATAATACGTATGCGATTTAATTTCATATTTTTATCTAATTTATGCTACAAAAATAATTAAAATATCTGATAGTTACGTTTGTTTCAACAGAAAATGTTGCTATTGAGAACATTTTATTGCAAATTTCATAATGTTTCCTCTAATCAGACGCTACACCAAGGCTTTTAGGCAAGGGCATAATCATATACTAAAAATAATTGTTTATGTATTATACGTCTTGTCTTTTTCCCCTTCATCCTTCGCTCATATCTTTGCCCTAAAAAAGCAAGAT
>ERZ1023886.595-NODE-595-length-13165-cov-7.773455_pt1 | contig 13165 bp, 10 predicted proteins | sample MGYA00380395_ERZ1023886 | MGnify/ENA primary metagenome ERZ1023886 (study PRJEB33179, sample SAMN07449002) | human gut metagenome | biome: Human-gut; feature: Human associated habitat; material: Faeces | host: Homo sapiens | place: India: Bhopal | collected... | reverse complement strand
CGCCACTCTCACTATATAGCCTTTGAGCCTTAATCGTGGTCGAACATAATAATATTGTAATAAATAAAACAAGGAATCTCATTCTATTATTAATTATAATTTTAATGAATTATTTCTGCAAAATTAGTATATTTCTCTTAAAACGCCAACTATTCATATCTGATATTTTGTAGATAAACACAAAACGTTCCATAAAAACATCTGATAACCTGAGTTCGGGATAAGAAAGCCTCGCTCTAAATGGCTTAATAAGGCGTAGATAATATATATATATTCGATTTCTGCTTAGAGGTTAATGTATTTCTGCTTAGAGGCTAATGTATTTCTGCTTAGAGGTTAATGTATTTCTGCTTAGAGGCAAATGTATCTATGCTTGCTATCAAATGCAGCTTTGCTTGCTATCAAATGAACCTTTGCTTGCTGTAAAATGAAAATATGGTTGCATTTAAAGGCATTTTAAAATAAATCCCCACTACCAGTCTCTTGTTTGAGATAAGCTGGTAGTGGGGATTTCCTTTTTCTTATTCATTTATTGTGCCGCATTTCTTGCATATTCCCTTTCTCTTCATCTTGGCGCCACACTTGCCGCAAGAATACTTGTAATAGTTATTGTGTACATAATGCTTAATGGCATAAACAAAATAGGTAATAAGCAGCAAGTAGCCTATATAATATAAGGTGGTTATGCTGTAGATGATGTAATTGCCCGCGCAAACGGCTCCCAAGCCACATAGATAGAGTGTGGCATGCGATGCTGACAGTTTATGAAACACATCGTCCACGGTGGCTATCATTATTATCACTATCGACCATACCGAAATGAGGAATACGGATATAATTGTTGGCACAGCAAACGGATTAAGCGAGGGATGATAATAGAAGTGTCGCCATGTTTCGGGTGCAAACATCTGTATACTTGAATAGAATGTTGCTGCTGTGGCCACGGTTAGGGCAAGCAGAGTGGGGTAGAACGAGTCTATATCGTTGAAATGTACCGCCTTTACATTTTTCTGCCTTATGCTGTGTACCAGGTAGCTCATAGCTATTACGCTTATGATGATAAGGAATACAAGCAAATGGGTGTCTGAGAAGGTGGAAATAAACTGTGATATGGGATCGTCGGGCACGACATTTGGCAAAAGCTTGCTTTCGTGTATCCATCCGAAGGTATATTGGTCGCGCGCCAGTTGCACCCAAACCGAATCTACAGGATCGTTCTTTAGCAAACGTATGTCTACAACTACAAGTCGATTGCCTTTCTTTACAAAGAAGGAGTCGGTAGGCAGACCGTTCAGCAATTCCTCTGGTTGTTGGCGAAGCAAAGCCAGCGAGTCGGCCTTTACCATGAAGTTATAGTTCTGCGCATAATGATGACTTTGGTAGAATGCGCTCATATAGTCGTATGTAGTAGAGTCTGAGTCGGCCACCTGATTGTCTGCATACGTAGCCGACGGTTTTGCCACATATGCGTCATGATGACGTACTGTGGTATGATAGCAGCTTGTAAGTGTAAGGATTACTACAATTACAGCTACTACTCTCGACATTATTTTCTTGACATCTCTCATACGATTTTCTACTATTGTCCGTTAAATTCCATCCATCGTAGATGGATTAACTTCCCCTTAACTTCCTCTTAACTTCCATGTTGGGTTTATAGACTTAGTCTTGTGCATAAACCTCCATTTGGCATTTTGCACAGTTAAATACCAGTCGCACCTGTCTTCCGTCCGATGATTCCAGCAACAGAGGCTCCTTCCATGTAGGCTGTTTGCCTCCGCGTTTTACGCAGTATCCCATAGCATATCTCAGACAATATCGACATGTCATCAGAGGCGTGTTAGCATGTGGTGTGCCATATGTCTTTGTACCAGGACGAGCGCCATCTGTCAGTTCGAATGCGGCTGCGGCATCCCTCACGCCATGCTCCTCGTAGAAGGCTTCGGCACGATGGTTAGCCACGTTGGCTGCATTTATCTTGCTTGCGTCAATATATTGAGCCTTGGCATTGTTGTTATTGGGCTTGCAATTCGTGTTTACTTGTCGGGCTGTTGTGTTAGACGTGTCTATAGGTTGTTCCTCTATCTTTGCCAACACCTCGCGTCGCAAGGTGGCAAGCTTGCTTGAAGGTATAAACAGATTGCCAACACCATTAGTAAGCTTTGTCTTTCGTGGACGGAACAGAGTGTTGCCCATCTTCTCGAGTTGTCGGATTATGTTCTCGCTCTGAGGTTTCTGGGCCTCTTGCAATGGTTCGTCAAGCACAACAAAAGCCTTGCGTCCTGCCTCGTCCTCAGCATCAAGTACAATCTTTCCGCAATCAACACCAATGTTCAGGTCTATATCAAGCTTTCGTTCAGCCGTCTTGCTTTCCATAGCACGCTCAAACACGATGTCGTTGTTACGATAAAGAGCCATTCCTGCTTTCAATTCCTCGGGCATAGATAGAGGAAATAGGCGGTTGTTCTCGACACGGTTTACGCGGAAGCCATGCAACTTATGGTCGGGTGTGAAGAAGCACAATCCGTCGCCATTGGCAAATATGGCTGTACCCGCCACATTGAACGAACCGCGTCTTATCTCCTTAACATATCCTACATATTCGCCCATAGCCTTAGGAGTATCAAACGATGAGATGTCTTCGCGACGCCCATCAAGGAAGTAATGTGTAAAGCCACGGTTGAAGGTCTTGTCTAAGTTGGGCGTAAATGTATATTCCACCCTTCCTTTAGAGCTGCGGCAATACTGTTCGGGATGTTTCGCTATTATGCTGTTGAGATGTTGGCTGTATGCAGCCACCACATTCTTTACATAAGCGGCATCCTTCAGTCGACCCTCAATTTTTAATGATGTGGCTCCTGCTTCTATGATGTCTTCCAGTCGGTCCAACTGGTTCATATCCTTAAGCGACAGCAAATGGCTTGCCTTGCGTATTGTGTTTCCGCTACTGTCTTTCAAGTCGAAAGCCAAACGGCAGAACTGAGCACACTCGCCACGGTTGGCGCTACGACCGAAACAATGGTGCGAGGCATAGCATGCTCCCGAATAACTTACACACAAAGCTCCATGCACAAACACCTCAAGCTCGGTATTAGGCACAGCCTTGTGTATTTGCTTTATCTCGTCTATAGACAGCTCGCGTGCCAATACCACACGGCTAAACCCTATGCTTGTAAGCCAAGCTGCCTTGTCTGCCGAGCGATTGTCTGTCTGAGTACTTGCATGCAACTCAGGCATTCTCGATCCTTGCATTTCGGGCTCGGCTGCTATTTCTTTCATCATTTCCACCACAGCCATGTCTTGCACAAGGATAGCATCCACGCCAGCCTTTACTATGTGTCGCAATAGCTGTTTGGCATTGGCAAGCTCGTGCTCGTATACTATGGTGTTTACGGTTACGTACACCTTTGCTCCAAACTGATGGGCATAGGCTGCAAGTTGGGTTATGTCTTCTATACTGTTGCCCGCTGCCTGTCGCGCACCAAACTCATTTGCGCCTATGTATACAGCATCGGCGCCATGGTCAATGGCAATAATGCCTTGCTCAAGGTTTTTGGCAGGAGCAAGGAGTTCGATAGGGCGGGGTAGGTTGTTGCTTGAATTCATAATGTATGAAACTTGTTTTTATCCAATCTCCTCAATGTTATACGGAGTCTCCTGATAAATGTAATAGTTTATCCAGTTGCTGAACAACAGATTGGCATGCGCTCTCCACGTAACGTTTGGAGCCTTTTGCGGGTCGTTGTCTCTATAGTAGTTCTTTGGCATGTCCACGTCGTCGCGCTTGCCAAGGTCTCTACGATATTCGCTGTCAAGAGTGTAAGGCGAGTACTCCATATGTCCGGTAACAAATATTTGGCGTCCGCCTCGGGCCATAACTATGCTTACACCACTATCTGGCGATTCTGCCACAATCTCAAGTTCGTTATGTTTCTCAATATCCTCGCGTCTAACCTCTGTATGTCGGCTATGAGGCATATAGAACACGTCGTCGAATCCGCGGAACAGAGGAATCTGTGGTTGTAGCGTGTGTTGCTGGAAGATGCCGAACATCTTCTTAGACAACTGATATTTTGGCACACCATAATGATAGTACAATCCAGCCTGTGCAGCCCAGCAAATGTACATGGTGCTCGTAACGTGTGTGTTGGCCCATGCGAATATCTTGGATATTTCGTTCCAATACTCCACATCCTCAAACTCCAGGTGCTCGATAGGCGCTCCAGTTATAATCATACCGTCAAACTTCTCCTTCTCCAGCACGTCAAAGTCCTTGTAGAACATCATCATGTGCTCTATCGGAGTGTTCTTGGATGTATGACTCTTAAGCTTCATAAAGTAGATCTCCAACTGAAGCGGCGTGTTGGACAACAGGCGCACAAGGTCGGTCTCTGTTGTTATCTTCAGAGGCATAAGGTTAAGTATTACGATACGTAGCGGACGAATGTCCTGGCTCGTAGCGCGCGAGTCGTCCATCACAAATATGTTTTCCTTTTTAAGGAGTTCTATTGCGGGGAGTTTATCTGGTAATCTTAATGGCATATGTTAATTAACTTGTTATTTTTAATTCCATGCAAAGTTACGCATTTATATTTGCATAGCGCATATTTAGAATGGGAAAATAAGAGGCAGCACACCTATCATTACCAATCCCATAATAATCTGCAACGGCAATCCCACCTTGATGTAGTCCATAAACGAGTAGCCGCCTGCTTGCATCACGAGCGCGTTGGGCGGAGTTGAAAATGGCGAGGCAAAGCACATGCTTGCTCCAAGCGTAACGGCAAAGAGCATAGGGTAGGGACTTACGCCTATTGCCGCAGCCGAGGTTAGGGCTATAGGCGACATAAGCACAGCTGTGGCTGTATTGCTGATGAACATCGTAAGGAGAGACGTGGTGAAGTAGATGCCCGCAAGCAAGGCATACGGACTTGCCTGACCCAGATTGTCGGCCAGCAAACTTGCCACCATTGCCGAGGCTCCTGTCTTTTCCAAAGCCACCGACATAGGCAACATGGCCGCGATAAGCACAATGCTCTCCCAGTTTATTGTCTTGTAGGCTGCCTCTACCGAGCGTATACACCCCGTTATTACCATAAGCAATCCGGCTATCATAACGGCCGTAACGGGAGCTACGGGGATGAAGTCGAACACCATAGTCAATATCATTAGCAACATTATGGCTGCTGCAAGCGGAGCTTTATAGTCGAGTGTAACGCGCGATGCCTCGTCTAACGGCTGTCCCATAACCACAATACCGTCGGCAACATCGGCTATTCGCGAGATGTTCTTCCATTTGCCTTGTATCAGAATTATGTCGCCCTGACGGAATTTCATGTCGGCAATTCCCTCTGTTATATAGTTGTCGCCACGGCGCACGCCAAGCGCGTTAACGTTATAAAGGCGTCGCAATCCGGTTTCCTTTAGAGTCTTGCCGCACAATCTTGAGTTGTGCATTAACACCACCTCGGCAATACCTATGTCGTAGAATGCCAATTGCTCGCTGGTCTTGTCCAGCTTCATGTCGGCAGCAAACTTTGTTGCTTGTTCTGGGTCGCCACTTACGTATACTATATCGTTCTCTACAAGCTTGGTGTCTGGTCCGGCAAGTCGTTGTTCCACCTCTTTCATTAGTGGCGAATGGGGCTGCTTTATGCGTCTAACCTCGAGTACGGTAAGTCCGTAGCGATGATGAATGTCCAGTTCGGCAAGTGTCTTCTCGTAGGCAATCGACTGCTTGCCCACGGTAAATACCGACAGATTGCCTTTGAGATTGTATTCCTCCATCAGGTCGTCGAGCGACTTGCCACGCTTTTTGCCTTGCTCGCCGTCGGCTGCTTGCTTGCTGCCGTTAAGCAATCGCTTGCTAAGTGGCAGCAGCACCACGATACCAACTATAATGCACACAATACCAACGGGCAGAAAACTGAAGAACTTCAATGGTTCGAGGCCATTATCGGTAAGAGCCTCCTGTATTACAAGGTTGGGCGGCGTACCAATAAGCGTAAGCATGCCACCCATGCTGCTTGCAAAGGCAAGGGGCATAAGCAGGCGGCTTGCGCGCATCTTTGCATTCTGCGCCAAGCTCACCACGATAGGCATCATAAGAGCCACCGTACCCGTATTGCTAACAAAGGCTCCAATAACGGCTGTAACAACCATCAGCAATAGGAACAAGCCCAGTTCGCTGTCGCCAGCAAGGGTCATCAGCTTGCCTGATGCTTTCTTGGCAAGTCCGGTCTGTACAATAGCGCCTCCCACTACAAACAATCCCACCATCATTATCACCACTGAGTTGGAGAATCCCGACAGGGCTTCTTGCGGCGTGAGTATTCCGGTGAGCAGTAGGGCGACAAGGGCGCATAGCGCAACGAGGTCGGAGCGAACTTTGCCCATGGCGAAGAACACAGCCGAAAGGGCGAGAATAATGAGAGTAATTGTCATAATTATTAATAATGTGGTTGATTATTCTGCTTTAATGGCATTGAGAATTTGCTCCGCATGAATCTTTGTCTTTATTTCCTTCGGAGTAAAAATTCTTTCTATTATGCCATCCTCGTTGACGAGATAAGTTGTGCGCAGAATGCCAACGGTCTTTCTGCCACAAGTAACCTTCTCGCCCCAACATCCGAGCGCCTGCAACAGAGTTGTCTCGGTATCGGCAATAAGCGGAAACTCCAGCCCTTTGGCTTCGGCAAACTTCTTCTGCAGAGCCTGCTTGTCCTTGCTCACGCCAATAATCTCGTATCCTGCTGCAGCCAGCTCGTCCTTATGTGCTTGTAGCGAGCAAGCCTCGGCTGTGCATCCGCTGGTGTTAGCCTTTGGATAACTGTAAAGCACAATCTTACGACCGCGATAGTCGCTTGCCTTAATCTCGCGTCCGTCCTGGTCTATGCCAAGTATCTCTGGTATTCTATCTCCAATTTCCATAGTTTTCTTTATTTTTATATTGTTTATTATATAGCAGCCATGATGATTTACGACTGTTCGTTCTATTAATCCTTATTCGTTCTATTAATATTTCGGTTTGTCCTAATTATCTGCAAATATATAAAAAATATGGCAGATAAGAAAGCGGTTATATTCTTTTTTGCCACGTCTGGTTGCATAAGTACAGATAGCGGGCGGTTGTCGTTCTCGTTAATGCTCCTCACAAGGTCAAAGTTCTTTGCCAGTTCTCCCGTTCTGTCGTCTATGGCGCCAGACAGCAGCCATACCCGCACACCTGCTTTCTTGCAACGCTTAAGCACACCATGTGGAACCTTGCCCATCATGGTTTGTTGGTCCGATTTGCCCTCGCCCGTAATTACAAGGTCGGCATCCTTTATTGCCACGTCAAAGTTGGCAAGGTCAAGCACAATGTCTATGCCCGAGTTTAGCTCGGCATTAAGATAGGCAAGGAGAGCATAGCCCAAACCGCCAGCCGCGCCCGCTCCAGGATGGTTTGCAAGTTCGGGTGTGGCAAGTCCTGCTTGTTCGGTTTCTTTGGCAAAGGTTCGCAGCTGCTCGTCAAGCCACAACACTTGCTCTTTTGTGGCTCCCTTTTGTGGCGCAAAGACGTGTGCGGCCCCGTTCTCGCCGTATAGTGGATTGTTTACATCGCATGCCACAATCAACTTGCATTTCTGGGCAAGACATTCGTTACCTTTTTGCATAAGGTCTATGTGGCCATTATGATAAATATCCTTGTAGTTCCTTTTCTTCTTAAGACAACCCTTATCCCTTAGTGCTTCAACCATTCCGCGCCCGCCATCGCAAGTGGCACTTCCGCCAATGCCCATCACTATCTTTTGGCATCCTCGCTTTAAGGCGTCGGCCACCATTTCTCCAACGCCATAGGTAGTGGTTTTAGTAGGGTCGCGTTGGTCTATAGGCACAAGCGTCAGCCCGCTTGCCGCAGCCATTTCCATATATGCAGTCTTGCCGTCCATAGACATGGCATATTCTGCCTTAAGCTTCGTCATAAGCGGTCCGTGTACATCTATCGACACGCTCTTCGTAGGCAATATCTGCTGTACGCATTTCACCAAACCTTCGCCACCATCGCTCAACGCAATCTCAACAACATTTGCCTCTGGCAATACCGTTCGTATTCCTTTTGCGGCAGCCTTACAGGCCTCGTGTGCCGAGATGCAGCCCTTGAAGGAGTCGAAGGCTACAACAACCTTTTTCATATCGTACCTCCTACATTTCACTTAGCAATTGGATTTTTCCCTTTTCCCTTTTCCCTTTTCACTTAGCAACTGGATTTTTCACTTTTCCCTCTTCACTTTTCACTTTTTTTCTAGTTCCTGCAGACTCTCCATTTTCTTCGACTCCAAGAACTCGTAGATACCGCACAAGTGTTCGCGCACCTTGCCATGTCCAAACTCGTACACCTTGCTTACAAGTCCGTCGAGGAAGTCGCGGTCGTGGCTTACCACTATCAGGGTGCCGTCAAAGTCCATAAGTGCCTGCTTCAGCACGTCCTTAGTCTTTAGGTCGAGGTGATTGGTAGGCTCGTCGAGTATCAGTAGGTTTACGGGCTCCAACAGCAGCTTTAGTATAGCAAGACGTGTGCGTTCGCCTCCAGACAGCACCTTAACCTTCTTAGTAGAGTCCTCGCCACCAAACATAAATGCGCCCAGCAGATCGCGTATCTTGTTGCGAATCTCGCCCTTGGCCACGTCGTCGATGGTCTGGAAAACAGTCAGTTCGCCATCCAGTAACGAAGCCTGGTTCTGCGCAAAATATCCTATCTGCACGTTGTGTCCCAGCTCCAGCTTGCCCTGGTTCTGCAACTGTCCCATGATGCATTTCACGAGAGTCGACTTACCCTCGCCGTTTCTGCCAACGAAGGCAATCTTGTCGCCACGCTCCACAGTAAGGTTCACGCCGCCGAATATCTGCTTGCCGTCGAAAGCCATGGCCACGTCGCTCATCTGAACGGGGTAGGCTCCGCTTCGCGGACTTGGCGGGAATTTAAGTCTTAGGTGACTTGTGTCCTCCTCGTCTACCTCAATCAGCTCCAGTTTCTCAAGCATCTTCACGCGGCTTTGCACCTGAAAGGTCTTAGAGTAGGTGCCCTTGAATCGCTCGATAAAGTCCTTAGTCTCGGCAATCATCTTCTGCTGCTCCTCATACTTCTTCATCTGTTGTTCGCGTCGTTCCTTGCGCAGTTCCAGATACTGGCTGTATGTAGTCTTGTAGTCGTAAATGCGGCCCATGGTCACCTCGATAGTTCGGGTGGTGATGTTGTCCACAAACTTACGGTCGTGACTAATTACTACCACAGCCTTTGAACTGTTGATGATAAAGTCCTCAAGCCATCCTATCGACTCGATGTCCAGGTGGTTGGTAGGCTCGTCGAGCAGAAGCACGTCGGGCGACTTAAGCAGCAGCTTGGCCAGCTCTATTCGCATGCGCCAACCTCCCGAGAACTCGCTTGTAGGGCGATTGAAGTCCTTACGCTCGAATCCCAAGCCCAGCAACGTCTTCTCCACGTCCTCCTCAAAGTGTGTCATGTCTATGGCATAGAATTTCTCTGATAAGCTCGACACCTTCTCTATCAGCTGCATGTATTCGTCGCTCTCGTAGTCGGTACGTGTTGTAAGCTCATTGTTTATGCGGTCTATCTCGGCCTGAATCTCGTGCAGATGAGCAAAGGCCTGGCACGTCTCGTCGAACACGGTACGTCCGTCTTCGGTCATCAGGTGCTGGGGCAGATAGGCCACTACACAATCCTTAGGAGCCGAAACCGAGCCGCGTGTAGGCTTGCGCACGCCTGCTATAATCTTCAGTAACGTGCTCTTGCCAGCTCCATTTTTGCCCATAAGTGCTATACGGTCCTTCTCGTTTATTTGGAAGGAAATGTCCTTGAATAGGGTGGTTCCGCCAAACTCGACGGTAAGTCCATCAACTGTAATCATATTGTTCTGTGATTGTCGTTTTTTTATCTTCTGCAAAGATACTAATAAAATCACAAATAATCTCCATTACCATTGTCGCATCATTATTAAAAGACTAACATTATGGAATAAATAGAAGATGTTACAATTATGGAAGAAACCAGAAGATGTTACAATTGTGGAAGCGATGACGTTGTGGTTTATTCTGACGGAACAAGTGTTTGTTTAGAGTGTGGCGCCAGATGACGCGAATAATAATACATGAACAATAGGGCGATTGCGTTTATGGATTTATAATTATAAATCAACCCTATTTATCATAATGGTGATTACGATTATTTAAAAATAGCTCGTTAGCTGATTATGTTTAATCAGCCAACGAGCTATAATTATTTTGTTTTATTCAGCAAGTCTTATCATGTTGAAGTCAGATATTCTGCCTTCATTATTCAATGTAGATGTAATTTTATATCTTACCTCAGTTGCGTTGTCGTCTTGACCAACAATGGTTTGAATTGCCGAGAAAGCCACCGAGTATTCGTATTGGTTGGCTCCCACATTCTTTTTGTTTATTGTGTAGTCGCCAAGCGATTTCCAAGCCATCGACTTCACATCGCTCTTGTATATTTTATGCATAAACGTTACTACGTCGCTTCTTGTGGCGTTGGTTTTTCCAAGGAAATTGGTCAACAACGGATTAACGAAACTTGTCAAGGCTTCCTCGTCCTTGTCGCCCAAACTCTTTAAGAATCCGCCGTAGATGCTGTTTACCATCAGACGTTCCTCGGGCTGTATTGTCTTCGAATTCAGCGAGTTAATCATCTGATTGGCATCCTCAACATGCTCTCCGTCAGAATGTTGCTCGATATAAAGTTCTAATGCCTCAACCGTGTTCTGTTGCTGGGCGGTCTGCCAGTCTATCGAGTCAATTTTATGTATTGCTATTGCCTTGTACGGAGAATCCGGATGCTGTGCGATATAGTCTTCAAGCGCACTCTTCGAATTGCTTATCATCACGTTTGTCCAGTCCTGCTGCGTCTTCTTTATCAAGTCGAGATGCAACTGAATGCTGTCAAGATGAGCTTCTGGAGCATCCGAATACTGATCAAGATACGATTGTAGAACCTGCGGATCGTTGCTTGCCATGGCATAGTTGTAAGCCTGCAACTCCTTGTCGGACTGTATACTATAGTAGAAGTAGCAGCCTATGCCTATAACCACGGCCACTATAGCCACCACGGCACCAATAATAATCTTGTTGTTGCGCGAAGAATTTCGTGGAGTCTTCAAGCTCTCGTCGCTCGCCTCTTCAGGATTGTTGGCGCCAACGGGCTGCTCATTATTAACCTCCTTAGGTTCATTAACCTCCTTAGGTTTCACAATTTCAACCTCTGTAGTTTTTTCCGTTTCCTGAGTATTTACGGCATTATTATTTTCTACAATTGGCGTTTTGTCTGCCACCGGTCTCTTATAATGACATTGTGGACATTCAGACAGTTCGGAGAAATAAACTTTTCCGCACTTCGGACACTCAACCACCTTACCTGCTATGGCCACGCCGCAGGAAGGGCAAAATGGAGCCTTGTCACTAATCTCGTGACCACACTCCGGACATTTTATAATTGCCATTAGTATTTAAAATTTTTTTATGTTTTTCTTTTTTTATCCTTCTCTACCCTATTCTTGCTCGCCTACCTATGGTGTCGCATAAAGCGCAGTTCGCGCAGACCATGACGACCCATAAATCGGCTCTTGTCCACATATCCCCTTATGCCGTCGATATGGCCCTTACCAGTATATTGCCACAGCAGATAGTCGTTATCGTCGATCAAGACAGGCTCGTTGGCCGAATATTGTGCTATCATAAGCTTGTAGCCATTAAGTTTGCCGGCAAGATAGCGATTGTAGAAATTGGTGCCTGTATAAACCAATGGTTTCTGATGATAAGCCACCTCAACCATGTCCAGAAACTTCAGCAGCGAGTCGCAGAAAGCCTCAGTTCCCAATCCTTGTTTTACCTCTACATCAATCATTGGTATAAGGTCTTGCTGATGCGGGCGGCATTGGGCCTTGAAGTTCTTAAGCTGTTTGGTCAGATCAGTCTTAGGACGAAAGAAGTGGTACGACCCTACCTTCAAGCCATACTTGTGTGCCAGTTCTATGTTCTGTTCGTACATGTCGTCTATACGGTCTCCGCCCTCGGTAGCCTTAAGATAAACATAAGCCATCTTCGAGTTGTCGCCTATAGCCTCCCAAAAAACCTCGCCTTGATAATGGCTAAGATCTATGCCATGCACATGCGAGCAAGTGTCCTCACATTGCACATTATAATTTTGAGCATACGACGGGGTGAAGAATATTAGGCCCAAAAGAGCCATCATAATTTTACATATATTTCTTTTCATATATGCAAAGTTACTGCAAAAAGAAGAAAGAACAAAGGATTTAAATTTTTTTTGTATTGCAAAGGTTAAGTGAAGAGTGAAGAACGAAGAGTGAAGAATCCAATAGTTAAGGGAAAAGTTAAAAGTGAAAAGTGAATAATCCAATAGTTAAGTGAAAAGTGAATAATCCAATTGCTAAGTGAAAAGTGAATAGTATAATGTCTTTCAAAAAAAAGACGGTTCGAAACAAGTACTCCCTATTCCGAACCGTCTGTCTACCAATGTCTATTATATTCATGAGCGAAGCGAGTTATCTTCCGATAATATCCGATAACTCCTTTCGCTTGCGAAATTGAAATATACAATTATTCCTCTTCTGTTGTCTCTGCGGCATGCTCCTCGATAAGCTTCTGCTGCAAATCGTTAGGTACAAGCTCGTAGCTTGCAAACTTGGTTGTAAACGAGGCTCTACCGCCTGTCAAGCTACTCAACGAGATAGAGTAGTTGCTCAGTTCCTTCAAAGGAATCTTAGCCTGAAGCTTCTGATAACCAGCCTCGCTGTCCATACCCATAATCAAGGCGCGGCGTCCCTGAAGGTCGCTCATCACGTCGCCCATATAGTCGGAAGGCACATAAACCTCGAGGTCGTATATAGGCTCAAGAATCTTAGGACCAGCCTCCTTGAATGCTGCCGAGAACGCGTTGCGTGCCGCAAGCATGAACGATAGCTCGTTAGAGTCAACCGGGTGCATCTTGCCGTCGTACACAATCACTCTTACGTCGCGTGCGTAGCTGCCCGTAAGCGGACCATGCTCCATGCGGTCCATAATACCCTTCAATATGGCAGGCATAAAGCGTGTGTCGATGGCACCACCAACTACAGAATTGATGAAT
>ERZ1023886.594-NODE-594-length-13241-cov-99.500228_pt1 | contig 13241 bp, 7 predicted proteins | sample MGYA00380395_ERZ1023886 | MGnify/ENA primary metagenome ERZ1023886 (study PRJEB33179, sample SAMN07449002) | human gut metagenome | biome: Human-gut; feature: Human associated habitat; material: Faeces | host: Homo sapiens | place: India: Bhopal | collected... | reverse complement strand
TGGGATGTTGTGAACGAGGCCCTTTCTGGTGCCGATAAAGATGGTGATGGCAAGTACGACTTGCAGTCTGCTAAACGAGGCAACGTTTCAGCTGACGATGCAAAGAACAATTTCTACTGGCAGGATTATCTCGGCGACCTCGACTATGTTCGCATAGCCGTGGCTGATGCTCGTAAGAGTTTTGCCGCCCATAATGGTGACCCTGAGAAATTGAAACTCTTCATCAATGATTATAACCTGGAGGAGTATTGGGACGACAATCTCAAGTTGAGGAGTTTGATTCAGTGGATCAAGGATTGGGAAGCTGATGGCGTGACCAAGATTGATGGTATCGCATCTCAGATGCATATCTCTTGCTATGCTGATCATGACAAACAGGAAAATGCGAAAAATCATATCGTCAAGATGTTGGAGTTGATGAAGGAAAGTAAAAAGCTTTGCAAGATTTCTGAACTTGATATGGGTTATGTTGATGCCGCTGGCAAAGACGTAACTTATGATCAGATGACTGAGGAACAACACAAGGAAATGCGTGACCTCTACACCTTCGTTCTCCAGAAGTACTTCGAAATTATCCCTATAGATAAGCAGTATGGCATCACTCAGTGGTGTGCTACAGATTCTCCTAAGGATTCAGGTTGGCGTCCTGGTTTGGCTACTGGTCTCTGGGATCTCAACTATCTTCGCAAGCATACCTATGCAGGCTTCGCTGTAGGTCTTGGTGCTCCAGAATATTGGAAGGAAGCCAAGTAATTACTCTAAAAGACATTAGTTTTAGGTTTTATCATACAAAGATTAACCGAAAAAAATGTTAGTCGTTAAGGTTGGCTGTGTTGTGATGACACGGTCAACCTTTTTTATATAGTATAAAGTGTTGCTTTATATAGGAAATAGCTCATTTTATATCACTTTTCTCTTTTTCATAAACTATTTGTAACACCACATAAAGTTATAACCGACTTTTTATACTACCTTTGCCGACAGATTTGAGGAACAATTCAATCTTATAACATGATTTATTAACTTAATAACAATGTAAAGCTTATGAAAAAGTTATTAACTTTGATTGCTGCCGCATTGATGGCAGTTGGTGTTAACGCTCAGACAGAGCAGAACTTATTTTTTGGTGGTGCGGGTACAAATGCGACTATCAAAACTCATGATGGTTCTAGTCTCCCTGAACTTTTCAAATGTACCGATAAGTATGGTGCCATTAATTTGCTCGGCGGAAAACCTTCTATTTCTGGGGATGAATACAAGGGACTGAAGGTTGTCTTTTCCGATTTCAAGGCTGTTGGTGAAGAAGGTGTGAATATCGTTGTTGGTGTAAAAGCGTCTGATTATACTACCTCATACAAGTGTGACCCCGTTCAGTATGCAGGTCTTTCTGGAGATGGTGAGATGGTAGTTACATTTGATGAAGCTTTTAAGGGAAAGAATATAGATTTACTTGATTTTCAGGGATTAGCCCCAGGAGTTGAGGTTAGTCTGAAGAAGGTTTATCTTATCAAGAACGATGACTCTCTAGAAGAAGTGCCCCTTGCTATTTCCTGGGGATGGACTAAGTCTATCGTAGGTAAGACTGCTTATGCTGATCCTACTATCGTATTTCCTAGTCAGTGGAGTATGATTACTGTTTCTACAGATGAAGCCGGAACTTTGGCTACTTTTGACGTTAATTCTGGTGAAAAACAGGAGTATATTGTAGAGTTTGAAGAACCTACAACTGCTGGTCTTAATCTCGGTTGTAATACTGATGTAAAGGATGAAACTGTTACATGGGACGCTAAGATAGCTCTTTATTTCGCAGTAGAGCCTGGATCCACCAAAGCTTCTTTCGTGATTTCTAAGGAAGATGTCTTGGCTAAAACAGATAAGGCAACCAAAGTTATCAATGTGTTCCTGCAGAATACAGACTCTAAAGCCCAAACCGTAAAGATCAAAAGTATCAAGCGTGTAACTACTACAGCTACCGGCATTTCTAAGGTAGAGAATCTGAAGGTTGCTCAGGATGGCAAGTGCTTCAATCTCGCTGGTCAGCAGGTAGCCAAGGGTTACAAGGGTATCGTGATCAAGAATGGTAAAAAGATGGTTATCAAATAACAGGTGAAAGTGGGGACTTCTACTCGCAAGACCCTCACTTATGTACCAAAGAATGTAGAGAAATCGCCAGCCTTGGTGATTTCTCTTCATGGTATGAATCAGGATCCGGAGTATCTAAAGAATAACAATTATAAATTTTAAAAACTTAACGAAAGGGTTAATCTAAATTATATAATGAATAAATTATCATTCGTAGCATCAATGCTGATGATGTGCCTTCCGATGACGATGATGGCACAGAAAAACGGGGCGAAGGCGCAGGATAAGCCCGACCCTAACTTTCAGATTTATCTCTGCTTCGGACAGTCGAACATGGAGGGTAATGCCAATATCGAAGACATCGACCGAACAGGTGTGAATCCAAGATTCATGGCAATGTATGCCGTGGATGATGAAAAGGCTGGATGGAAAAAAGGACAGTGGCATACTGCCGTTCCTCCTCAGGCACGACCAGACACTGGCCTCACTCCTGTAGATTATTTCGGAAGAAAGATGGTGGATAACCTGCCAGACAGCATCAAGGTGGGAACCATCACCGTGGCTGTGGGCGGTGCCAGCATCGACCTCTTCGACAAGCGCACCTGCAAGGCTTACCTGAAGAAGCAGCCCGACTGGATGAAGAACTTCGCTTCCCAGTATAACGGCAATCCATACGCCCGACTCATCGAGCTTGCCAAGATAGCCCAGAAGCAGGGTGTCATCAAGGGAATCCTGCTGCATCAGGGAGAAACCAACAATGGTGATGCCAACTGGCCTAACCGTGTGAAGACCGTGTATAACGATATTCTGAAAGAGTTGCACCTGAAGGCAGAAGATGTACCTTTGCTCGTGGGCGAAACCGTTCAGAAAGACCAGGGCGGCAGCTGCTGGCAGCATATCGCCATTGTGGATAACATCGCCAAGACTATCCCTACTGCCCATGTCATCTCTTCCAAGGGATGTCCGCAGCGTGGCGATGGATTGCATTTCATTGCCGAAAGCTATCGCACCATGGGTAAGCGTTATGCCAACATGATGCTCTCGCTGCTCGGCATCATTCCGGATGCCAATTATCCACGTGTGGACAAAGACCGCCGTGCCTACGTCAAGCTCCATGCTCCTGAGGCAAAGCAGGTTATCTTCGATATCTGCGGAAAGAAGTATCCGATGAAGAAGGATTTCGACGGCGACTGGTATGGTGTTTCAGACCCATTGGTAGTGGGCTTCCACTATTATTTCCTGAACGTGGATGGTGTACAGGTAGTAGATCCTGCAAGCGAAACTTATTTCGGCTGCTGCCGAGAGGCGAGTGGTCTGGAGGTTCCTGAGGGAGCCGAAGGCAACTACTATCGTCCTCAGCAGGGAGTGGCACAGGGTCAGGTTCGTTCGGTATCTTACTATGCTGCATCTCAGGGCAAGTTCCGCAGAGCCATGGTTTATACGCCTGCAGAATATGAAACCAATCAGAACAAGCGCTATCCTGTGCTCTATCTGCAGCACGGAATGGGTGAGGACGAGACGGGCTGGAGCCATCAGGGCTATATGCAGCACATCATGGACAATCTCATTGCCGAAGGCAAGGCAGAGCCTATGATTGTGGTAATGGAGAGCGGCGATGTAAAGCAGCCTTTCGTGCCACGTCCGGGCAAGGATGTAGATGAGGAGCGCAAGCTCTATGGTGCATCTTTCTACGATGTGATTATCAAGGATCTGATTCCGATGGTAGATAAGAAGTTCCGAACCTATACCGACAGAGAGCATCGTGCGATGGCTGGCTTGTCATGGGGCGGTTGCCAGACTTTCAACACCGTGTTGCCGAACTTGGATAAGTTCTCAGCCCTGGGAACTTTCAGCGGAGCACTTTTCGGTGTGGATGTCAAGACCTGTTTCAACGGCGTCTTTGCCGATGCAGAGAAGTTCAACAGCCAGATAAACTATATGTTCATGGGCTGCGGTTCAGAAGAGAACTTCGGCACGGAGAAGATGGCGAAGGAATTGAAGGACCTGGGCATCAAGCTTGATGTCTATGTTTCTCCTGGTACTCATCATGAGTGGCTTACCTGGCGCCGCTGCCTGAAGGAATTTGTGCCACATCTGTTCAAGTAACAAGACAGGAAATCAATAAGATAATATAAAGAAATCCCGACACTGCCTGGCAGTTTCGGGATTTCTTTTTGTTATATTTCTAATATCTTATGTTTCTTTTTGCTTTTTTTTATGTTTCGCAAAGTAATTGTAACATAAAAGAAAGTCATTTTACGAAATAGTTGTTAATTTTGCAGCGTGCTTTGCAAAAAGTAAGTTTTTACTGAACACGTACAATCATGAACTAATAAAATAACAATTTTAATCTATTCTCTTATGAGGAACTTAAGAAAGATTGAAAAGCCGTTAGCATTGCTATCCTTTCTCTGTTTATTCCCTGCAGGAATGTCGGCTCAGAGTATTGTAAAAGGAGTAGTTACAGATCCAAGTGGTGAACCTGTCATTGGTGCTACAGTGAAAGCTGCAGGCAGCAAGCTGGGTGTGATTACTGATTTGGATGGTAAGTTTACCATTGATGCTGCACCTGATGCAACATTGACTATTACCTATGTGGGTATGGAGCCTAAGACCGTGAAAGCTCAGGCTGGTAAAACGCTTACCATTACCTTGAAGGATGATGCTAAAGTTCTGAATGATGTCGTTGTCATCGGTTATGGCGTTCAGAAGAAGAGCGACCTGACAGGTGCAGTTGCATCTATCAAGAGCGATGACATCAAGGGCTTGTCAGCTACCGATGCCGGTGCTGCCCTCCAGGGTAAGGCTGCCGGTGTACAGATTATCAACTCGGGTGGTCCAGGTGAGGCTGCCGATATCCGTGTGCGTGGTTATTCTTCCAATAGTGGAAATATCAGTCCGTTGCTCATCGTCGATGGTCTGAAGGTGGATAACATCCAGTATCTTGATCCATCTATGATTCAGAGCATAGAGGTATTGAAGGATGCCGCTTCTGCTGCCATCTATGGTGCGCAGGCAGGTAATGGTGTCGTTATCATCACAACCAAGACGGGTGCTGCCAATGGCGGTAAGGCTGAGATTTCTTATAGCAGCAAGTTTACCATCCAGTCTATTGGTAGAAAGGCTAAGCTCTTCGACGCTCCAGAGTATATTTCATACCATAAGTACTTGGGCGACTTGACGGATGATAAGTTGAAGGCTGAGGGATACAATGGAGAGAACACCGACTGGTATGATGAGGCTTTTGAAAATAGTTTGGCTCATCAGCACAGCCTTACCATCCAGGCTAGCAATGGTAAGGGTCGTTTCCTTGCCAACTTGAATATCCTCAATAACAATGGTATCGTCAAGGGAGACAAGGATATTTACAAGCGTTTTACAGGTCAGATTAATGCAGACTACGATGTATATAAGTGGTTGAACATCTCGACAAACACCTCTTTCGAGAAGTGGAAGACCAAGGGTGTGAACAAAGGTTATGGTTCTGTGTTGAACTCTGTAGTTTCTGTAGATCCATTGACACCTTGCTACGTAAGCGACCCTGCTAAGTTGCCAACCAATGTTTATAACGCTTATCAGAATGGCGCCCCTGTGATGAGAGATGCTGACCATAATAATGATTTCTATGGTACATCTCACTATGTGGAGGATGCTACTGGTAACCCATTGGCACAGCGCGACCGTGTAGGCTCTTACAACCAGGGTATCAATGTACGTGGTACCGTTGCTGCCAACATCAAGCCATTCAAGGGCTTTACCTATACATCTCGTTTGGGTTACCGCATCACGCAGAGCAACTACCACAACTATGAGCAGCCATATTACATCAATTCCCTCTCTAACTCCTCACAGTACAAGATAGAGGCTCATACCAACAATGGTCTTTACTATCAGTGGGAGAACTTTGCAAACTATTTGAATACATTTGGCAAGCATACAGTAGGAGCCATGGTGGGTATGTCGTTCACCAAGAATCATTGGGACAATGCTACTATTGGTTCTGAGGGTACGAATATTCTTTCAAACTATGCTCCTAACTATCGTTACATCGACTATTTGCTCGCTGATGCTACAAAGAGCGTAGGCAATGCTCCTAACGACGCTACGGAACTTTCATACTTCGGTCGTTTGTCTTATAGCTACGATAATCGTTATTTCTTGCAGTTCAACTTCCGTCGTGATGCATTCGATTCATCTAAGCTTTCAAAGGATGCTCGTTGGGGTAACTTCCCATCAGTATCTGCTGGTTGGACTATCAGCAATGAGAAGTTCTTCAAGGACAACATCAGTCGTGATGCCATCTCTTTCTTGAAGCTTCGTGGATCTTGGGGTAAGAATGGTAATGTCAATGTATTGAGCAACTACCCGTATACTTCTCCTATTGCCATGAACCAGAGCTTCTATCAGTACAATCCATCTAGCGGTGATGGTAAGTTGTCTTATGGTTCTAAGCCAACAGGTCTTGCTAACCCAGATTTGACTTGGGAGACTTCAGAACAGGTAGACTTGGGTCTTGATGCCCGTTTCTTGAACGACCGTTTGACATTCTCTCTCGACTGGTATCGCAAGAACACCAAGGACCTCTTGGTAGAGATAAATCTTCTTCCGGAAATTGGTGTAAGCAAGTATATCATCAACTCTGGTAAGGTGCTTAACACAGGTTTCGACTTCGAGTTGGGTTGGAGAGATCATATCCGTGATTTCAAGTACTCTGTTTCAGTCAACGGTTCTACCTTGAAGAATGAGGTAAAGGATCTTTCTTCATCCATCAGCCGTATCGAGGGTATAGGTATCGATGGCTTCAACAGCCGTTTGAAGCCAACATTCGAGGTGGGGCACTCTATCTGGTACTTCCGTGGTTACAAGTATGCAGGTGTAGCTGAGGATGGAAGTGCGTTGTATTATGACAAGAATGGTAATACCACCAATGCGCCTACAGATAATGATAAGCAGGATTTGGGTGTGGGTATTCCTAAGTTTACTTACGGTATCACCCTCAATGCTGAGTACAAGGGCTTTGACCTCACCGTATTTGGAACAGGCTCTGCTGGCAACAAGATTTACAACTTGATGGTATCGGCCGACCGACCACTCTTGAATGGTATCGATGAATATTGGAAGAATTCTTGGACAGAGAGTAATACCAACGCCAAGTATCCTGATATGAAGAAGGTGGCAACTGACTGGACATTCTTCAGTTCTAGCGCAGCTGTCTTCAGCGGTTCTTACTTCAAGATTAAGCAGATTCAGTTGGGTTACACATTGCCACGTCTCATTACGAGCAAGATTGGTCTGAATGGTGTGCGTGTTTACTGCTCTTTGGATGACTTCTTCACAATCACCAAGTATCCTGGAGCCGATCCTGAGACAGCTTCTATGAACAGCGCTCAGTCGCGTGGTTTTGATAATGGTACTTATCCTACTTCTAAGAAGATGGTATTTGGTATCAATGTAACATTCTAATTATTAAATGATACAGCAATGAAAAAGTATTTATTATATTCTAGTATATTAGCCCTTGCGTTGACAGGAACAGTATCTTTTACTTCCTGTGAGAGTCAGCTCGATATTGAGCAGAAGGGTACTACTTATGAGGAACAGTTCTATAAGACTGATGCCGATGCAGAGGCTGCTTTGGTGGCAGCATACGAAGGCTTTATGTGTAATGTAGTAGGACGTCAGCCAGACGTCCAGGGAAGTTTGGGTATCTATACTCCTCACAAGTTGATTCTGAACATGTGTGGTGATGATGTTTACTATGCCAGTGGTAACTATGGAGACCATGAGGACGCTGGTTGCCTCAATGAGTTCCGCTATGATACTGATGCCTTGGTTCCAAAGTTGATGTACTCAGGTCTCTATTCTTCAGTGTATACTTGCAACTTGGTCGTTAACAAGTTTGCTAATCCAGATACACCAGTCAAGAAGCGTTGTGTGGCTGAGGCTCGTGTGCTTCGTGCTTACGACTACTTCTTGTTGGCAAACTTATGGGGCACTCCTCCATTCGTCTTAAAGCAGTTGACAGCTGATGCGCTTCCATACAACAGCGATAAGGATCCTGAGAATCCTATGACCCACGAACAGTTGATAGAGTGGGTTGCTTCTGAATGTGAGGCAGCTGCGGCCGATCTTGATGAGCGCAAGAGCAAGGGAGACAAGGATGGAGCTGTAAAGGTAACCAAGGGCTTTGCTAATGCATTGGCTGGTAAGGCTTACCTCTTCGCTGGCAAGTATGACAAGGCTAAAATTGCCCTCAAGAAGGTTATCGACTCAGACAAGTATGCCCTTGTTCCAGGCGACAAGTATATGGACAACTTCCATATTGAGGGTGATGGCAACGAGGAAAAGGTCTTCGAAATCAACTTCGAGTACAATGCGGGTAAGGGTAAATGGAGCGGTATGATTCAGCGTTCTAGCTGGATGGAGTCTAATGCAATGAACTGGCGTGCTGGTAACTTCGTAGTTTCTCCTCAGTCTGTATATAGTGGCATCGATGGTTGGGGTGGCTTAGGTGTACCTCAGTGGTTTGGTGATGAGTTCCATAAGAACGATGGCGACTCTTACCGTTTCAAGGCAACCTTGAAGCACATTGATGATGCTGTTTATAAAATGAAGTATGCTAATGATTCGCTAAACAATCTGACGGTTGAGCAGAAGAAGGTAAGCACGGCTGTTGGTATTAAGGATCAGGTTCAGGGACTTTATGGTAACTCTACTTGGTTGGCATTCAAGACAGTGATGCGTGCAGCTGACTCTGATGGTAAGAAATATGATGCCAACGTCCGTTTGAACAACTATCTCGTGATGCGTTATGCCGAGGTTCTTTTGAACTATGCTGAGGCTTGTCTCCAGACTGGCGATCAGGGTGAGGCCAAGAAGTATATTAATATGATTCAGGAGCGTGCAGGTTCCCAGACCATCAGCCAAACCGTAGATATGGATGTGCTGAAGAAGGAGAAATCATACGAGTTGTGGATGGAAGGTTGTCGTTGGTTCGACATCAAGAGATGGAGGGATGCCACTGCCATCAATCGCATCAAGAATGCGGGTTCTGATGTACCTCACCTCTTTGACAAGTTGTTCCGCGCACCTCAGCCTTCTGACGAGAAGTTGCACTGGGAGCATGGTACAGAGGCAAATAGCCGCTTCTATACAGTTTCTTCTCATGCAGCAAAGGATGCTGGTTTCACTGTTGGTTACCAAGAGGGAAAACATGATTACTTCCCTTATCCACAAACAGTGAAGAACATGAACCCTAACCTGGAGCAGAATCCTGGTTGGTAATCATGAAGTTGTTTTTAAATAAAACGTTTTAAGTTTAAAGAACTATAGATTGTTTGACAATTAAGGGGGTGTTTTGAAAAGAAGCACCCCCTTTTTTCTTCTTTAAAGGAATTTGTGTATGAAAACATGGATGTGTGCCTTGATGCTGGCGTTATCGACAGGAGCTTCGGCTCAGAACCCGATTATCAGCGGACAGTATTCTGCTGATCCTACGGCTCGCGTATTCAACGGAAAGGTATATCTTTATCCTTCTCATGACATTCCGAGTCCTATCGAGAAACTGAAGGAATGGTTCTGCATGGCAGATTATCACGTTTTCTCTTCCACTAATCTTACGGAGTGGCAGGATCATGGAGTCATCGTTTCGCAGGACAAAGTGCCTTGGGTACAGGATGGCAGTTATACGATGTGGGCTCCAGATTGTGTGGAGAAAGACGGGAAGTATTACTTTTATTTCCCTGCCGCTCCGAAAGGAGAGGAGAAGGGATTCGGAATAGGTGTGGCGGTTGCCGACCATCCGGAAGGACCATTTATGCCGATGTGGAAACCCATAGAGGGTGTGCACGGTATAGACCCTTGTGTGTTGATAGATAAGGACGGACAGGCTTATATCTACTGGGCGGGAGCAGGTTTGCACATGGCTAAGCTGAAACCAAACATGACGGAACTTGCCTCGGAACCAAAACAGGTAGAGGGATTGCCTGAGGGATTTAAGGAAGGTCCGTTTGCCTTCGAGCGTAACGGCAAGTATTATTTCACCTTCCCTTGGGTACGTGAAAAGAATGGAACCGAAACGCTGGCTTATGCCATGGCTGACCATCCGATGGGACCTTTCACATTCAAGGGTATCATCATGGATGAGTCGCCAACGAAGTGCTGGACCAATCATCACAGCATCGTGGAATATCAGGGACAGTGGTATCTCTTCTATCACCATAATGATTATTCGCCTAAGTTCGACAAGAACCGCTCGGTGCGAATCGATTCTCTGAACTTCAATCCTGACGGAACGATACAGAAGGTGATACCTACGCTAAGAGGTGTGGGATTGACGAACGCTCGTTCGCGTATTCAGATTGACCGCTATTCTGCGTTGCAAGGCAAGGGTATTGGTATTGATTATCTGGATAAGAACAACTGTTTCGCCGGATGGATGACTCTCTTCTCTAAATCGAATACTGCTCTTATATATAATAAGGTGGATTTCGGTAACGAGAAGGTGGAAGAAATCACCGTTCGTGCCAAGTCGGTTAAGGGCGGTGTGCTCGTAGTCAGAGCCGATGGCAAGAAGGGTAATATCATTGCTAAAGTGAAGATTCCGAAGTCGGCAGCCTGGAAGAATGTCCGTGCCCAGGTGCTCCATGCTCCTCTGGGCGTTCATAATCTCCATGTATCCTTGCAGAGTGGAGCCGATGTAGAGGTAGACTGGCTGGGCTTTATCAGATTATCGAACCTCAAAAATAAAAAGAATAGTCTATGAACAACTTTTTCAATAAAATAGTAAGATTGTTTTGTTTATGTGTATTCCTTTTTGGGCATTCCTCTGCGGATGCCCAAAATAAGGAATTACCTGTAGACATCGATCCTTATTTCGGACCTGTCGGCAAGCAGCCCGTCGTGCCCAATGCGGCTGGCTTTATTCAGAGATGGTTGCTTCTGGAGCCAATCTCTGTGCCGGTCAAGAGCAATGTCGTTTTTACTGATTCTTATCTGAAGGAGATATTCCATACGCAGTATTTCCCTAAACAGATGGAAACAGTTCCTAAGGATGGAGCCGTCGTGAAGGTGGGCAAGGAAAAACTGAAATGGCATGCGCTGGATAGTAAACTGTTTAATGTGAAGCTCTTCCGTTTCGCTACTTCGTTTAAGAAGCCCAAGTATGGTGTCTTGTTCTGGGCGGTTACCATTATCGATTGCCCTGAGGAGATGAAAGACGTCCGCTTGTCTGTTGGCTCGAATGGTGCTTCCATGTGGTGGCTCAATGGTGAGGAGGCGGTGATGCTCGAAGGCGACCGAAGAATGGTTCGCGATGATGTGGTTTCTAAGAAGCTTACCTTGAAGAAAGGTAGGAATATCCTTCGTGGTGCAGTAATCAATGGACCTGGTATGAGCGACTTCTGTGTCCGATTCATCGACGGACAGGGCAAGCCTGTCAGAAACCTGTCTATTCACGTGAAGTAGTGCAATCAATAAAGAAAGTTATGAAACAGAACAATATATTTTTCAGATATTTTAGCCCGGTTGCTGCTCAGCAGAAACTTTATGCCGCTGCTTTGGTTGCCTTGTTGTCTTCCTCTGCTTACGAGGCAGAAGCCCAGGTGGGCGAACCTTTCATTCATGATCCTTCTACCATTGCCCTGTGTGATGGAAAGTATTATACCTTTGGAACGGGTGAAGGCGGAATCTGGTCGGAGGATGGCTGGACCTGGCAGGGTGGTGCTGTTCGTCCCGGCAGAGGAGCGGCTCCTGATGTGTTGAAGATTGGCGACCGTTATCTTGTAGCCTACAGTGCTACGGGCGGTGGATTGGGAGGCAGTCATCGCGGTGATGTCCTGACGATGTGGAACAGAACGCTCGATCCGAAATCGCCTGATTTCAAATATACTGAACCGGTAGTGGTAGCTTCATCCTTAGATGATGAAGACTGTGATGCCATTGATGCTGGCTTGTTGCTCGACCCTACTACCGGCAGACTCTGGCTCAGCTATGGTACCTATTTCGGATTTATCCGTCTGGTAGAACTCGACCCGAAGACGGGTAAGCGGATGGAAGGCAACGAACCCGTCAATATCGCCATCGACTGCGAAGCTACTGATTTGATTTACCGCAATGGCTGGTATTATCTTCTCGGCACTCATGGCACCTGTTGCGATGGTCCTAATTCTACCTACAATATCGTGGTGGGACGTTCGCGAAAGATAACCGGTCCATACGTAGATAATGTGGGCAGAGAGATGTTGCAGGGCGGTGGAAAGATGGTGATTGCAGCCAATAATCTGAAGACGGGTCCCGGTCACTTCGGACGCTATATTGAGGAAGAAGGTGTAGAAAAGATGTCGTTCCACTATGAGTCTGATTTCAGACAGGGAGGACGAAGCGTGTTGGCTATCCGTCCTTTGTTGTGGAAGAACGACTGGCCTGTGGCTGGTGATGAATTTCATGCCGGAACCTACGAGATAGAATCGGAACGAAGAGGCTATGCCCTGGAGATTGCCGTAGATTTCGTGAGAATGCAACGTGATATCGAACCTTTCTGGATCAAGCCGACCAAGCCTCTGAAGAATATCGAACCTCAGACCTTGAAGGAGGTAGAGGCAGAATGGCCTAAGGGAGAGGTGAAGGTGAGAATGAACGATTACATGTTCCGTCCTCATCAGAAGTGGAGTATCATGCCTGCCGGAAAGGGTGGTTATCTGGGTGGTCCTTATTATAAGATCTGCATAGAAGGCACTACTCGCTATCTTACCGCAACCGCTCAGCATGATGTCATTGCTAAACCTGAGTTTACGGGTGAAGATGCCCAGCTTTGGCGCATCGAACAGCTCACCGATGGCACCTATCGCATCATGCCTAAGGCAGTGCCAGGCACTGAAGAGAAACTGGCATTGGTTTCACTCGGTGATTGTACCCCAGGCTTGGCTCCTTTCGATTTCAAAAGCGACAATTCTAAATGGAATTTCAGACAACAATAAATTCATGATGAATAACAATTTAATATATTAATAGCTTAATAGTAATTACAATGAACAAGAAAGTTATATACGCAGCTTTGATGTTTGTGCTGACTATGTCATCCGGCAATGCCTCAGCGCAGCAGTTGCCTTATCAGAATCCAGCCCTCTCGGCTCATGAGAGAGCGGTAGATTTATGTGGTC
>ERZ1023886.591-NODE-591-length-13309-cov-18.575751_pt1 | contig 13309 bp, 9 predicted proteins | sample MGYA00380395_ERZ1023886 | MGnify/ENA primary metagenome ERZ1023886 (study PRJEB33179, sample SAMN07449002) | human gut metagenome | biome: Human-gut; feature: Human associated habitat; material: Faeces | host: Homo sapiens | place: India: Bhopal | collected... | reverse complement strand
AACCCTTTCTAACACGCAAACTTTTCAGAGAAAACTTTTTGGGGAGGTGGATAGCACATACTAAAAAAGTCTTGCTTCACATTTTGCCCTTAGTAACGTGTAAAAACAACTTCCACTGTGTTTATATGTGCTTCGTACTTTAGGGCTTTTAATAACAAATATAAACTGCAATTTATCGAAGAGACAGAAATGAGCCTCAATTATTCATTAATATTCTTCGTTAAATCTTTTGTTCATTCTGCATTAAGTACCTTTTTCGTTAAACGTTTCGTCAATCTCTTGTTTGCTTCGGTTAATTTACGCAACTTTGCAGCAAACTCAATCTTAAATAATTAACAACTGAATGACAACACTTACGATTCTGATTGTAGCGGTGTTCGTATTTGGCTATTTTATGATAGCCATTGAGAGCCTAACGAAAATTGACAAGGCAGCGATAGCACTGCTTATGTTTGTGGGTTGTTGGACACTATTTATGTTCGACCCCGCACAGTACATCACTTCTGCTATTGGCGACAAGATACCACAGGCAGTGAATGAGGTGATAGAACATCACTTAGGTTCGACGGCAACGACCCTCTTCTTCCTTATGGGAGCGATGACGATAGTAGAATTGGTCGACCAAAATGGAGGTTTCAACTTTGTACGCGACATGATGCGCACGAAGAGCAAACGCGGTCTACTGTGGCGCATCGCGTTTATGACATTTATCCTCTCCGCCATTCTCGACAATCTGACGACGAGTATCGTGATGATTATGATCCTACGTAAGTTGGTGTCAGATCACAAAGACCGTATTATATATGCCTCTTTGGTAATCATTGCAGCCAATTCTGGAGGAGCCTTCTCACCCATTGGCGACGTGACGACGATTATGCTATGGAACAAAGGACTTATCACAGCTCCTGGCGTGATAAAAGAGATACTTATTCCTTCTATCGTTTCGATGGTTATCCCTGCCTTTATCCTACAATATTCGCTCAAGGGCGAGCTAAAGTTTAATAAGACGACGAGTCAAAACGTACTGCCCGACGACTTAACGGCACGCCAACGTAAGGTAGTATTCTTCCTCGGTGTAGGCGGCTTGATCTTTGTACCAATCTTTAAGAGTATCACCCACTTACCACCATTCGTAGGCATTCTGCTCGTACTCGGTGTACTTTGGACGACAACAGAAATATTCTATCGCCACCTCGGCCACACCGAAGAGAAAGGAGCTATGCAGAAGCGCGTGACGAATATGCTTTCGCGCATCGATATGGGCACAATCCTCTTCTTCTTAGGCATCTTGATGGCAGTGGCCTGCCTTGAGACGATTGGCGTATTAACGCAATTAGGCACGGGCTTGAATACCGTGTTCGACGGCAACCACTTCTTAGTGACTGGTATCATCGGCGTTCTATCAAGCATTGTTGACAATGTGCCTTTGGTAGCAGGCTGCATGGGCATGTACCCCGTAGCAGAAGTGGGCGACTTCGCGCAAGACGGCATCTTCTGGCAGTTGTTGGCTTACTGTGCAGGTGTAGGCGGTTCGATGTTGATCATCGGTTCGGCAGCTGGCGTAGTCGTAATGGGCTTAGAGAAGATTTCCTTTGGTTGGTATATGAAGCACATCACGTGGATAGCCTTTGTTGGTTATATGGCTGGCATCATCTGCTACTACGTGCAGCGCGTGGTGATAGGGATGTAAACTGGGGCCTCTCCCCCTAACCCCCTCCCCGACCGGGGAGGGGGGACAGGTTACCTTTACCTGCTGCGTTCCTAACTGAAAACCAGCAGAGAACTCAAGAGGAAAGAGTAACTTGTTCCCCCTCCCTGGTCGGGGAGGGGGTTAGGGGGAGAGGCCGTAATTTTATTCGTTCTAACCCTACCTAATTTATTACAAATCATTACTTTTGCACGTAATAACGTTATACGTATAAAACTCACAACAATGAAAATAGCACTGATTGGCTACGGTAAAATGGGCCACATGATAGAAGATATTGCTCGCCAACGCGGCCACGAGATCGTTTGCATCATCGACATAAACAATATGGATGACTTCGAGAGCGAAGCCTTTCGCAGCGCTGACGTGGCCATAGAGTTTACCAATCCTACAGCAGCCTACGGCAATTACCTGCGCGCTTGGAAGCAAGGCGTAAAGGTCGTAAGCGGCAGTACAGGTTGGCTGAAGGAACACGAAGCCGATGTGCGCCGTGCTTGTGCGGAAGAAGGTCACACCCTCTTTTGGGCATCAAACTTCTCACTCGGTGTAGCCATCTTCTCAGCGGTCAATAAGTACTTAGCACGCATCATGAATGCTTACCCCACCTACGATGTGAGCGAGGTCGAGACTCACCACATTCATAAGCTCGATGCCCCCAGCGGAACGGCTATCACCTTGGCCGAACAGGTATGTGCCGAGTTAGATCGTAAAGACGATTGGGTGAAGGGAGAAGTGCTCAACGCTGACGGCACAACTACGGGCTCGAAGGAGCAACCCAAGAACCTCCTACGCATTGATGCCATTCGCGAGGGTGAAGTGCCAGGCATTCATACCTTGACGTACGACTCACCAGCCGACATGATACAGATAACCCACTCCGCCCACAACCGCAGCGGCTTTGCCTTAGGTGCCGTGTTAGCAGCAGAGTTTACTGCCACCCACGAGGGACTGCTCTCTACTGACGACCTTTTCCAATTCTAAAACTGATACGACGTGTAAATGGGTAGAAGGCTTAATGCCTTTATAACCTAAACGCAGCAAGTAAGGCGAACATGCTCCATTTGCACATTCTCCCATTTGCACATTCTCACATTAACCCCGCATTTGCACATTTGCACATTCTCACATTTGCACATTAACTAACCATTTTCATGACCGAAAATAAGCAACAAAATAAACAAGATAAAAAGCCCGCTTGGATAAGTTTTGGCATCACAACGGTGCTCTACCTTGCCTTCTTATATTGGGTAGGGTCGTGGTGGGGACTCTTGGTGATGCCCCTCATCTACGACCTTTACATCTCACGTAAGATCAACTGGAGCTGGTGGCGCGAACCCGAAGTAGGCCCCGCCACACGCTTCGTGATGAGTTGGGTTGACGCCATTGTATTTGCATTGGTGGCTATCTATTTCTTAAATCAGTTCTTCTTCCAAAACTTTGTTATCCCTTCGTCATCACTCGAGAAGACGTTGCTCACGGGCGACTACCTCTTGGTATCAAAGCTATCGTATGGCCCTCGCATACCGCAAACGCCCCTCACGATGCCGCTTACGCAGCACACGTTGCCTATCCTCAACTGTCGCAGCTACCTTGAATGGCCACAGTGGGAATATCGTCGCGTGAAGGGGTTGGGCGATGTACAGTTGAACGACATCGTAGTCTTCAACTATCCTGCAGGCGACACCGTAGCCCTCAATCAGCAAAATCAAGACTACTATCGTATGGCTTATCAGTTGGGCGACCAAATGTTGGGCGGGCAGCCAGCTACGCCCGATGCAGAACCCACGTTGGCTTCTGCCTCGTTGCGTCCTAACATGAGCTACGATGAGCAGCAAAACTTCTTTCGCAAACTTTATGCGGCAGGAACGAGCTATATGCGCAGCCAGCCCGAACAATTTGGCGAAGTCGTTTCGCGTCCTACCGATCGCCGCGAGAACTACGTAAAGCGTTGTGTGGGACTGCCTGGACAGACGCTGCAAATTCGCAACAATGTGGTCTACTTGAATGGTAAACCCAATCGCGAACCCGAGAATGTGCAGTACGCCTACGAGGTAACGTTTAAGCAAGACTTACCTGAGGACTTAAAACTCGAACTCGGCATAACCGACGAGGACCTCTACACTTCTCGCAATGGTCAGACCGTGTGGATGCCACTTACGCGTGTCGCTAAGCAAGCGCTGCAGCGTCGCCCCGACATCGTAAGCAGCATTCGTCCTGCACAGCCCGCTGCCGATTGGCTCTATCCGCAGAATATGGTGAAGTCGTGGACGACGGCTAACTATGGTCCCGTATGGATACCGAAGAAGGGAGCTACCTTGCAACTCTCCTTGGCCAACCTGCCCATTTACGAACGTCCTATCCGCGTATATGAAGGAAATGACCTACAAGTGCGCGGTGGCAAGATATATATTAATGGTAAGCAGACGGATAAGTACACCTTCCGCTTGAACTATTATTGGATGATGGGCGACAATCGCGACAACTCTGCCGACTCTCGCTTCTGGGGCTTTGTGCCTGAGGACCACATCGTGGGTAAGCCGCTCTTCGTTTGGCTCTCACTCGATGGCGACTACGGCTGGTTCAGCGGTCACCACGTGCGCTGGAACCGATTCTTTAAGCGCGTGTGGAATATAAAATAAATGTGCAAATGCTTGGTTAATGTGCAAATGTGAGAATGTGCAAATGTGCAAATTGTCGCCTTTGCTTGCTGAATCTATAAGTGCATTATATTATTCTCACATTCTCACATTTGCACATTTGCCATTTCCCAAGCATTAGCACATTCTCACATTAGCACATTAGCACATTCTCTCATTTGCACATTAACCAGATGCTTTTCAAACGCAATACAACAAACAATGCTATCGTGCCTTCACGTGCAAGGCAAGTGTGGCGGTGGGTGAGACCCTATGTGGTGCTCATCTGCCTGATTGTCTGCCTGCGTTTGTTCATCATCTCACCCATTGTGTTGCCAGGCAATCGACACGCGTTAGTGAGTTTGACCTACTATGGACTCCGTGTGCCAGGCGAACAAATGTGGGGCTACCACCGTTGGGGCTATCGCGTCCCAGCGAAGCATGACGAAGTCGTATTTACGTGTTCCGATACGCGTGACCGCGAGTTCACACTTACGGGCCGTTGCCAAGCGGGGCCAGGCGAAACGATATGGATTGACCCCGTGCGCCAGATTGTTATTCCAGGACGCACATCGCCCGATGCACAACCCATTCGTATTCCAGCGCACAACAGTAGCATTCGCGTTACCCCCTACAACGCCCGAATTTTGGCCTACTTGATGCAACATTATGAACATTGCAACAATGTGCGCGTCAATCGCTTTGGCCAACTTGAAATGGACGGCCAAACCCTGTCACGCGTCCGCCTCCTACGCGACTACTTCTGGATAGAGATGCGTCCCGACTCCTTCTTACTCATTCCCCACGACAATTTGGTGGGAAAGGTACTTTTTTAGTTGACAAGTTAACGAGTTGTTTTTTAGTTAACGAGTTAACAAGTTGACGAGTTAACAGGTAAGTTTCCCACCAAGAACGTACTTACCCGTTAACTCGTCAACTCGTTAACTTGTCAACCTCCCCCAAAAAACTCGTCACCAAGAACAAACTTACCCGTTAACTCGTCAATTCATTAATTTGTCGACCTCCACAAAAAAAATAACTTGTCTACAAAGATGTTACTCCTCAGCACCGCCTATTTAGCCCCCATACAATATTATGCCCACCTTTACGCTGCCCATGAGGCAATAGAGGACAGAGGCGAACATTACGTAAAGCAAACCTATCGCAACCGATGCTACATCGCTACGCCTACGGGGGCACAACCCCTTACACTACCCATTGTACGCGATGGTGCCGTCCACACCGCTGTGCGCGATATTCGCCTCTCCGACCACGGCAAATGGCAACACCTGCATTGGACCGCGCTCACCTCAGCTTACGAGAGCAGTCCCTACTTTGAATATTATGCCGACGACTTTCGGCCACTCTACGAACAACACTTTGACTTCCTCGTCGACTTCAATGACGCTTTGCGCCAAACGGTGCTTTCGTTGCTCAGTCTTGATAAAAACATCACACCAAGCAACGAATATGTCACCCCAACGCCCGAAATGACTGACTTGCGTTCCGTCATTTCACCAAAGCAATCCCTTGAAGCCGACACAGCCTTCCGCCCCACACCTTATTACCAAGTATTTAAAGAGCGTACAGGTTTTATACCTAATCTCAGTATTGCAGACTTGCTCTTTAATATGGGGCCTGAAAGCCGATTGGTGTTGAAGAAGAGTTTTTTTAGTTGATGAGTTCTTTAGTTGACGAGTTAACAAGTAGACAAGTTAACAGGTAAGTTTGTTTAAAGGCAACTTCCTTGTCAACTCGTCAACTAAAAAACTCGTCAACCCCGTCAACAAAAGAACGAAGAGAATCATGGACTTTCATACCCACAACCTCATGGCCACCGATGCCATTATTAATATGCCTAAAGAGTGGTTGCTCTGTCCAGCGTTATATACGCCACGTGCTGAGGCCACCTATTCCGTGGGCATTCACCCTTGGTGGACAATCGACAAGGACGAGACCGAACGAATGTTGCACAATCTACCACAACTGCTCTCTCTCCCACAAGTAATAGCCTTAGGAGAGTGTGGATTAGATGCCCTACAAGGGGCATCACTTGAAGAGCAAGAACGCATCTTTATCGCACAAATAGCATTTGCCGAAAAGTTCACCAAACCCGTCACGCTCCACATCGTACGTTGTTTTGACCGCTTATTGCGCTTAAAGAAGCAATTAAATCCTACCACCCAATGGACCGTGCATGGCTTTCGAGGCAAACCCGCCTTAGCCGAACAATTACTTCGGGCAGGACTCAACCTCAGCTTTGGAACGCATTACAACTCCCAAAGTTACGAAATTACCCCTCCCAATCGCCGCTATAGCGAAACAGATGACGAACAATAAACTGAACAACATTAAGGCGCGAAGTGCGCCTTAATGTCCATTTTTGTTACCTTTGCACCATTAATCAACGTAACCGCATTCAGTATGAAGAAATTACTCTCTCTGCCCCCTAACGTGGTAGAGACGTTTCATGATATAACCGGACTCTCGGCGCAAGAGTACTATTGCACCTCCGACCCCGCTGATCACAAACTCGGTTCGGGCGGAGGCACTGCTTGGCTCTTAGCTTCAGCTCATGCCGATGAAGGCAACGGACGCACTTTCGACGAATGGTTAGGGAGTGAAAAGCGCATATTGCTCCACGCAGGTGGACAAAGCCGCCGCTTACCCGCCTATGCTCCCAGTGGAAAAGTGCTGACCCCCATACCCGTATTCCGTTGGGCACGCGGCCAACGCATCAACCAAACACTGCTCGACCTACAGATGCCTCTCTACCGCGAGATCATGCGCAAAGCACCCGACACGCTCCATACGCTCATAGCCAGTGGCGACGTCTTGATGCGCGCTACCGAACCGCTGCAAGAGATACCCGAAGCCGATGTCGTTTGCTACGGCCTGTGGGCCAGCCCCGAACAAGCTTCCCACCACGGCGTGTTTATGATGAACCGCGAACACCCCACAGAATTGGACTTTATGCTCCAAAAGCCCACTACGGAGCAACAAGCACAGTTGATGCCTACCCACCTCATGCTGATGGACATCGGTGTGTGGCTCCTCAGCGATAAGGCCGTGCGATGTCTGATGCAAAAGACCGCCCCCGAAGCTTCGGCTCAGCAACTCAATACGCCAGGCGGAAATGCACTGAGCGTACCCACCTGCTACGACCTTTATAGCGAGTTCGGTTGTGCCTTAGGCTGTCACCCCTCACTCCCCGATGAGGCTTTAAAAGAACTCAAGGTGGCCATACTTCCCCTTCCAGGTGGCGAATTTTACCACTACGGCACAGGCCCCGACATGATCCAATCCTCTGTGGCGATACAGAATTTGGTCAAGGACCAACGCCTTATTCTACAGAAAGGCGTAAAACCACAGTCATCTGTCTTTACGCAAAACACGGTTCTAATCAACCGTCCCACCCCCCACACCCAGCAAGTGTGGATAGAGAATGCCTACATCACCGCAGGTTGGCACTACACCAGTCGCAATATTATCACGGGCATTCCCAACAACCATTGGCAGTTGACATTAGCTGAAGGACAATGTATCGACATCGTGCCCGTTGGCGATACATTATATGCTGTGCGCCCCTATGGCTTCGACGATGCCTTCAGAGGCAACGTGACAGAGAGTGAAACGCTCTTTATTGGCAAACCCATTACCCAATGGCTGAGCCGACGCGGCATTCAGCCCACAGAGTTAGGACGCACCGACGACTTACAAGCAGCGCGCCTCTTCCCCCTCTCGACCGATGTCGACCTCTTGGGGCGTTTGGCAGAGTGGTTCCTAACGGACTATCCCGAACCCGCCCTGACCGAGGTGTGGCGAAAGTTGCCCCGCCTCTCAGCCGACGAGCTCTCAGCGCAAGCCAATCTTCCCCGCCTCTTCGCGCAGCGCAACGCTTTACAAGCTCAGACCATACCCATTGTCGCACAGAACTGGCAGCGCAGCGTCTTCTACCAAACCAACCTCAAAGACATGGCGCAGAAATATGCACAACACGGTTGGTCGCTGCCAAAAGCATTGCCCGAGGCTGCACCGCTGATGACGCGCATTCACGATGCCATGTTTCGTTCAGAGGCGCTGCGTCAGTCTGATAGCCAGCAAGCTGCAGCGTATGACAAACGAGCCTTCGACCTCCTACGTGAAGGACTGACCGAAAACGTGTTGCGCCATAAGAGTCAACCTCACATGACGACCTTTGCCGACCAAATCGTATGGGCACGCAGCAGTGTGCGCATTGATGTAGCGGGCGGTTGGACCGACACGCCTCCTTACAGCCTTACCTCAGGTGGCAATGTGGTCAACATGGCAATCAACCTCAATGGGCAACCACCTCTTCAGGTCTATGTAAAGCCTTGTAAAGAACCCGTCATCATCTGTCGTTCAATCGACCTCGGTGCCATGGAACGTATCGAGACATACGACGAACTGCAACAATATAATAAGGTAGGGTCGCCCTTCTCTATCCCCAAGGCCGCCCTTACATTGGCAGGCTTTATGCCCAATTTCGGTGTAGAGCAATATCAATCTTTGCGTCAACAGCTCGAAGCCTTCGGTTGCGGATTAGAGATTACGCTTTTGGCAGCCATTCCCGCAGGGTCGGGGTTAGGCACAAGTAGTATCTTAGCCGCCACCGTATTGGCCGCATTGAGCGACTTCTGCGGTTTGGGTTGGGACAAGAACGAAATCTGCAACCGCACCCTTGTCTTAGAGCAGTTGCTCACTACGGGGGGCGGTTGGCAGGACCAATACGGCGGTGTACTCCCAGGCATCAAACTCTTACAGACGACCGCGGGATTCGACCAAAACGCTGCCGCACGTTGGCTGCCCGAAACGTTGTTTGCCGACCCCGATATGCGTCCTTGCCACTTACTTTACTATACAGGCATTACGCGCACGGCCAAAAACATCTTAGCTGAGATTGTACGGGGAATGTTTCTCAACAATTCGCGCCACCTTCATCTGCTCGACAGTATGAAGCAGCACGCCTTGGCCGTGTTCGATACCCTTCAGATGAACAATCTCGAACACTACGGCCGCATGGTACGCACTACATGGGAACAGAACAAAGCCTTAGACGCTGGCACCAATCCGCCCGCCATTGACGCCCTTTGCCGTCAGATCGACGACTTCTGCTATGGTTACAAACTCCCCGGTGCAGGTGGTGGTGGCTTCATGTACATGGTAGCCAAAGACGCTGAAGCTGCCGCACGCATCAAGCAGTTATTGACCGACCACCCTCTCACCACCAACTCTCGATTTGTCGACATGAGCATCTCACGCAAGGGACTACAGGTAAGTCGATCATAATTAACGGCAACATTAAGACGCGCTTCGCGCTTTTTTTAAAACATTAATGTCTCATTAATCGACCATTAATCTTTCCATTAAAGACATAAGAAGAGTATTTGTTCAATGGTAGACTATAGAACAAGATTAATGAATAGATTAATGGAAAGATTAATGGTCGATTAATGAGACATTAATGTTTAAAAAAAAGCGCGAAGCGCGCCTTAATGTCCATTAATGTTTAAAATGTTGCCGTTAATTATACGTCATAGCTCATTCTCGTTTGCACGATAAATGGTGTTAACCCCCGAAAACACTTGTTTTTCAATTTATTTGCGTATATTTGCACGTTCAATAGTGGCTAAAAGCGCCACCTTCTCACGAAATAATACGAAAACAAAAACAATAAAACACAAACAAACACATGCAAAACAAAGGATTTGTTAAAGTAATTGCAGTGCTGCTTTCCTTGATTTGCCTCATGTACCTCAGTTTCTCGTACCCCACCCATAAGTACGAGCAACAAGCTGAGCAAATGACCGCACAAGGCAAAGACGGCGCAGCCTACCTTGACTCAATGCGCAACGAGACCGTATGGCTCGGCAAAACACTCAAGGACTGCGAAGCCCTGCAGATTGGCCTCGGCCTCGACCTCAAGGGCGGTATGAACGTAGTGCTTGAGGTGAGCGTACCCGACGTTGTTAAAAACCTCGCCGGCGAGAGCGCCAACGACCCCAAGTTTAAGGAAGCCTACACAAAGGCCGTTGCCGAAGCTAAGAAAGGCAACGTTGACTTCGTTGACGCCTTCGTAAGCACTTACCAAGAGCTCAACGGCAAGAACAAACTCGCGGGCCTCTTCGCTTCAAAGTTGAGCGACAAGAACATCAACTACAACTCTACTGACGCCGACGTCAAGAAGGTGTTGAACGATGAAGTCGCTGTAGCCGTTGAAAACTCTAACAAGGTCGTTCGTTCACGTATCGACCGCTTCGGTGTAGCACAGCCTAACATTCAAGTCCTTAAAGGCAAAGGCCAGATCGGTCAGATCATGGTCGAAATGCCAGGTATCAAAGAACCTGAGCGTGTGCGTAAGTTGTTACAAGGTAGCGCCAACCTCGAGTTCTGGGAGACTTACACCCTCTCTGAGGTAATGCCTTCACTCACTGCCCTCGACAAGCGTCTTGCTGGCAATGATGCTGACACCACTGCTGCCGACACAACAAAGGCTGCCAACGCTAAGGCCAAGAGCGCCAAGAGCGTAGCCGACCAACACCCCTTGCTCAGCAAGTTGGCACAAATACAAGGCATGCAGGGCAACAACTGCATAGTAGGTTATGCTACTGCTAAGGACACCGCTGCTATCAACGCAATGATCCAGAGCGAAGCAGCTCACGCTATCTTCCCCACCGACCTCCGTTTGGCATGGGGCGTAAAGAGCGCCAGCGGCATGAAAGCCAACGTATTCGAACTCTATGCACTCCGCGCTGTCAACGGCCAACCCTCTATGCAGGGCGACGTGATTGCTGATGCAAAGGATGAGTTCGAACAGCAGTACCACCGTCCCATCGTTAGCATGACGATGACTACCAGCGGTGCACGCGACTGGGCCGCTTTGACGAAGAAGAACCTCAAGAAGTGCGTTGCTATCGTACTCGATGGTTACGTTTACAGTGCCCCTGTCGTACAGAGCGAAATCACAGGCGGTAACTCACAGATCTCTGGTAACTTCACCACTGACGACACGCGCGACCTCGCCAACGTGCTCAAGAGCGGTAAGATGCCTGCCCCCACTAAGATTGTACAAGAAGAGACCGTAGGCCCGAGCCTCGGTGCAGCCTCTATCCAAGCTGGTTTCACCGCTTGTGTAGTAGCCTTCGTATTGTTGATGATCTTCATGTGCTGCTTCTACGGCTTTATCCCCGGTATGGTAGCCAACATGGCCCTTATCCTCAACTTCTTCTTCACCTTCGGTATCTTGACTTCATTCCAAGCAGCCTTGACCATGAGTGGTATTGCCGGTATGGTGCTCTCATTAGGTATGGCCGTTGACGCCAACGTATTGATCTACGAACGTACGAAGGAAGAACTCAAGGCCGGTAAGGCACTCAAGACAGCCCTCGCTGAAGGTTACGGCAATGCTTTCTCTGCTATCTTCGACTCTAACTTGACGTCAATCATCACCGCCGTTATCCTCTACAACTTTGGTACAGGTCCTATCCGTGGTTTCGCCATGACACTCGGTATCGGTATCGTTTGCTCATTCTTCACTGCCGTATGGATCAGCCGTATCGTATTTGAGCACTTCTTAAATAAGGACAAGTGGCTCGGATTGACCTTCACTACAGGCCTCTCACGCAACTTCTTGAATAACGTTAACGTCAACTTCATGAAGATGGGCAAGCGCTCTATCTACGTATTCATCGTAGGTGCAGTCATTGCTATCGGTTTCCTCAGCACACGTGGCCTCTCAAGCGGTATCGACTTCACTGGTGGTCGTAACTATGTAATTGAGTTCGAACAACGCGGTGTAACTCCCGAACAAGTACAGAAGGCTGTAGCTGAGAAGGTAAATGCCAAGGATCCTAACGCCATCGTTAGTGCCATTGCCATTACCACAACCAGCAATGAGGCCGTTCGCCTTTCAACCAACTACCGCATTGCCGACGACGATGAGAACATCGACCAAGAAGTAGAACGCTTCATCTTCGATGCCCTCCACGATGCAAAGCTCATCAAGGCTGATTACAGCACCTTCATCGACCGCGACAACCACACAGGTGGTTCAATCATCTCAGCCCAAAAGGTAGGACCTACCGTAGCAGCCGACATGACCCGTGGTGCGATTGTAGCCGTATTGCTTTCATTGGCAGCTATCTTCGTTTACATCTTGATACGTTTCCGCAACGTAGCCTTCTCAGTAGGTTCTGTCGTAGCCCTCGTATTCGACACGTTGCTCGTAATCGGTGTCTACTCTATCTGCTGGGGTTGGATTGGTTTCTCACTCGAAGTTGACCAAACCTTCATCGGTGCTATCCTGACCGTAATTGGTTACTCTATCAACGATAAGGTGGTAGTATTCGACCGTATGCGTGAAAACCTCGGTTTGCACCCCACGATGAAGCCCTTCGACCTCTTCAATATGTCACTTAACAGCACACTTACGCGTACCGTGATGACCTCACTCACTACCTTGCTCGTATTGTTGTGCATCTTCATCTTAGGTGGTGACAGCATTCGTTCATTCTCATTCGCTATGATATTGGGTGTTATCTTCGGTACACTCTCATCTATCTTCCTTGCTGCTCCTATAGCTTACCGCACTTTGAGCCGCAAGCAACAAGGCGAGAAAGCATAACACGCTGACAACGCATAAGTACATATAAACACAATAAATCCCCTCCTTACTACTACAGTTAAGGAGGGGATTTATTATTATACGATGCATTTTTTCGCACGAACATTTGCTACATTGCTACATTTTTTTGCACGAACATTTGCCACATAGCTACATTTTTTTGCACGAACATTTGCTACAAAACTACATTTTTTCGCACATAGACTAACAAACAGCAAATTATCTTCCTAATTGGGGGAACGCGTCCTAACCTGGGGGCGACGCGTCCCCCAATTAGGAAGACAATTTGCAGTTTATCAAGCCATAACTTCCCAATACTTT
>ERZ1023886.581-NODE-581-length-13561-cov-11.065897_pt1 | contig 13561 bp, 6 predicted proteins | sample MGYA00380395_ERZ1023886 | MGnify/ENA primary metagenome ERZ1023886 (study PRJEB33179, sample SAMN07449002) | human gut metagenome | biome: Human-gut; feature: Human associated habitat; material: Faeces | host: Homo sapiens | place: India: Bhopal | collected... | reverse complement strand
ATAGTTTTACCTTGATTATTTAGCCTAATTGCTTTCTTCTGCAAACTTAGAGTGCGTTCTGTGGGAACTACGAGCAAAGGAGATACAAGTACAAGAGCTTATCCCCGATAAACTGCAATTTACAATTCTATCACTCCAAATTTCGGATGTACCTTTAATGAATATAATATAAACGCCAGTACCAGTCAATATAAACTGCAGTACTATATAACTGAAACTCCAGTACCAGCTATGTGGTACTGCAGTACCAATTATATGGTACTAAAAACGGTACTGAGCTTTTTTCATGCAAAGCACAATTGTTTTCATTCGATTCCCCATTGTTTTTATTCAATTTGGCAATCTTTTTACGCAATGCTACATTTATTTTACGCAATGACACCTATACCAAACGAATAAAGTTGTATATTTGCGGAAAAATAGTACTAACCCGTTTAAAACAACACAAATTATGAAGCATTATTTACTTTTGGCAGGATTGTTCGCATGCGTATTGTCCGCCTCTGCCCAGACAGTTGGCACTAAGCCCAATGTTATTAATCAAGGTATTAACCCAATGACACAAACCGACAACCGTGGTAAGTTTATCAACGAACAAAGAGTACGTGATATGCAGCACGACAATTTGATGGCTGATAAGCACAAACCAAGCCGCAGTATTGTGGTAAACAACGAGCAATGGCGCAATACTAAGACTGTTGTGAAAGATGCCAACGGAAACGTAACAGCTACAACCGAGGCTGAATATTTGGACAATGGAAAAATGAAATCCAAAATCGGAAATTATTACAAAGACGGTCAGATCAATGGTGGATATATACTCACTTACGAGTATGACGACAACGGCAATAGGATAAAGGAAGTGGAGTCGACCATGGTGGCCCCACCTAATACTTATGCCAAAACAAGAGAAACAGTATGGGTTTACAATGGTTCCCCAATTAACACCTTATTTTATTATCTCAATTACGACGATACTGGGGCTATTTCACATGGCTATAAGTCAGCTTACGAATTCGATTCGTTTGGCCATAGGACAATGCAAGAAGAAAGCTATTATGTTAACAACGAATGGGTGCCATCGTCAAGACAAGAGTGGAAATGGGATGGAAACTACCAATGTATGAATCTTCGTTTGTATGATTGGGACAATACCACAAAGAAGTGGCAGTCGGGATACAAGGAAGTAGCTGAAAGGTGTACCCTTGGTAAGGTGAACGTTGTCTATGGAAAATATGACTGGGATGCCGCCAAGCAAGACTGGGTTGTCAATATCGAAAATATAGAAGGCTATAACGATAATGGTGATCTTACACTAAACTCGTATTTAGCGAACTATGATGGTACTTATTCTGGTTGGCGTTATACTATAGATATTATATCCGAGCAGTACCGAACCATACATTACTATGATTGGAGTCAAGCTACAAACGATTGGATAGAAACAGAGTATTACGATGAGAAATACGACGAGAATGGCAATATTGCAACCTCTAATGTGTACAACTCAGCTGACAACAAGCTGGAATCTACATCAGAATACACTTGGGAGCAGTTCAACATAGGCACCGACGTTTACCCCGATTGCTATTTTGTGGGCGAGGCAAGCGAATGGCAGTTTGAGAATTCACTCGTTGGCAAGGATATGGGCAACGGTATTGTTGTGTGGAACGATGTAACTATCAAGAATGGCGAGATGTTTAAGTTTGCGTCTGATGATTGGATGACATTCGATTGGGGTACAGCCTACGATGGCGAGTATATTCCTTTCGACCAGCCGGTGAAGCTAACAAACAAAGGTATGAACATAAAGCTTGATATGGAGGGTACGGAGATGACCTTCAAATCAATTAGCCTTAATGTTCTTAAGGGTGTTGTTGCCTTCGAGACCTATCCTACAAGTGTTGGCAGTCCAGAAGCCAAGCGCGTTAACATCTTTGCCAATAACGGCAAGATTGTAGTGCAGAACGCTAAGGACGTTAAGGTGTATAGCGCAAGCGGCGAACTTATCAGCACTGCTGCCGTTACACCAGTAGAGAAGGGGCTGTATGTTGTCAAGGCTGGCGGCAAGACCGTTAAGCTTAACGTCAACTAACAGCAAGACGCCACTTGTTTGTAGCACCCGTTTCTATTGGGTGTTGCAAACAATGGCAACTCATTGCTAAGGCTATGGGTCACACCAAGGTGTCAACAACAATGATATATATACGCTCAATGTTCGACCCCTCGCTTGCTGATGCCAATAGGAATATGCTAAAAAGGTTGGGAATGGAGTGATGGTCCACATCGTTCTCGTGTCAAAACCAACCATTAAACAGCAAAATATTTGGATTTTAGAAAATCTTTACGTATTTTTGTGGTGTATATTATAATAAGGAGGAGTTTTTATGATTCTTAGAGTAGCCAACCCTATTTACGACTCGGTATTTAAATATCTTGTAGAGGACTTACGTATTGCAAAGATTCTAATTTCGGCTCTTCTTAAGAAAGAAGTGCTTGAAGTGGAAGTTAGAAAACACGAATACACTAACGGCACTCGCGACAACATCTCAATGTTTCGTATTGATTTTGGTGCCAAGGTGCGCGAGAGCGACGGCTCTCAACACTTAGTGCTTATAGAACTTCAGAAAACATGGCTTGAGACCGAGACTTTGCGTTTCCGTCAATATCTTGGTGCCCAATATGCAAATCCCGATAATATAGGCAAGGAAGAGTCGCACGAATTTGGTATACCAATGGTGACTGTTTATTTGCTTGGTCATAAGGTGGGTGATATAAAAGAACCGATAATTTATGCCGTACATAAGGCATACGACTATTATGGCAACGAAGTAACAGAAGGCATCCCTGATCCGTTCGTAGAGAGTCTTGTCCATGATAGCATAATAGTACAGATTCCACGACTTCATGGCAGGGTAAACAACAAGTTAGAGAAGGTACTTAGTGTATTTGACCAAACTCACAAGGACAAGTACAATCGTCAGATGCTCAATATCGACGAAGACAATTATGAAGACGATACAGACATGATGTATATTCTTCGTCGACTGCTTGCAGCCGCCTCTGATGCCAAGTTGCGCCAAGACATGAATGTGGAAGACGAATACTTCACAGCAATAGAGAATCGCGATACTGCTATAATGAATCGTGATAAGAAAATTGCTGAACAAGACCAGTATATAACTGAGCAAAAGAATCAGATTGCAGAACAAAACAATCAGATTGCAGAGCAAAACAATCAGATTGCAGAACATATGAAGACATTGCAAGCCACAATCAATAGTCTTGTCAACCGTGGCATGTCGTTAGACGAAATCTCAGTTGTTATGGGAAAGACTGTAGAGGAGATAAAGTCGATTATTCGTTAACGATACATACAGAAGAGGGTGTGTCAAAAGTCGCAAGTGGTACGCCCCGAAGGGGCAGAAGCTCCTAGCCCAGGGCAACGCCCTGGGTGTAATGCATCCAAAAGCCAAGCGCCCTGTAAGGGCAAAAGCGTTCATTATCAACGCTTTTGCCCTTACAGGGCGTATTATTTATAACGTCCGTTTACCCAGGGCGTTGCCCTGGGCTATGCGAAATTTGGGCTTTCAGCCCGCATTGTTTGAGTTTTGACACACTCTCTTTTGTTTTTATAACATCACCGACTATAATACCAGTATAGTAATAGGTTGTTATTCCTTACATTTTAAAATATTATATATCTACACTGACGCAATGTTATAAAGCAATCCTGTTTTAATATATTTTTAAACTTAAAACGACAGGAACTACACGATATTTTGCACTTTTTCTATCAAAATGTCAAATATCCTATAGCGTGTGCGTACATCAATTTGTTGCGCAATGCATGGTATAACTTATAAAAACAAACAAAATATACGGAATTTTATTTGATTTGGAATAATTTTGCAATAAAACCACGCTTTTTGCGTTAAAATATTTGGATGGAAAATAAATAATACGTAATTTTGCAAATAGATTATAAAATTTAAAAAAATGTTGACATGTTGGGTTCGATGCTAAATGTAAAACAGTAATTAAACAAGGACATCAGCAATTGCAAAGTGCTCAATTGTATTTGAGATAACACTTTATCGACTGATAACACCTTAATGTGATATTCCCTTCTGTCCACCTCGCCCCGCGAGGAAGACACTCAGCAAGACCACTGGAGCACAATAATAGCAAAAAAAACATCAATTATACATTATTTTACTTAAAAGAGAGAGATTTATGGAAAAAAGAATCATGACGTTTATCGCCTGTCTATTCCTTAGCATAGGAATGGCATTGGCACAAACTCACGTTTCCGGAAAGGTCACCTCTGCTGAAGACGGCGAGCCGGTTATCGGTGCTACTGTCAAAGTAGTAGGCTCAAAGACCGCTGGTACAGTTACCGACGTGAACGGTGGCTTCTCGCTTAACGTTCCTGAGAATGCTAAGATTGAGATCTCGTATATCGGTATGGTTACTAAGGTAGTAAAGGCAGGCAAGAACATGAGTGTTGTTCTTGACACTGACCAGCATAGCATCGACGAGGTGATGGTTATTGCCTATGGTACACAGAAGAAGTCGTCTTTCACTGGATCTGCTGCAGTTGTAGGCTCTAAGGAAATTGGTAAAGTGCAGGTTACTAATGCTGCGGACGCTTTAAAAGGTAAGGCTGCTGGTGTGCAGCTCAACACAGCGTCAGGTCAGCCAGGCTCTACTCCTTCTATCCGTATTCGTGGCTACAACTCAATCAATGCAGGCAACGACCCTCTCATTGTGCTTGACGGTTCGCCTTATGGTGGCTCGCTCAATGATATCAACCCTACTGACGTAGAGTCGATGACAGTATTGAAGGATGCTGCCTCTACTGCCCTTTACGGTGCGCGTGGTGGTAACGGTGTTATACTTATCACTACCAAGAGTGGACAGCGTGGACAGAACGGTGTTATCACTGTTGATGCAAAGTGGGGCTCTAACTCAAAGGCTGTTCCTGAGTATGAGACAATAAAGAATCCTGCCGCTTACTACGAAATGTGGTATAGGGGACTTTATAACTATGCAGTAAACCAGCAGAAAGGTGTAGTTGGTAAGGATGACAAAGGCAATCCAATAGTGGGCTATCTTTATGGCCACATGAACCCGACAGAGGCCTGGAAGTGGGCTAACACCAACCTTATCAATAACCAGACTTATGGTCTCGGTTATAATGTATACACTATTCCTAACGGTCAGCAGATGATTGGTACCAACGGCAAGCTTAATCCTAACGCCACTCTCGGTGCAATTTCTGCCAACGGTTATTATTTAACTCCTGATGATTGGGAAGATGTTATCTACAACAACTCTCTCCGTCAGGAATACACAATTACAGCTAACGGTTCTACCGACAAGGGTACTTTCTATGGCTCAGTAAACTATCTTAGCAATGATGGTATCACTGCAGCTTCTGACTACAAGCGATTCACATCACGTTTCAAGGCAGACTATCAGGTTAAGCCTTGGTTGCGCTTGGGTGCCAACTTCAGCTATGGCCATTACAACTACAACTCTCTCGGAAACGACGGAGATGGTGGCTCATCAGGCAACAAGTTCTCATTCACCAATATCGCGCCTATCTATCCTATCTACATGCGCGACGCTGAAGGCAATATCATGTTCAACAAGGAGGCTGGCATCACTGCATACGACTATGGAGACGGCACTGTTGCTGCGTTCCGTCCTTACATGAGCGGTTCAAACGCTATCTCTGATGCACTTGTGAATACAAGCAACGTTGAGGGTAACACATTGAATGCCACTGGTAGTGCTGAGATTCGTCTTCCTTATGGATTCACATTCACTTCAATCAACAACGTATACCTCAACGAGTATCGTGCAACTAGTACCACCAACCCGTATTTCGGACAGTATGCTTCGAACAACGGTGTTGTGGCTAAGTCTCACGATCGTGATTGGTCTTACAACTACCAGCAGCGTCTTAACTGGCATCAGGTCTATGGCAAAAATGACATAGAGGTGATGCTGGGTCATGAGTACTATAGAGCTTATGGCTATGCACTCTCTGCAAAGAGACACAACCAGTTCTCTGTTAACAACAAGGAACTTGCTGGTGCTGTGGTTCTCGACAGTGGTAACTCATCTTTAAGTGAGTACAACACAGAGTCATGGCTCAGCCGTATTATGTACAACTACGATACACGCTACTTCGGTTCTGTATCTGTAATGCGTCAGGCTTCCTCACGTTTCCATCAAGATTCATGGTGGGGTACATTCTGGTCTGTAGGTGGCGGTTGGAATATCCATCGCGAGTCTTGGTTCAAGGTGCCTTTTGTTGACGAACTTAAGTTCAAGGCTTCTTATGGTGAGAATGGTAACGACGGTATCGGCTCTTACCTCTATACACCGTACTACAGCATTAAGAACTCAAGCGACAATGTTTCTTTGACACCTGCTTCACTTGGTAACAAGAAAATCTCTTGGGAGAAGAATGGTAAGTTCAACATGGGCTTCGACTTCTCACTCTTCAAAGGCCGTATCACAGGTGGTATCGAGTATTATAGCAATATGACAAAGGACATGCTCTCATGGGTATCTTTGCCACCGTCATTCGGATGGAGCGGCTACTACGACAACGTAGGTAATATGAAGAACGACGGTATCGAGATTGACCTCCACGGTGACGTTATCCGCACAAAGGATCTCACATGGAATATCTACGCTAACGTTACATCTAACCACAATGAGATTACAAAGCTCTCAGCCGACCGTAAGAAGAACTATAAGGAGGGTATCGGACTTGGCTACTCAAGTGGTTCTTTCTTCTACAAGGAGGGTGAGTCGCGCTTCACATATTACTCAAAGAAGTATGCAGGCGTGAACGCTGAAACTGGTGAGTCAATGTGGTACAAAAATGTTTACGAGACAGATGCAAACGGTCAGTACATTTACTATAACAACAACAACCAGGTTGTAGATGATAACTACGAAGGATCTAAGCACCGTAAGGTTGTTGGTCAGGAGAGTACAACAACTTATAGCGATGCCGATTACTATCTCTGTGGTGACGTGTTGCCTGACTTCTATGGTGGTTTCGGTACAAGCGTTTCTTGGAAGGGCTTCGACTTCTCTGTTGACTTCCAGTATCAGCTCGGTGGTCAGGTTTATGATGGCACATACGCTGGCTTGATGAGTTCAAGCGCAGGCTCAGCAATCCATGTTGACATGCAGAATGCATGGTCGGCAGACAACAAGAACAGCAATATCCCACGTTGGCAGTATGGCGACTCTTACATGTCTTCGGCTTCTGATCGCTTCCTTATCAGCGCATCTTATTTGACATTGTCAAACATCACACTCGGCTATACATTGCCGAAGAGCTGGCTACGTAGCTTAGGCTTGCAGTCGGTTCGCGTATATGGTGTGGCTGATAACATTTGGACATGGTCAAAGCGTCAGGGTCTTGACCCACGTCAGAGCATTACTGGTAGTGCGTCTAACGCTTACTATCGTCCAATACGTACTGTTTCAGGCGGTATCACACTCACATTCTAATATGCTGTAACATTCGTAACACATAAAAATCAAGAAATAATGAATAAGAATAGAATATATCGCTCTTTTGTGGGACTTGCTGTAGCAGGTCTCACAATGAGCTCGCTCACAGGCTGTATGGACGTGACCGAACCTACAACAGTTGCTACTGAGGAGCAGATTCAGGGCTCTTCGGCTTCGGCTGAGGCTATGGTGATGGCTGTGCCTGCAACAATGAACGAGGTTGACGGTGGCTTTATTGACAATTATCACAACTGCTTTGGCTATAGTGCAATGATGTATATCCGCGACCTTATGACTGGCGACCTCTGTCAGACTTCAAGCGGATACGCATTCCACTTCTACTATTGGGCACGCAACAAATATCAGGGCGACGGTTATATCTTCCCACAGTATATCAACCAGTATTATTTCGGTCTTGTTCTCGCTGCCAACAATGTGGTAGGTTCTGTGAATCCAGAGACTGCTTCAGACAAGCAGCTTGGCTACCTTGGTGTAGGTTTAGCTTACCGTGCTCTTGCATATCTCGACATGGCACGTATGTATGAGTATCTTCCTACAGACGTTACAAGCAACATCAATGTTGATGGTAATGACGTAAAGGGTCTTACAGTGCCTATTGTAAGGGAGACCACCGACCAAGAGGCTGCCTTGAACAATCCACGTGTATCACATGAGGAGATGTACAAGTTTATTGAGGAAGACCTCAACAATGCCGAGAAGTATATCGTGAACCTTACAGATACCAAGGGTAAGGTGCTTCCTTCTCTCGGTTGTGTATACGGTCTGAAGGCTCGTCTCTATATGTGGAATGAGGAGTATGCCAAGGCAGAGGAGTATGCACGTAAGGCTATTAACGCTGCTGGTGTATCACCTATGACTGAGGCTGACTGCACAAGCTACACTAAGGGCTTCAACGACATCTCTAAGTGGATGTGGGGTGAGCAGCTTACTAGTGAGAGCGACCAGGTTAAGACTGGTATTGTAAACTGGGTATCATGGTTGTCAAACCAAACAACATTCGGTTATACTGGAGTTAACTCTTCGGACATGCCGTTCAACATGATTGATCGCAGCATGTATGACCGTATGTCTGACACCGACTTCCGTAAGTATATGTATAAGGCTCCAGAAGGTTCAAGTATTGCAAGCAAGAATATCTACATTCCTTCAATCAAGGATCTTTGCAATAAGTATATGCCTTCATACGCTTCTCTGAAATTCCGTCCTGCAAATGGCAACGCAACAGACTCTCAGGCAGGTGCTGCTTCGGCTTATCCAGTTATGCGTGTAGAGGAGATGTACTTTATCGAGGCTGAGGCTGCTGCTCATCAAGATGCAGCACGTGGCAAGCAGTTGCTCGAACAGTTTATGAAGACATATCGCGATCCTAACTACAGCTGCAAGGTAAGCTCTACCGACGCTGTTGTGGAGGAGATAGTATTCCAAAAGCGTGTTGAACTTTGGGGTGAGGGTCAGACATTCTTCGATATCAAGCGTCTTAACTACTCTGTAACACGTGGTTATCCTGGCACAAACTGGTATGAGGAGACACGTTTCAACACCAATGGTCGTCCGGCATGGATGAACCTCACAATGGTGCGCAACGAGGCTGATAACAACCAGGCACTTGTTGGTTGGAACAACCCAGATCCAAGCGACAAGTATCCTACTTGGAAAGAAAACAATTAATGTCTAACAAGAAATGATTATGAAAAATATAGCAAAAGTTTCATATTTGTTCCTGGTGAGTTTGGTAGCGCTCGTCCTTGGTGCGTGTACAAACGACTTCGATTACACTCCGGCAAAAGTTTCTGGAACAGAGGTGTATTTCAGCAACAACCAGGACTCTGTCATCACCATCAGCAAGACAGCTTCAAACTTTATCATACAACTTCATCGTGTTGATACAAAGGGCGAGCTGACAGTATCTCTGTCATACGCTCCTGGTGAGGGTAACATTTTCACAGTTCCTGCACAGGTGACATTTGCCGATGGTTCTGCCGATGCTCCAATCGACATAACATACGATCCTGCAAAGGCTGAGTATGGAGTTTATACTGGTGGTACCATCTCTGTAGTTGGCGATGGTTTGGATTCCACTTATGGCATTACCACTTTGTCATTCAAGGCTGGTGCTAATGAGTGGATTGATATTCCTACCGACAAGTCAATCGGTAAGATGCGTGACGACGCCATCACTGCAATCTTCACGTTCACAGACGGTGTTCCTGTATGGGATGTTAAGATTCAGAAGAGTGCTGTTAAGGAAGGTATGTATAACATCGTTAACCCTTATGAAGATTGGTATACTCAGGAGGCTAAGGCTGCCGAGAAGGATGGCTCTGCATGTGCTTTCAATTACGACTCAAGTGTTGACCACAATTGGGTGATTGACGCCACCGACCCGAATGCTGTATATCTTAAGGAATGCCATACTGGTTTGAGCTATGTAGCACAGGAAGGTGTTGGCGAATTGTCACTCTGTGGAACTCCTTGGATGATTTTGATGAACTCACGTAGCAATTTCCCAGATAAGACTGACGAACAGATTATGGAGTTGGTTAAGCAGCAGTTCCCACAGTACTTTGGTGTAATGAAGGATGGTGTAATAACATTCCCGAAACAGGCTGTTTGCATCGCAGGTTCAGAACTTCAGGAGGGTAGCTACCTTACTGCTGCAAAGAATGGTCTCTTTGCAATTGCTCTTCCTGGTAATATCATTGCCGATTATGCTCTTACTGCTGAATATCAGGGTCGTTTCACCGATGTAGACAACAACGACTATGCTACATTCAACCTCACACTTGGTGATGATGTTGCTTTGGTGAAGTATGCACTTGTTGCTTCTTCTAACGCTACTGCAACTGCAAATGGTATCATCGATGGCTCTGTTGAGGCTGCTGAGGCTACAGCTTCTGGCTCTGTCAACGTTGCCTATACTGAGACTGGCAATTATACACTCGTCTGTGTAATCTACAATGGAGCTGGCGAGGCTGTAGGTACAGAGGGTTTCGAATACAAGCTTAAGTCAAGTAAGGATGGGTCTACAGAGGAGAGTTACAAGGATGTGGCATCTGGTACCTATACCATAGGAGCTAAGGACCTTAGCTCGAATTTCTGGAAGGAACCTAATGGAATGATAGTAAAAGAAGCTGTAGAGCAGGAGTCAATCCTCTCGCAGGGTACTGTCGATCCTACTAAGTTTAAGATCTCACCTTACCTCGTTGAGGGTTATGATCTCTACTTCTCTGTGGATGAAGATGGCATAATTACAGTTGAGCCACAGAAGACAGGTATTACAAATGACAAATACGAATTTCTTGTTGGCGACCTATATACATGGATGTTGGAAGAAAATGCCGACTTTGCTGCCCAACTTGACCAGTATGGATGGCACTCTAACTATAATGCAGATAAGGACATTTACAATTTCATCCTAAACTTCGGTGCCAGAACATCTAAAGGTCTAGGCGATTTCGGTGTTACAGAGCTTGACACCTATGAGGTGCTCGACCGTGATGCATCTGCTGCTAAGGCTGCAATGGCATCTGCTAAGAAGATAGCTGCAGAGCGTAAGTATATCTTCCGTAAGGACTTCAATACTAACGCAGTGCATAAGAGTTTCAATAAATCTAAGATAAGCCGACTTAAGAAGTTTGCTTACTAATGCATATACTTCATGTACTAAGAAATCTCCCGACATTTTTTTGTTTGGAGATTTTTTAGTATATGGGCAGTATATATTATTTCCATTAAGTAAGAAATTGCTAAAACAATTATTCTGTTTTTGTTGTCTGTTGATTTTAATGTATCTTTTGCAAAATATTAATCATAAAACTTTATGAAGCTAATAAGTAAATTTTTTCTTTCAGCTGCAATGGCTTGCAGCGTGATGTCGGCAAGTGCTGTGCCGGCTATGCCAGGTGTTTGGCGCACCATAACACTCGCTGATGGCACTCAGGTGCGTGCTCAGTTGCAAGGCGACGAGTTTTGTCATTATTTTAAGGATGCTGATGGCATCTGTTATGATCTTATGGAAAATAGCAGCAATCGCTATGTGAAAGCTGATTTTAAACAGATAAAACTCCGTGGTGATTCATTACGCATGATAGCAAATGCGGAGCGTAAAGGATTAAGAAAGTCCCCGGCTCGTATTGGGCAACCATCAGAACCAATCATCGGTAAGAAGAAGGGTATTATAATTCTTGTTGAATATCAAGATACAAAGTTTGGTCTTGGCTACAACCAGAAATTTGTCAATGGCTATGTTAACGGTCCATTGACAAAGACACACACACGTCGTGGATTCGTAGGAACTGTGAAAGACTATTTCTTGAATCAGTCAAACAATCAGTTTGAGCTTGACTTCGACGTAGTAGGTCCGTATACTCTAAGCAAGAAAGTGGCTTACTATGGTGCAGACCAGGGTAACAGCAAAGATATACGCCGTGGAACAATGATTCTTGAGGCTGTGCGTATGGCTGATGCTGATGTAAATTTCGCCGACTACGATTGGACAGGTAACGGTTATGTCGACCAAGTTTATGTGCTTTTTGCAGGACATGGTCAGGCAGACGGTAGCGACAGCAATACTATATGGCCACATGAATCGAGTCTCTCAAATAGCGAGGTAGGAACTTCGTATCCAAGCAACGACTATGATGCAAACGGCAATCGAGTAGCAGTAAATACCTACGCTTGTGGTCCAGAGCTTCTTGGATCTGCACGTGCAGGTATTGGTACACTCTGTCATGAGTTTGCCCATTGTCTTGGCTATCCCGACATGTATGATACAGCTTATGGAGGAAACTTAGGTATGTCATTATGGGACTTAATGGACACCGGCAGTTACAATGGTGGCAGTTTCTGCCCACCAAATTTCACTGCATACGAGAAATGGTTTGCTGGATGGCTTCAGCCAACAGTTCTTAACAAGCCGACTACTGTAAAGGGTGTAAAGCCCCAAGATGAAGAATACGGACATACATACGTTATATACAATGACGCTGAACCTAATGAGTATTATTTATTGGAGAACCGACAGAATAATGTAGGTTTGTGGGATACTCAATTGCCATCAAGTGGCTTGATGATAACACATGTTGACTATGACGCAAAGTTATGGGGCTACAATGTTGTAAATACTATATGCAACTATTCAAACTTGAAGAACGATCATGAGCGTCTCACCTTGTTCTGTGCAGACAATGACCGTAATGCAAACGGTAAGGACACATCATACGGCGACCTATATCCCTACAATGGCAATAATGAGCTCACCAATTCTTCTGTTCCTGCTGCGGTGATTTACAATGGCGGCACACACATGTCAAAGCCTATTACCAACATCAAGCAAAATAACGATGGTAGTGTAGATTTCGACTTTATGGGTGGTGGCGAAACTGCTATTGCTGGTGTCGTTAATGACAACAAAAATGTTGACAACCGCGTATTCTCAATTGACGGAGTTTATCTTGGCAACGATATCAACGCTGTTGGTAATGGAGTGTTTATCGTGAACGGAAAGAAAGTTGTTAAATAAAGCAATGTAGAATGAAACGCTATAAGCTATTACTTTTTGTTTGTGCTGCCCTTGTTTTGGGGGCATGCACCAACAAAAAGACAAAACAGAAAACTGACGAACCGAAACTTATTATTGAAGAACAGAAAACGGACTCTGTAAAGACAGAAAACGTATCAAATATCCAGCTCTCCAATCCATCAGAGATACCTCAATTTCCTGGTGGCTTTGAAGCCATGCGCTCATATATCAAGAACAATATACGCATGCCTGAAGCTGCCAAGAAAATGAAGAAAGAGGGACAAGTTATTGTGAATGCTCATGTTGGCACAAATGGTAAAATAACCGATTGTGAGATATTCTCCTCTGACGATGAAGTTTTCAATGACGAGGCTTTGCGCGTTGTAAAGTCAATGCCAGTGTTCACACCAGCCCATAAAGACGGTCAAGCTGTGGAGTCAGAGTGTAAGATTGCTGTCATGTTCAGACAAT
>ERZ1023886.578-NODE-578-length-13633-cov-78.467742_pt1 | contig 13633 bp, 8 predicted proteins | sample MGYA00380395_ERZ1023886 | MGnify/ENA primary metagenome ERZ1023886 (study PRJEB33179, sample SAMN07449002) | human gut metagenome | biome: Human-gut; feature: Human associated habitat; material: Faeces | host: Homo sapiens | place: India: Bhopal | collected... | reverse complement strand
ATCTACTCATTCCCAACTGTTTACGTTCCAACCTCTCTTATTCTCCTTTGGCTGCGTTAGAGCTTTATGTTAAAAAAACTAACTCATAGCTTTCTGCTCCATAACTCATAGCTTTCTGTCAGGGAAGTCATAGCTTGAGCCTTCCTTGTCCTTTTTCTAGCGATAAATGATGACCGGCCTTAGTCATCATTTATGACCAACCTTGGTCTTCATTTATGACCCGTTAAGCCATCATTTGAGCCCTTATTTGAGCCCTTATTTAAATCCTTATTTAAATCCTTATTTAAGCCTGTTTAGCCCTCATCTCCCGTTCCCCTTTTTCTCCCTCATCAACCAGGCAGGGTTAACAGGTTAACAGTTAACACCCCAAAAATGCATACTCCACCTCCCACATATATATAAAAATAAGTATATATATATTTAAATATAATAAGGTACGCAAGGGGGAGGTAGAAAAAACAGCTGTTAACTGTTAACCCTGTTAACCCCCTTGTCTTTCTGTTTTCTTCTCTTTCCCTTTTCTTTTCCCTTTTCCTTTCCCTTTCCCTCTCTTATCATCAGTATCTTTTTTAAGCCCGTATTTTTGCAGTTTTTAGAGAGAATGCTTGGTGGTCTCCTCAAAAAACAGTACTTTTGTGGCAAACTTAGAAACGACAGTGAAAACTGCATGGTGCAGTTCTAACTGTACAATAACTTATAACAGCATAAAATAAACAACTATGAAGATTCTGAAATTCCACATAGTAGGACTCACTCACAATGATGTGAAAAATTGCGAGGTACAGTATGCCAAGGAAGCTGTGGGCAAAACCCTCTGTTTAGTGCCCGATGATGCCAATCCCTTTGATTTGCTAGCCGTAAAGGCTTACGAAGGGCAGAAGTCTATAGGCTTTGTCTCGGCACTCGAAGCCGAGGATGTAAGAGCTGCCATCATCGCATCGGGAGATAGCAGCCTGCGCACCCGATGCGTGGCTTGCGACAGCAAGGAAGAAAACGGTAAAACCGGGCTTTATCTCGAAGTAAAAGCACTGGTAGATGCTACCGATGAGGAAATAGAACAGGCACGCATCAAAATTTACGACGACAGAATGTATGAAGACTGGCGCTACACCGGACCTATCTACACCATCGACAAACTGGTTAGATTTAGCGATTCTACCTTGATGCTGGAAGGCGTAATCAACCGCATCATCAAAATTCAGAAGCAACTGGCAGGAAAAGATGCTGGGGTGAACGGGCAGGCTGAAAAGCAGGCTAAAGAGCAGGATGGAGAGGTGATGGCGATGCTGCAGGAAGAACTCGATAAAGACCTGCAAGAGGCAAGAGAGCGACTGGTAGCCTTCCTGGAAAACCAGCGAAGCGATTATTCGAGAGAAATGACCCAGGCGCGCAACCGACTGCTCAAGAAACTGGGACAGATAAAGGATGATGAACTGCAGAAACTCAGAGCCGTTCTGCTCACGGAGATGGGATTCATCACCAGTTCGAAATATCGAGAGAGTGCGGCGAAGAGCTTCTTCATAGATACGCCGATAGCTATCAAGGGGAAGCCAAACGGGGCTTACGATTATGAGGACCAGATAGACGAGATAGAGCGCCAGCTGGGGGCATTCCCCTTTAACCTTTATCGTGTGTTCAAGGCCGACCCAGTGGATTTCCTGCGCCAGGTGTTCTACAAGCGAGTGCCCAGAAAGATGATGATTCCCCTGCTTTCGGGCATCATTCTGATGATTAAGAGCGGCAGGGTGAATGATGTGAAGCAGTGGGGGAAACACGGCGATGTGGCATCGCTGAAGGCGATGAAGGCGGTGGGTGCCAAGCCTTCGAACGAAGTGAAGAAAGAGAAATTCATGCGATTGGTTGATTTGATAATTCCGAAGATAGCGGTTTATAAGAAAAACGGCTGTCCTGAATTGCTGGTGAAAAAGCAATCTGACTGGTTCCCTGTGTTCCGACTCTTAAACGGGTGGGGGCTATTCGATATGGGAGCTCCTACAGCCTTCTGTAAATATCTGGCCCACCTGTATGAAAAACTACCTCCGGAGAATACGGAGCGTGCTCCGCTCTGCAAATGGAAGGATCTTGCGCAGGTGAAATCTGCACCTTTCGAATATGCGGCTCTGGAATGGTGGAAACTTGATTCAGGTGGGTTGGGCTCGATAAGCTTAGAAAGATTCAATCGTTATTGCGATATTGTGAATACTTTCAAGAAGATTTTGGGAGAAACAGCCAGTTCGGAGAATGTGAACTTGAAGGAAATCTTGCCGAAACTGGTGGATAAGAAAGTGCCAACCTCGAACACCATGAAAGATGACGAGATGATGGCGAGAGATGGTAGTTAGCGGGGTATTAATATACCCCCGCTTATACCCCTCTTATACCCTTTGTTTATACTTTTATACCTTTTTATACCCCTCCTTATACCCCTGCTTTTTTATTCCAGAAAAAACTTGTAAACGGCTTTTTTTTTGTTTATCTTTGCATCGCTTTTCGGAAGAGAAGTGGCTGGTTTTCAGTATTCCAGTCATTGTTTAACATAAAATAATATTCAAATGGTAAAAAACAATCTTTCTTTTGATGAGTGCAAGCAGATGAGCCGTCGTCTCATCGCCATGAACCCTAACCGCAATGCGAACATGGGTAAGATTTCTACTTATCTTCTCGATTACTACACCGAGCTTACCAAGCAGCCTTGGCTCGCCCAGCTCGTAGGGCAGATTCGCGACCTTACCGCCAAGCAGAACCAGATGCTGCAGCAGGTGGCTGATGCGGTAGATGCATCTCAGTATGCTAACGAGGATGACCTTGCCTTCGCCATCATCAAGAAGCAGGAAGAGGTGAAGGCGGGAGAGACCTTCAAGCAGCTCGACAAGCAGATTTCCGTCCTGAAGAAGCAGTTGCCGTTCCGTTCGCCTCACTACTTCCATTTCATCGACGACCATCGTGCCCAGAAGACCATCGACCCTGAGGCCTTCACCTTCCAAACCACCGTTGATATCGATAACCCGGAGGAGGTAGAGACGGCGGTGAAGAATGCCCTGCTGCTGAACGGAATGTTTGATGATGCAGAGGAGAAGCTTTTCAGAGAGAAGATTTTCTCTGCCGATGACATCGAGCTTTGGAAGGGAAAAGTGCTTCACGTGGAACGTTCGGCTCGCAACAAGGCCCACATCGACATCCGTATCCCGGTGGGAATGACCATCGCCGAGGCGCAGAGTGCCTTCTGCAAGCTCATCCATGCCACCGAAGACCCTAGCTGCGTTACTCCCGAGCGCATCATCTTCATCACCGATGCAACCAGCCAAATCTATACTGCCGACGACTGGTACAAGCGCCTGGACGAGGAGGCCGTGGCAGAATATCGTGAAGCTTATAGAAAGAGAGGATTGGATATCGACGGCCGTCCGCTGGATATTTCTTCATCATCTTCATCATCTGCTCCAACCGTAGATTTCCAACCCATCGAGAGCGAGGAGGAGAAGGCGAGAAAGGCAGCCAATGCTGCGCAGTATGAGCAAACCTACGATGGCGTTCCTTACGAGGAGATTACCAAGGCGCTGGTGGAGCTGATGGGCGGTGCTCCTGCTCATGGCAACCGCAACAACTTCATCTATCGTGAAGCCTGCCTGCTCAGATACATCTGCAACAGCGAGGCGGCTTGGATTAAGCAGGTAATCGAAATCTTCGGCGAAGACGAGGCGAAGGCGTTCGCCTCTGTGGAGAGTGCCTGCAAGGTGGCTCAATCCACCGAAATGCCTCAGCTCGTGAAGCAGGCGGTGGAGATTGCCCGCAAGAATTATCTCGCCAAGCAGGCCACCGAGAAGGCGGGAATCTACGCCGATGTTCCCCCTCAGATGCCTGTCAAGCTGCCTAAGCTCGTGAAGCTGCTCACCAGCAAGGTGCCTGCTGATTTCAAGCCAGCCGTGGCAATGGCGGTGTTCCCACCGCTTGCCGCTCACCTCAAGGGCGTAAGCTTCAGATACACCGATAACCAGGTGCACGAGCCGGCGATGATGAATCTGCTGGTGGCAGCGATGTCTTCGGGCAAATCGCTGGTGAACGGTCCTATCGACTGCATCATCGACGACTTGGTGCAGATGGATAAGGTGAACCGCCAGAAGGAGCAGGACTGGAAGGACGAGGTGAGCACCATGGGCGACAACAAGAAAAAGCCGGTGCGCCCGGAGGATATCTGCATCCGCATCGTTTCGCCCGACCTTACCCGTGCTGCCTACATCCAGCGTCTCGACGATGTGCAGAAGGCTGGCGACGGCTTCCTCTACTGCAAGATGGACGAGGTGGATATGCTCAAGAAGTTCAACGACCCTAGTCAGCTGATTCGCTGCTGCTGGGATTGCTCGCTGGATGGTCAGGAGCGTGTAGGCGTAAAGAGCGTTACGGCGCAGGTGAAGACCCGTTTCAACTGGAATGCTTCGAGCACCATCGCCGTTACCCAGAAGTTCTTCTCGGTAAGAGAGGTGGCTGATGGCGCCGTGAGCCGCTTGTCGCTAGCCACTATCATCCGTCCCGATTTCGCTCCGCGTCCGGTGGTAGGCGAGTATGATGCCCTGTTCAAGGCGCAGCTGGCTCCTTACATTCATCATCTCAACGGCACCAGCGGTTTCAAGGATTGCAAGAAGGCGCGACTGCTCATCGAGCGACTGGAGAATGAGATTATGGAGACGGCTCAGCTGGCTTACAACAAGCCATACGCCGAGTTTGCCAAGCGTGGTTTGGCGAATGGTTTCCGCCGTGCAATGGTGCTTTATCTGGCTAATGGCGAGAAGTGGGAGAAGCCGATAGAGGATTTCATAGAGTGGAGCGTGAAGTATGATTTGTGGTGCAAGATGCGTTTCTTCGGCAATCAGATGCAGGAGGCGATAGATGCCGACAGCCGTATGGTTTATCATGCTACGGGTGTGAGCAATCTTCTTCTCTTTGTTCACGATACGTTTGATAAGGTGGAGATTCAGCGTGTGTGCCAGATTCACGGCACGAAGACGAAGCTTGCCATCTTGCTGTGCAACTGGAAGAAGCGTGGTTTCATTGTGAAGAACGAGGATGGCACCTTCTCGAAGACGGCTAAGTTCATAGGAAAGTATGGGCACTACGGAACGCCGGGAATGGCAGCGTAGAATAGATTAGGCACGGATTACACGGATTACACGGATGTTCTATGAGATTATGAATGTGTTTTAATTGACATGAGAGGCTTAAATCCGTGTAATCCGTGTAATCCGTGCCTGATTTTGTAATGAGAATGTAAAGGTACTTGACCTTCATCAAGAAATCGGGGGTTTCTGAAACTTTTCTCCTAAAACATTTGTGTGCGAACACAAAAGTTTGTACCTTTGCACCAGAATTAAGAAACAAGGATAAAAGATTGTTAGTTCAGGTAACATAAAGTGTTGGTTATAAGGAAGAAAGATTGTTAGAGTAAGGATAACGAAGGTATTAGATAGGATAACGAAGGTATTAGATAAGGTGAAAGATTGGAGAAGCAGGGTAACGTTGAAAGATTGTTAATATAAAGGATAATGTTTAATTTAAAGTAAAGAAAGGAAAAATTATGTTAGTATTAGGAATTGCATTCGCAGCAGTAGTAGCATTCGCTGCAACAGTTGGCGCAGCAAGCAACAAGCTCGCTTAAGTAAAAGCCAACGAGGTAATGAACTTTATGAAGTTCAGAGACTTTAAGAAGTTCAGGTATTTAAAAGTAAAGAACATTAAAAGTTCAAAAACAGTAATTGAAGCAAAGTAGGAAGCCAAAGGGGCTTCCGAGATGTAGAAGGGGGAGCCAAAAGGGCTTTTCCGGGAATTGAGGAGCGGATGATGCTCCTTTTTTCGTTTAACAACAAAAAATCAGACATACATTATATATAAAAGGAATCGGGCGGTTAACAGGTTAACAGTTAACAGCCCGATTTTCTTTGTTTATACCCCTATTCGAGGATGATTTTGAGATTTTCCACATAGAAGAAATTACGTAACTTATTGATATGTAGGTAAATCTATCTCTTTTGAATTTATTTCCCAAGATATGGCTTCAGGATTCTAACCCAGTTCTGGTAGCCTTTTCCGAGCAGATGCAAGCCATCGTTGGTATAATTCGGGTTCATGTCCTGGGTTCCAGGAGCCACGAACTCAGAGAAGAGGTCGATGTAGGTCAAGCCGCGGCGGTTGGCGATGTCCTTGATCAGGGCATTGAGGGCAGGAACATCCTTCTTGCGGTTCATGTGGTCAACAAACATGTTGAACTTTGGGTTCAGCGGCAGAACGCTCTGCAGATAGAGTCGGGTAGAAGGAGATTCGTTCTTGATTCGCTCGGCAATCTCATCGATGTCCTTGGCGATGTCCTCGACGCTGCGGCCTCCGGCGAGGTCGTTAATGCCGATCAAGAGGAAGATCTTGGCTGGCTTGCCCTTGGTGATGACGTGGAGGCGGTCGAGCATGGTATCGGCTCTATCGCCGCTGATTCCTCGGTTCTTGACGTGTGGGTTGCCAAGTAACTCTGCCCATTCACCTCCGTTGGTGATGCTGTTGCCCAGGAAGATGATGTCCTTCTTGCTGTTTGGAAGAACTTCAAAGAGCGTAGCTCTCTGATCAAAGAAAGTTGTGTGCTTCCGTCCTTGAGCCTGTAAGGTAGTGCAGGCGCAGAGGAGGCAGATTGATAACATGATTTTTTTCATCATAATGTATAAAAGTTAGTTATTAAAAATGTATTTTGAAGCTTTTGCCCTTTCAGGGCGCAGAGCGAAATGCTGTTTATACCCAGGGCGTTGCCCTGGGCTAGGAGCTTCTGCCCTTTCAGGGCGTGTGGGGCATTGCCTTCTTTTTTTATGGCGTGTGGGGCATTGCCTTCTGTCTTTCAAAAACTACTTGAAAATCAGGGTGGTGAGCCTGTCTTTATCAAACAGTTCCTGAGCCACGGCTTGAATCTGGGCGGCGGTAATCTCATCCACCTGCTCGTAGAGGCGGTCAACGTTTTTCTCCCAGCCATAATGCAGGAAACTCTTGCCGAAGTCGAGGGCGAAGTTCTCGCGGTTGTCGCAAGCCACGCCTATCTGACCCTTAATCTGCTTCTTGGCGGCCTTGAGCTGGGCGTCGCTCAATGGTTTCTGCATGAACTTATCCAGTTCCTTGCGAACCAATCTGAGGCAGCGCTTCACGTCGTGCTCATCGCAGCCGAAATAGATGCTCCAGGTGCCCGTGTCGCCATAGGAAACCATTGTGCTTTCTACGGTGTAAACCAAGCCGTTGTGCTCTCTGAGGGCGAGGTTCAGTTTGGCGTTCATGCCAGGTCCGCCCAGCATATTATTAAGCAGATAGAGCGGCATTCGGCGGTCGTCGTTCACATCGTAAGCCCGGGTTCCAATCATCACATGAGCCTGATGGGTATTCTTCTGCATCACAATCGTCTGCCCGGCAGGCGAACCCATCGGATCCATCGACCCCATCGAATCTATCGCTCCCTGAGAATCCATCGCTCCCCTAGAAATCTGCGTCATCTGCGGAGCCTGCGACATCTGCGTAATCTCAGAATCCCGTGCCCCCGCGAATCCCGTGTCTCCCGTTTCTCCCGAGAAATCTGCGTCATCTGCGAAATCTGCGTGACAACCCTTCTCAGCAAGCTTGCCCGAACTATCATCTGTGAGCGCCTTCCCGATAAGCTTCACCAGTTTCTTGAAATCAATATCCCCATAAGCGAAGAATATCGCATTATCCGGCCGATAAAGCTTCTGCGTGAACCTCAGCGCATCCTCCGTCTTGAAAGCCCGAACCTGCTCGGATGTGCCCAGGATATTATGCCCCAGCGGCGAACCCTTGAAGAGGATATTCTCAAACTCATCATATATCAGTTCGGCAGGCGAATCATTATAGCTCTCTATCTCATCGCAGATAACCTCCACCTCCTTATCTATCTCCGCCTGCGGATAAACCGAGTGGAAGACGATGTCGGAAAGCAGATCCACGGCCCTTGCGATGTGCTCCTTCAGGATGGCGGAGTAATACACCGTTCCCTCCTTGTTGGTGTAGGCATTCAGGTCGCCGCCCACGCTCTCCAGACAGTTGAGAATGTGCCAGGCTTTTCTGCGCTCGGTGCCCTTGAAGGTGACGTGCTCGCAGAAGTGAGCCAAGCCCTCCTCGCCCGGCTCCTCGTTGCGGGTGCCGGCATTTATCTGGTAGCCGCAATACACCACCTTGCTATCCGATGGCAGGTGGATGATGCGGAGTCCGTTGTCTAATGTATAAGTATTGTATTTCATTTCAAGGTGCAAAGTTACATTGAAAATGTAATTTATCCAAAATATTGAGCATTTATTTTGCATTATCGCCAAAAAGACTTATCTTTGTCCCCAAAAAAATATAAAAGAGACATAAAACAATGCGTAAGGTTATAGGAATAGGAGAGACCGTGCTTGACATCATCTTCAAGAACGGCAAGCCGATAGAGGCAGTACCGGGTGGCTCATCGTTCAATGCAGTCATCTCGTTGGGACGTTCGGGCGTGAACGCTTCGTTTATCAGCGAGGCGGGCAACGACCGTATTGGTGAGTATGTGATTCAGTTTCTGAGAGATAACGGCGTGAATGCCGACAATGTGAGCATTTTTCCGGAATCGAAGTCGCCGCTCTCGCTGGCGTTCCTCGACGAGAACAACAATGCCGACTACATCTTCTACAAGGACCATCCCCACGACCAGCTGGAGTTTGCCACTCCGGAAATCAATCCTGGCGACATCGTGCTCTTCGGTTCGTTCTTCGCCCTGAATCCTGTGGTTCGTCCTCAGGTGGCCGGTTTTCTGGAGTACGCCAAGAATCACGGTGCCATCCTCTATTACGACATCAACTTCCGTGCTTCTCATCAGAATGAGATCATGAAGATTACGCCTAATCTGATAGAGAACCTGGAGCACGCCGATTTTGTGCGTGGCAGCCATGAGGACTTCGGAATCCTCTACAAGAAGCCGGAGGCGGACAAGGTGTATAATGCCGAAATCAGTTTCTACTGCAAGAAGTTTATCTGCACCCAGGGCGCTGAGCCTGTAGAGGTGAGAGCCGAGAACGGCTTTGCCAAGAGTTATCCTTCGAAGAAGATGAAGCCGGTGAGCACCATCGGAGCCGGCGATAACTTCAATGCCGGTTTCGTATTCGGACTGATTAAGGATGGAATCACCCGCGAGGACATCGACCGTGGATTATCTGAGGCACAATGGGATAGCCTCCTGAAGAGTGCCCAGGAGTTCTCCACCGAATGCTGCAAGGATATCTACAATTATGTTTCCAAAGAATTTGGAGAGCAAAAGAAGAAGGAATTATAAAAATATATAGATTATGACTGAGATTACAAACAAGATTTATTACGTAGGCGTTAACGACCGCAACAAGCATCGTTTTGAGGGCCTCTGGCCTTTGCCTAACGGAGTGAGCTACAACTCTTATATCATTGACGATGAGAAGGTAGCGCTGGTAGATACTGTAGAGGTTGATTTCTTCACCCAGTTCCTCGAGAACATCCACGAGGTGATTGGCGACCGCGAAATCGATTACCTCATCATCAACCACATGGAACCTGACCATAGTGGCTCCATCGCCCTTATCAAGAAATATTACCCTAACATCAAGATTGTGGGCAACAAGAAGACCCTGGGAATGCTCGAAGGCTTCTATGGCGTTACCGACGATGTGGTAGAGGTGAAGAATGGCGAAACCCTGTCACTCGGAAACCACGAGCTGAGCTTCGTTCTCATCCCTATGGTTCACTGGCCAGAGACCATGGTAACTCTCGATGCGAAGAACAAGGTGCTCTTCTCGGGCGATGCGTTCGGCTGCTTCGGTGCGCTGAACGGCGGAATCATCGATACGGAAATCAACTGCGAGACTTTCTGGCTGGAGATGGTTCGCTACTACTCAAACATTGTGGGTAAGTATGGAATCCCTGTTCAGAATGCCTTGAAGAAGTTGGCTGGCGTGGAGCTGGATTACATCTGCTCAACCCATGGTCCGGTTTGGCACGAGCATATTGAGAAGGTTATCGGCATGTATGATAAGATGTCGAAGTACGAGACGGAGCCAGGCCTCGTTATCTGCTACGGCACGATGTATGGCAACACCGAGCGCATGGCTGAAATCATCGCCCGTGCGGCAAGCAAGGCTGGCGTGAAGAACATCGTAATGTACAACATCTCGAAGACTCACCACAGCTACATCCTGCGCGACATCTTCCGCTACAAGGGTCTTATCGTGGGTGCTCCAACCTACAATGCCGGTCTTTATCACGAGATGGAGGTTCTCCTCTCCGAGCTTGCCAATAAGGACGTCAAGAACCACCTCCTCGGTTGGTATGGTTCTCATTGCTGGGCAAGCAAGGCAGTGGCTAAGATTCAGGAGTGGAACGAAACCAAGCTCCACTACGAGCCAGTAGGCGAGCCAGTGGATATGAAGCAGGCGATTACTCCAGAGGTAAAGGCGCAGTGCGAGGCTCTGGGTAAGGCGATGGCCGAGAAGCTGCTGGCGGAATAAAATCCGAATCTATTCATTCTGAATGAAAGGTTTCGGGTAAAAGTATTCATTCAGAATGAAAGATTTCCAGGAAATTGTTCATCCTGAATGAAAGATTTTCGGTTTTTTCTTGCTGCTTTCAGATATTTTTCTTATTTTTGCCCACAAATCATAAAATAGTGGAGCAATGAAAGAACTGTTGAAACGAATTATATTTGAGCAGCAGGAAAACTGCAGGCATCTTATGCAGGATGCTATCCCTCGACACATAGAAGAGGAATGGCTTACCACCACGGAAATCCTTATCATAACTGGTGTAAGACGATGTGGAAAGTCGGTGTTGCTGCAGCAACTGCGTGATAAGTTGGAGGAGAAAGATTTCTTCTTCAATTTTGACGATGAGCGTCTCGTAAACTTTAAGCTTGAAGATTTTGCAACCTTGCAGGAATGCTTCTTTGAACTTTTCGGCGAGCAGCACACCTATTACTTTGATGAGATTCAAAACATCACGGGTTGGGAAACCTTTGTGAGAAGACTTTATAATGAAGGCAATAAGGTGGTGGTGACTGGCTCCAATGCCAGGATGCTGAGCAAGGAGATGGGCACTCATCTCACTGGGCGTTATATCTCTGTAGAGGTTTATCCTTTTTCTTTTGCCGAATACCTGCAGCTGGAGCATATTGAGCCTTCGCAGAAGGATTTCTATCTGATGGCGAGTCGTTCCAAACTGCTGGGTCATTTCCGTGATTTCCTGGAGAGGGGTGGTTTCCCGAAATATCTTCAGACGGGTTCCGTCAGTTACCTATCCTCACTTTACGAGAGCATTATCTTCCGGGATGTGATGGCTCGCAATGCTCTTACGAACGACAAGGAAATAAAAGAGCTTGCGTTTTATCTTGCCAGCAATGCCACCAAGCGTGTTACCTATAATTCGCTTGGAAAGATTGTGGGCATCCGACATCCCGAAACCATCAAGAACTATCTGGAATATATTCAGCAAACCTACATGATATTCCAGCTGCTGAAGTATGCTCCATCGGTAAAGACCCAGATGTTGAGTCCGAAGAAGGTGTATTTTATAGATAATGCCATCATCAGCAGGATGGGGTTCAATGTCACGGATAACAATGGTGTAAAGCTGGAGAATGCCGTTTTCATCGAACTGTTGCGAAGGGGTTGCGACTTGTTCTATCATGCCGACAAGAAAGAGTGTGACTTTGTGGTGAGAGAGGGTGTAAGGATTACCCAGGCTTACCAGGTTACGGTGAAGATGGATGATGAGAAGACTCGCAAGCGTGAGATTGAGGGTCTGCAGGAGGCGATGGAAATCTATGATTTGTCAGAGGGTTACATCATTACGCTGAATGAGAAAGAGGAGCTTACCGTGGATGGGAAGACGGTGCATATAATTCCTGCTTGGGAATGGATGCTGAAGTAAAGGCTGGATTAAGAAGGCCGGCTTTGCCAAAAAGAAAGGGCGGAAGAACAACTGGGGTTAACAGAGTTAACAGTTAACAGTTGTTTTTCCGCTCTTTCTTTGTTTTCGAGCATCTATTTCCTTTCTTGTGTGCCCTCACATCTATCTTTTTTGCTTTTCTCTCTAAAAAAGTTCCTGAAAAAGGAGTGGCATTTCAAATATTTTATATACCTTTGCACTCAGATACCCGTTCTGCTCACGCCGAGTTGATGCTTTCTTTCTCAAAAAGAGAGATGTTGAGACGAGGACTTGGGAGGGTAGTGGTATCATGACATAATATTAAAGTGCGTTTACTATGCGCTTAGTTCTTGACGAACTGAAATCTGGCAGTTTCAAACTCATGTCAAAGGCTATGCAACGGTAGATGCTCTCGGGATGTGTATATCCACATCTCTCTACTGATGTGGCACCCTACGCAAGTAGGGTGTCCAATTCGGTATAGGGATAAGTGTATCATATCGGCGTGGGCTTCGAAGTTGTTCGTTTCGACATGATGGGCTTGCCAGGGCCTCAGTTCGTGAAGCGAGCAATGGGCAAGTTCACGCTTTCTTTTTGTTGTGTTATACAAAATTATTGTTTAACATTTAAAAGTTAGAGGTATGGTACAACGAAAATTATCGTTTGATGTTGATGATGACAAAATTGCAGCGATAACTGCTTATGTCAGAAACAATGTCTCTTCGATTTCTTTCATAGGAAAGATGGCAGGAGTTAAAGTCAGAAGTGCTAAAATTGAGATAGGAACGGTAACTCCATTTCCTTCTGACAGCCAGCACTGGGGTATTAAAGGGTATGCTTGTTTAGAGTATCAAAAAGGAGATGGCTACCTTACACAAACCTTTTTGTTTTCTAGTGATTGCCAATTAAGTAAGGGAGAAAATGGTGAGCCAATAGTTAGCAATCTTACAAGTATTCAAATAATTGATGTGTTATAATAAAAAATATTTTGATATGAGAAATTTTACTTTTAAAGGGCTGTTCTTGGCAGCAATGTTTATGGTATTAGGCAGCTTGGCAATTCAAGCTGCTGATAATGATGGCTTGATTACCAAGCAGATTATAGTCAAGTTAGAGAAGGCAGGTACTTTGCCGGATAGAATTGGAAGCACAAAGAGAAACAAGATTACTAACTTGAAGATTATAGGTGAGATAAATGGCACGGATTGGAGAGTAATACGTGAAATGGCAGGTCGTAGTTACTATAATGATGGTACAGATGGAAAGCTTGCAATTTTGGATTTGTCTGAAGCAAAAATTGTGAGTGGTGGAGGAAGTTATTTGTATAATGATAGTTATACAAATGATAATGAATTGGGTTCTTGTGCCTTTTTAAATTGTAGTGGTTTGACCAGTTTGTCTCTTCCTTCTAGCTTAACTTCCATTGAACGTGAAGCTTTTGCTGGTTGTAGTGGTTTGACCAGTTTGTCTCTTCCTTCTAGTTTAACTTCCATTAAATATCGCGCTTTTTACGGTTGTAGTGGCTTGACCAGTTTGTCTCTTCCTTCTAGTTTAACTTCCATTGAATATTACGCTTTTTACGGTTGTAGTGGCTTGACCAGTTTGTCTCTTCCTTCGGGTATTACTTCTATAGATTGGAACGCTTTTTCTGGTTGTAGTGGCTTGACCAGCTTGACTCTTCCTTCTAGCTTAACAT
>ERZ1023886.576-NODE-576-length-13668-cov-12.828399_pt1 | contig 13668 bp, 15 predicted proteins | sample MGYA00380395_ERZ1023886 | MGnify/ENA primary metagenome ERZ1023886 (study PRJEB33179, sample SAMN07449002) | human gut metagenome | biome: Human-gut; feature: Human associated habitat; material: Faeces | host: Homo sapiens | place: India: Bhopal | collected... | reverse complement strand
CACGGATACCTGCCAACATCAATACTGATATTGGGTAATATATCATCGGTTTATCGAAGATTGGTATCAGCTGCTTGCTGAAGCCTTTTGTGATAGGGTACAAGCGGGTTCCGCTTCCACCTGCTAATACTATTCCTTTCATTGTCTTAATGTCAAATGACTAGAATCTTGTTTACTTGTATAAGTCTACGTTGATATCGAATGGAGAATCAAAGTCCTTCAGCATTGCATGCTTCGTATCTTTCTCAGAGAGATTGGCATGTTCTGTTGGGATTTTCCAATCAATACCAAGGGTATCATCTAAGATACTGATACCACCATCTGCCTCTGGGTGATAGAAGTTATCACACTTGTACTGGAAGACGGCTGTTTCTGAGAGAACTGCGAAGCCATGGGCAAAGCCCTTTGGAATGAAGAACTGGACATGATTATCTTCAGTCAGCTCTACAGCCACATGCTTGCCATAGGTTAGTGATCCTTTGCGAATATCCACTGCTACATCAAGCACTCTACCTTTTACGCAGCGTACCAACTTGCTCTGGGTATAAGGTGGGCGCTGGAAGTGCAGGCCTCGCATTACACCATAGCTGCTCATAGACTCGTTGTCTTGGCAGAAGTGAACACTGTGTCCCAAGATTGGGGCAACCTTCTCTTCAAACTCTCGCTCGCTGAAGCTCTCGAAGAAGTAGCCACGAGCGTCGCGGAAGAGGCGTGGTTTAACAATGAGTACTCCTTCTATATCTGTCTTAATAATATCCATATCTCTGTTCTATAATTATTTTTTTCGATCTTTCTTTGCGTCTTTTAAGGTAATGATTCTACCTGGATGTTCTGTGTCCCATACCGCTGCACCTCCATGCTTGAAATAATCCCAAAGGATAATAAGAAGGGCGATACCGGAGAGGACACCAAAAAGTATTAATAAAAGTAATAACATTTTATCTATTGATTATTTATTATTGATTAATGATTGTTTGTTACTTGGCATCAAGCTCGCTGTACTTTGAGTGCTGGCTCTTGTACTCAGGAACAATCTCCTTCATCTTCTTCACGATTGCCATATCATCGTAGGTGAAGGAGAGCTGATAGAGGTCTTCCTCGTTCTTGCGTGCCAACTCGTATGGATACTCACGAACCTTGGCTACCATGATCTTTGGATGATGGGTTGGAATCGTAGCTTCCTTATCGTTCAGAACTTCCTCGAAGAGTTTCTCTCCATCTCGGAGTCCAATGTACTTGATGTCGATGCCATCTACTCCCGAAAGGGCTATCATACGCTTTGCCAAATCGGCAATGCGGACTGGCTTACCCATATCGAAGACGAAGATCTCGCCTCCCTTACCCATGGTTCCTGCCTCCAATACCAACTTGCAGGCTTCTGGAATGAGCATGAAGAAACGAATGATGTCAGGATGGGTGACTGTGATAGGACCGCCCATCGCTATCTGCTTCTTGAAGATTGGAATAACGGAACCGTTACTTCCCAAGACATTGCCGAATCGTGTAGTAACAAACTGGGTAACGCCCTTTACCTCGCCATCCACAATCGCCTTGTTCAATGCCTGGCAATAAATCTCGCAGATTCGCTTGCTACAACCCATCACGTTGGTTGGGTTCACAGCCTTATCGGTGGAGATCATCACAAACTTCCTGGTGCCGTACTTCACAGCCATATCGGCTATCACGCGCGTACCATATATATTATTCTGCACTGCCTCTGATGGGTTGTCCTCCATCATCGGTACATGCTTATAGGCTGCGGCATGGAATACATAGTCTGGATGATACTCAGAGAAGATGCGCTCCATACGGGTGGCATTGGTGATGCTGGTGACGATGGTTTCGCAAGGGATATCGGCATAGTTCTTGTTCATGAAGAGGCGGACATCGTGCATTGGGGTCTCAGCTTCATCAACGAGAATCAGACGCTGTGGCTTATAGATGGCAATCTGCTTCACCATCTCGGAACCGATACTTCCGGCTGCTCCCGTAATCAGAATGGTGCGACCGCTGAGGAGCTTTCCTATCGCATTCATATCCACTTCGATTTTGTCTCGTGGAAGAAGATCTTCGATATCCACCTCGCGCATCATCTGATGACGGAGATTTGACTTGCCGTCCCAGCTCTGTGCTTTTGGCATCATCATAATCTTGATGCCTTCTGCAGTGAGCTTGTCGATCATATCCTGTTTCTCCAGGAACTTCTCTGTGACCAGAGGGCTTACGAAGAGGGTCTTGACATTCATCTTGCGCATGACACCTATCAAAGTCTCATCATAGGGATAGACTTCGCAACCCAGCAGGAATCTGCCTACCATAGCGGTTTCTTCAGAAGTGAATCCTTTGACGATATACTGGGAAGGATGGTCGTTGCGCATGGACTTTGCCAGGGAGATACCACCTTCTCTTACTCCAAGGATGAAGACCGGCGTCTTGCTTTCGGCAGAGAAACTGGAATCGTACATATACTTCACGAGGATTCGCATTGTCCACATCTCTATCATGGATATGAAGAGCATAACGACAATGGATTCTGTGGTAATCTCACAAAGGATATTTTCTGGCATCACCTGGAGAAGTACGCAATTCAAGATGAAACCGACAACGAGGGCACCGGATATGCGGAGCAGGTCAACGAATGACGAGAATCGCATGATGCCGGAATAGGTATGAAACATACGCATGCCTACCACGAAGAGTGGCAGAGAGCAAACGAACATGAGGAGGTAGTTCCAGAAGTTGCGTGCCAACACATCTCCACCCTCTGCGATATAGGTTGCTATCATACCCGCTATGACGATAGCAATGCTATCGAGGGCGAGAATGCACCAATATGGCAGGGTTGCCTTTGAAAAATACCAATTCGTCAATTTATTCGCAAAGAGGGATACTTTGAGTTTATATAGTATCCCAGAGTATGGCGTCTGACTAGAGCCATTCTGATTAAATGTTTTTCCCATAAACTTTTATTGTATTGTGTTTAAGCACGAGTGTCCTTATTTTATCAGACAGAATGATTTAAATACTAGAAATAATACTCTTTATACCACTCTGCAAAATTTCTCAAACCATCTCTTAATGGTGTAGATGGTTTATATCCAAAGTCCTCTTCCAATGGAGTAGTATCTGCATAAGTTACAGGAACATCGCCAGGCTGCATTGCCACAAGTTCCTTGTGCGCCTCAAAATCATAATCCTCAGGTAATACACCTGCCCGAATCAATTCTTCCTGCAAGATGCTTACAAACTCCAGCAAGTTCTCAGGGTGGCTGTTACCTATATTGTATACCTTATATGGAGGGATAGGTAAACCATCCTCACCATTCTGCTTCTCAGGAGCATGCTGCATTACTCTTACGATGCCCTCTACGATGTCATCAACATAGGTGAAATCACGCTTACAGTTACCATAGTTGAAGATTTTGATGGTATCCCCCTTCACCAGTTTGTTGGTAAATCCGAAGTATGCCATATCAGGTCTTCCAGCTGGACCATACACGGTGAAGAATCTCAAACCTGTACTAGGAATGTTATAGAGTTTAGAATACGCATGAGCCATCAGCTCATTACTCTTCTTGGTAGCAGCATATAGACTTACAGGATTATCCACCTTGTCATCCGTAGAATAAGGTACCTTCTTATTGCTACCATACACACTACTAGAACTTGCATATACCAAATGTTCTACTTCGTGATGACGGCAAGCCTCCAGGATATTGTAGAAACCGATGAGGTTACTTTGGATATAGGCATCAGGATTAGTAATACTATAACGTACTCCTGCCTGAGCAGCCAAATTCACAACCACAGAAATCTGGTTATCAGAGAAGATTTCCTCTACAGCTTCCTTGTTGGCAATGGAGTCATGAACGAATGTCCAATCCTTACCTAAAGCTTCTATCTCCTTCAATCGTTCATACTTGATGTTCACATCATAATAATCCGTAATGCTATCAATACCGATTACCTTGATGTTCTTAGCATCGTTAAAAAGGCGCTTTACAAGATTGCTGCCGATGAATCCAGCCGCACCTGTTACCAAGATGGTCTTGCCATCTAGATTAATATTATATTTTACCATTATCTTAATCTCTTCTAAAATATCACGTTTATATACTTTATCATTTCAATTAATCCTCTAATTGCAATTGCAAATGTGGCACGACAACAAAAGGAAAACGAGCTACCGATCTGCAACTTTTTAGTATTTCAGGATGCTGTCGATCAAACGTATTTTTCACCACCATATCTGCTGCCTCGGCATGAATTTCATCAATAGTTGCATAATAAGAATTAATATTATGCTGTTGCAAATTTTGAAATTCTTCTTTTTTCCTTTTAGCCATAGTCAACAACTCATGACTATAAACTCCACCATCACGAGAATTTTCATCAGCGGTTTCACCATAAGAATTAGAGAAATAAACCACCTGCATTGTTGAAGGTGTAGCCTCTATCAAGTCGTTATACATGTTTCGACATAAGTCTGCATAAACACTATTTCTTGCATCTTCACTTGTGCTAAACAAGCGTACATCAGCAATACGACCACCTTCCTGCAAATGATATATTGCTCTACAACTATCTGCTATTACTAAACAGCGGCTTTTAGCAACTGTTCCCAACAAATCATTAAGTTTTAAATAATTATCTGGTCGAACTTCAAAATAGATCTGGTTATGCTGGTCTGTAAAACCATGACCACAATATACTATTAAATAGAAATCTATCGGTTTTTTATCTACTCTTGCATTAAGGTCATTTATCCTAAGGATATCTAAATTAAAATCATTATTTTCAAAAACCAGGATTTCATCATCCTTCCAAGCACCACCTTCTGGAGCCTTGAAGAAATTCAGAAAATTTTCTTTATCTATGTGAACACCACGAAGAGGAGTATTTCCTCCGCCATCACTTATAATTAAATATAGTTTGCGTCTCATAATCATTACTTTTTTTCTTCTGTTACATTTGACGTGAATGACTCTATGATAGAAGGTACAAATCGCTCATTAAAACCTGCAATAAAACCAACTATACAATGATATGCCCACAGGTTTGAAACTGTAATATCTTTTAAAACTAATCCTGTATCAATAAACAATATGGCTACAAAAGCAAAGATTCCTCCACAAAGCAAACGGGCAAAAGCCTCTAAATAATGAATATTCTTAGAAGCTAGACCCGTCATGTTCATTTTACCGAACCTTGACCAAATGGAAACATAAGAACCAAGAACACCCAGTTCTAAGCCGATTATTTTTTCATCAGAAAACACATCACAAAAGTAACCTACTATCAGGGACATAACAACAATGAACGTTGATACGAGCAAAATAAGGTATCTACTCTGTTCTTTGTTTCTTGCTTTTAGAAAAAGCAAAGCTTGATCTATGCAGGACTGAACAGAATCGAAATTTCCATATAAGGCACTTTCATAACCAGCTCCTAGCATTATCTTGAACTTCATGATGTTTTTCTCAGTCAAATTCAAACATGGTGAAGCTTGTGCTATGTCTAGTTTGGCTAGCCATTTGTTTCTCTCCTTAGTTAATTCTTCATTCCCATTTAAAGGATCTTGCTTCATGATCCAATCTATATCATTTTCTGGATCAATGTAAATTAGTATTTTGGCATTTTCATCTTCACAATGATAAATCAGATACTTATCTACAATGCCATCAAATGCTTGACGATATTTTCTCTGATATTCATCTTTAGGAGGATAAATCTCGTCAGGATCTTTCTTATCAAACCACATACCATATAATCTTTATGACTTTGCTTAGTCTCTTCTAAATATATCTCTTGTATATACTTTACTTTGTACATCGTCGAGACAAGCATCATAGCGGTTGGCAATGATGGCCTGGCTCTGCTCCTTGAAAGCATTCATATCATTTACAACCTTGCTACCAAAGAATGTACTTCCATCTTCCAATGTTGGCTCATAAATAATCACCTCTGCTCCCTTTGCCTTGATGCGCTTCATGATGCCTTGGATGGCTGACTGGCGGAAATTATCGCTGTTTGATTTCATGGTCAAGCGATAGACACCAATCACGCAGCTGTGCTCTTTGCTAGCATCAAAAGTACTATTCTCATTATAATAGCCAGCCTTCTGGAGTACGGCATCAGCAATATAGTCCTTACGGGTACGATTGCTCTCTACGATTGCCTCTATCAGGTTCTCTGGAACATCGGCATAGTTTGCCAAAAGCTGCTTGGTATCCTTTGGCAAGCAATAACCACCATAGCCGAAACTTGGATTGTTGTAATGGGTGCCGATGCGTGGGTCAAGACCTACACCTTCGATGATTGCCTTGGTATCGAGTCCCTTTACCTCTGCGTATGTATCCAACTCATTGAAGTAACTTACTCGGAGTGCCAGATAGGTATTGGCGAAGAGCTTGACAGCCTCAGCTTCCTTCATTCCCATGAAGAGGGTATCGATGTTTTCCTTGATGGCACCTTCCTGGAGCAAAGCGGCGAAGGTCTTAGCAGCTTCCTTCAACATCTCGACATTGGTTACTGACTTGATAGCCTCGTTCTCCTCTTCAAACTCAGGGCGCTCGATAATCTTTGGATAGCCTACGATAATGCGGCTTGGGTAAAGGTTATCATAGAGTGCCTTGCTCTCTCGAAGGAACTCTGGAGAGAAAAGGAGGTTGAACTTCTTCACGCCCTTCTTGGCATACTTCAAGTAGAGGCTACGGGTATAACCTACTGGGATGGTACTCTTGATGACCATCACTGCATCTGGGTTTACCTCCAGAACCAGGTCGATGACTTCTTCTACATGGGTTGTATCGAAGTAGTTCTTCACTGGGTCGTAGTTAGTTGGTGCTGCAATCACTACGAAGTCTGCATCCTTGTAGGCTGACTTGCCGTCAAGGGTTGCCACGAGATTCAATGGCTTTTCAGCCAAATACTTTTCAATGTAATCGTCCTGGATTGGAGAAATCTTATTGTTGAGTTTCTCCACCTTTTCAGGGATTACATCTACTGCTGTCACATGATGGTGCTGAGACAATAGCGTTGCTATGCTCAGACCGACGTAGCCGGTACCGGCTACTGCTATTTTTATATTCTTAAAATCTGTCATTGTTATTTTATTTATCCGATTTGTATTTTCCTGATAAAAAGCAGTCATTTTTTATTTCACAAGACTAACAGCCATTATTATTTCATTTCAAAGTCATCATCGAGATAATAATCAGAAGAAAAAACCTCTCGAATTTCATGCCCATATAGTAAAAAACCTGTTATATGTGGAGGAAGCAAAGGTTCTGCAAGAAGATTATTTCTAATTTGCTGACGAAGTTCCATCAACAATCTCCCCATAGCGTTTGTTCCTACCAATTCGTGGTTATTAGTAGGGACAGCTCCCCAAATACCATCTTTTTTAGAATATTCTACAATAGGAGCCTCACCCGTACTTAAAAGCATTTCTTCGATTATTTTCTTGTTCTGTAAATACTTAACTCTCAAACACCATCTCATTACGTCAAACTTTATAGATTCCCAATCTGGTCTAATATAATGAGCGTACTTTAAAGCTATTTGTTTTGCCTTCATTGCATTCTCTGAAGATATTATTTTTTTCTGAATTTCAGGAAATAAAGGAAATTTACATGCCTGATACAAAGCTTCAGAGCTTGGAATATTAATGTCATTTACATATAACCCCATTCCTGAAGCCATATTGGAAAATGCTCCATATTTTGCAGTTGTTTTTGAAAATGTAACAGACATCTTTGAAACATATCGTCTTGTAGCCATCTTTATAAATGTCTATAGGGTTTAAACAAAGGTTTCCAATTGTGTTCTGGAACATCCCACCAAAACACTAAAGGACAATTATTTGGAATATTACGCCATGTGATAAAATGGGTTCCTAACCCCAACATCTTATGTTGAGGGCTTAACAATCCCAATGGTCTTACGTTAGCACTTGGCATAGCTGTCATATTTATAATTTCGAGTCCTTTATTCAATAATATATTTTCGTATTTGATACGATCATCACAAGAAGTAAAGAAGTTTTCTTTTACTGGTGTTCCTTGTTGTCTAAATGCTTGATGTTTATTTTTGTCCACTTTTAGATTTTCATAATATACCAATACATCTTTAGAAACAAAATCTCTTATTGGAATTGCAGCATTTAAAAGAGGATCGTTCATTCTTAAATTGTTCTGAACTTCCATACAGCGACCTATCTTAATATACTTTGTTATGTCAGAATCAACAGTTTTTTCAATACGATACTGTTGCAAGCTCCAACCTAAAGTATGTTCACATATCACGGCAATTTGAAGAGTTATTACTTTTTTCTTTAATTGTTCTACATGGTTGTTTTCTAACAACCACTTACAAATATGGCTACCTATTGTACCACCTGTTGCCAATATATCATCAACATACAAGTAATGTTTTTTGGGAAAAGCGTCATAATCAGATAAATGTTTTTGAATTTTTCCAAAAACAAGGTTATCCAACAAATCCAACAAGACAGGCTGACTTTTCCCATCTGATTGTAATCTAAGCAGTTTTAATTCTTTCAGAAAAGAATCCCAATCAGCATATCCGTAATATTTTTGATAAAAGTCTATGACTTGCCTCAAATAATCTATAACCCTATCTTTCGAATAATAAATCTTAGGCATAAGATGTGCAACTTCCATTAGCATAAAATTAGAGTCAGTGCCAAATTGACTAGCCCAATCCAAAATCGAAGATTGCGTTATTTGAATACCATCCTCATTTCTGTATCCTTTGACAACATCATAGATTTTTTGAGCATAAACATCATTCGATTCCATAATTCTATCTATCAATAAACTCCTTCAACGACTTCTCTAAACTTTCATAAGCTTGAGCACCTATATGTTTCAGCGGTTTCAAGTTCTTTTGCATAATCAAGACCTTGAGTTGCTTCTTATCATATGCCACATACACATACCCCAATTCATCCATGAGCGAGTAAGTCTACCAATTTGTCCTTTGCCGTTTTCTTGATCCTGCGGAACACATCACAAACTCACTGCCTTAGCACTTGGCTTACGATAAGAATCATTACGCAAACAATGAAGCATTTTGGTATAGCTTACATTTTTTACTGAACCCATGAAGGTTCTTGCTCTTGTACTCGGTTCGAAACTTACGAACCATTGAGGCATAGTACTTGCCTTCTTCGTTTATATTCATTTAGTCCCCAATTTAAAATTCGGGGCAAAGGTATATAATTTTATTAACGTACGCAAGACGGCCCTAAGTGACTGCTTACTTACGATTATAGAAAAAACAAGGATCTGTACTTTTAACCGCATCTATTAGCTTTTCGTAAAATTTATTTATCTCTTCCATCATTCATTAATTAAATTATACTCCATTACATATGCATCCAATAATGACGAATTTTTGCCGTATAGCCATTAATAATATTCTGAAAAAGACCATTGGCATTCTTGTCTAACAGCTCAGTCTTCATTAAATTATTGGACTTCAATAATTCTATAAAATGTTCACGTTGCCTTCCTGCAGAGCACAAAGTTCCTACCAATTGGTCATCATAAGGCAAAACATTTTCCAAGAAATCCATCCAATCGTCTTGTGATAAACGGCTTAATTGTTCTTCTGCAATTGGTACTGCACCTGTTGAGCGACCATACAAATTACCCATATATACAAGCAACAAGGCCTTTATACATCTTGGCATAGCTGGCTTAGGAAAGATTGTACCCAACGATGCTAGTTCCTTTATAACACGAGGCTCTTTATAATAGTTATCAAACTCATAATGTACATCTATAAGTTTTTGAGCTACTTCTATAAATGTGTTCGATCTCAAACTCTCTGGAACATAATCAAAACCTGCCACCTGTGACAAAGCTGATTTTATAAGAACAGCAGAGTCCATATCACCGTCTGACATAACATCTTTGTATAATGCTCCAACCCTCCATTTATCATCGCTGGATATTTTTCCCCAAACCAATGGAAGAATCACTTTGAAATTATTCAAGGAATGTTCCAAAATCGCTCCATCCTTTGTTCGGATGGAAGAAGCTAATATTGTGATAACTGTTCTAATTATAAATAATGAAGAACTTATAAGTTGGAGTAATTGAGGATCTTTTGCAGGAATGTTTTCATCAAACAATCGACTTCTAAAATTCGTAAAGTCAACAGCAATTTCCATATTGGGCTGACTCAGAATATTAACTACGCAACTTTTAATAATAGAGGCAACTCTCAATCCGTCAAACTCAGCCTCTTCCTTTACCGCTTCAGAAGAAAAGTAAAATTGAATCACCTCAAATGATTGTCTTAAATCCAATGCACCTGCATGACTTATCATACCCAACTGCTCTGCTATTTGGATAACATTATAATCGGTCAAGACAGATTCCAACCCTATTTTTACCCCAACATCGGGTCTTTGTATCAACTCGCCAACAAATTCCTCTCCCAATTCCAATATATGTTCACGAAGGTTAGTAATTGCCTTTTTCCAAACATATTCCACAGCCATATCATAAGCCTGATTTTCATAAGCTTTTATAATATTCTGCTGTTGCCTTACAGTCAAATTTGAAGGATTCGAGTAAGGAATTATCTGTTCTACTTTCGTCAAATGAGAAGGAACTAAATTTTTATAATCTACCTTCCATAACAATTTGTCCTGTTTCATCGTTTTGCTTGTTAAAATAAATAGCTCCCTCTTGAGTTTTCATCAAGACGGCATATATAGGTTTCAAAGAACATAGCTTTTTATATGCTTTTGTCCTAGCACCACCCACAATTACTTCTTGTGCAGAGACATTATTATCTACTATATAATGATATCCCAACAACTTACCTTTATTAGTAAACAAACAGATACCATCATGATTTAGCATAGACACTAATAAAGAAGTTACTTTTTTAAGATATTCATGAGCAGCAAGACTTTTATCAGACTGTTTGAAATTAACATAACAGCCATATAAATCTAATGGATTCTCTTGCAAAGAAACTCCCTCTGATAAGAAATTGGGAATTTTGAGGTCATCACATTCTTGAATCACTACTATAAGATTTCCATGTCCTATCTGCAAAGCATAGCCCAATGTTTTTTCCATAAAATCACAAAAGAGTTTGTCCTCACATTTTTCGCCAATTACGTTACACAAACTATTCAAATGCAAGTTTTGGACAGCATCAACTTCTCCGAGAGATAAGGAAACAATATAAGACTCGTTCCCATTTGCAGGAACTATCTCTACAGTCTTTGCACCTATATTATGCATAAGGGCAAAAGTGTGTTCTTTATCAGCAAATAATGTCAAGCTATTCAATAGCGACAAACTAGTAATTTTCTGCTCTGAATTAACCATTCCCCATCTAATGCCATCATTATTTACTTCTAAAAAGATAGACCAACCATCATTACACAATGGTGCACACATTTTTATAGCACGTGATAGTGACTTTTGCTCCAATTGCCCCTCGAAGAAAACAAAGATCATAAAAAAAGGAACATTTGCTATATTATTTGTCAACAACACTTCTGGATAAAGATGAGCGCCTTCCTCATAATAATCTGACAAAGAATTAGCTATTGAAACTAATTCCTCTTGAAATATTCTATTTTTCGAATTGTCTGCTAAAGCGAAACCATTATTAAGCAGAAAGGAACCAATCTCAGCGGATACAGTTTTTCGTAAAGATGTTGCCATAACCTATAACTTATCTTGTGGTAATTGCTGTATGATTTTTCCAGTCAACAATTTACCGTTTACATGTTTATTTCTCTTAATACCATCTGCCCCCCACGTTCCCCATTGCTTAAAGAAAAAGGGAATATGCGCTTTTTCTGCCTGTCGTTGAACATTCAACGCCCATTCTTCTTTCATCGGTCGAGCTTGCATACCACTTTCTCCACCAACTATAATCCAATCAATATTATCCAGATTCAAATTTCCTAAGTTCTCTACTAGAGGCTCACATGAAAGAAATTTGACAGATGCTTTCAAATTACGAATTGCATCTATGCGTGGTATAGAAGCCTTACACTCTACAGTCACTCCTAACCAGGCATTAGTTGGTATTTTATGAGAGGCAAAATAAGCTGCCATTCTTTCTGCACGCTTTGTTAAAAGTTGATACCTGTGTTGAGGAGTTGCAACTATCGTCTCCATTACTTTATCTATAAAACTATCGGAAACCTTATCATGAAACAAATCACCCATAGAACAAACAAATATCATTTGTGGTTTAAACCATTTCAATGGTTCATCCAAACACTCCTCATGCATTGTCACCTCAAATCCATTATTATATTTAGTCTGCCCCATGGCCTTCAATCGCCTTGCCATTACCTCTGCATAGCAATGTCTACACCCTTCAGAAACCTTACTACATCCAGTGACAGGATTCCAACTTTTATTAGTCCACTCTATTTTAGAATTTGCCATAACTAAAATTCAAGAATACACTCTTTAATGATAAGAACAGAAACTATATGGTTCTTCCCATCAGTAAATGTTGATTTTATCTTTCCCTCCTCAACTAAATTTCTCAACGCTGCCGTATAATGACTCAAACAATAATTGGTTTTAATTTGGTCATTATCAAATAACTTACGTGCATCAATCACCTTACCTTTATAATCTGCATACAATCTGTCAGCCAAGCAATGGATATTATCAGAAGAATAATCAAATAACCCCATATCATGGCTATTCAACAGTTTAGGATCAAAAGTATAAGTATGAAGTCCATCAAAAGTTGTTCCCACATTAGCAAAGTCATTATAGATAGTCTTCACAAGTTCATAGCCTTTTGAATTCTTGGTAAGATGCAATATGAAATGGCTTGTCGTATTTATGTCTTCTTCTTGGAATTGAAAAGCTGTATAGTAAACATTCTTTTTAAGTATTAAATTAAACTCTCTACCAAGCATATCTACAATATAGGCTAATCTGGCTATCACATTTTCTTTTTTTCCCTTTCCAAGTTTAACTTCTTCATACGAAAGAGGAAACATATCCTTAATATATTTCAAGAACAATTCGTTATCTATAGCCGCATTGATTCTTTTGGTGTTAAGAAATAAGAATATTTCATTGCCCCAATTCTTCAAGAAATCAGCAAGCACTTGGGTTTTTATTCCCTTATACCCAAATGGATCAAAGAACAACAATGCAGGGCTTGAATTTTTACCATTCACCATCGTGTCTTTTTGCAAATATCTTTCGACTGCATCGCACTCCCCAATTGTTCTATCAGCAAAGAAAGGATCTCGTCCAAAAGTACCCTTAGGATATCGTGATAAAAAATTCTCTTCTAAGACATTTTTGAACTTTACATCATTAAATAGCATCCACACACGATTCTTCAAATACTCATCAGCACAGCATTCCTTAGCTACCATAAGAGGAGTTGATTCATGACCATCCCAGTATAGTCCAGGACCAGCAAACAAATCTATATACCTAAACTGATCCTGTGGAAACTTTGACAAGATTCTACAATACTGAGGGAAATATGAAGATACTATTTTTGCCTTTACATACGAAGAAGCACTTTGCTTCTCAAAGAAATTTTCATTTTTTCCCATAACTATATATATGTAAATCACCGTTAGAACGTAACTACTGATTTTCAGCAGTTAGCACATCCAAC